>Ga0182239_1000271_pt1 | contig 19592 bp, 36 predicted proteins | sample hydfrate6_PW_210_FD_132456 | JGI IMG/M metagenome (GOLD analysis project Ga0182239, IMG submission 132456) | Subsurface microbial communities from deep shales in Texas, USA - hydraulic fracturing test 6_PW_210 | ecosystem: Environmental > Aquatic > Deep subsurface > Shale gas/oil reservoir >... | reverse complement strand
ATCAGTAACTGCCTGAAGTTCTGTAAGTGAAAGTGCCATTGTTTATTCTCCTATTGCTCCCGTGCAGCCTTTAGCGCCTCTAGCATCGCACTCTTTGTCTCTGCACGATTAGCAGGTTGTTTGGTTTTGTTTTGTGAGCGTAGCGCGTCACCACGTTTACCAAGGACTTTTGAGGCATTGGATGATTCGGATGCGAGTTTCATTCCCTCGCTCTTTCCTTCTTCTCTGGCGGCTTTGAGTTGGTCATCCAGTTGTGCCTGCGTTTGTCTGAGTTTGTATTCGTGGTAAGCACTGAAATCGTCATGTAGAGGGTTGTCCTGAATAATCTTGTCCAGTTCTCCGCTCTCAAGCACCTCTTCAAAGTCAGGGTTCTTCTGCTTGAACTCATTGACCATCTTGGCACTTGTCTGCTGTTTCTGTTGTTCCTGGAAGCTCATGGTTGCCATTTGAGCACCGCGCTCTGTAGCAAGCTGGTTCATCTGCCTCAGTGCGGTCTTAAGGTCTATTTCGCCAGCATCAAGCTTGTCGGTAATTTCAGCTTCAAGCGCGTCATAGTCCTTGGCTTCCTCTTTGGTTTCCTGTTCACTGCTTTTGTTCTTCTTCAGATCACCAAGTTCTTTACCTTGACGACCCAGCACCTTCTCCAGATTAGCAATCTGCTTCTTCAGTGCTTCCGATTCAGATTCTTTGGACTCGTCCTTGCCTTCATCGGTCTGTTCCCCTTCAGGCTCAGTCTGTCCAACCTCTGTAGTCGGTTCTTCCTGTGAAGTCTGCCCGGACTCTTCTGCCGGAACTTCGCTCCCTGTCGGGATAATGTCTTTTTCTTCTTCCATTTCTTTCTCCTTTGTTCGGACTCCTATAGAGCTACCCGATAATTAGTATTACCTACCCCTATATTTGGGCTAAAACATGTATGTCAACTAACTCACCGGAACAATATCGTTATCCTTTAGATACTTCTTATACTCTGAACGGGTTGTTACAGGCTTCTTAGCAGCGTCTTCAGGTGTCTGGAGTGCTCCACGGAGTTCATCATCAATCCAGGTGGCTTCTTCACCGTGGACTGACACAAGGGGGATCTGAGCATTGGCTGTTCCTTTGCACCTATCACAGATATCCTGTCTCGGCTTCAGCTCCATCTTGTAATATCGCTCCATTACATGACCGCAGCTCTCGCACTTGTAATCATAGCAAGGCATCTAGTTAACCTCCTTCTTTACACCAAAGTTTTCAAGGTATGCCTGCAAAGCCATATCAGCCTGTACAGCGGCATCTTTAACTGAACCCGACTGTTCATACGCAATAAGAAAAACATCGCTCCAGAACGCACTACACTGGCTCATACACACATTTTCTAGGCTCATTGTTGATTCTCCTGTAAATTTTAAATTACTGTGGATGCCGTGCGACAACCCCGTTACTCCGTCTACACATGGTAGATGAGCTATTCTGCACTCTTGAATTTACTACAATTCATTTGCTTTTTTAATTGCCAGTTTTGCGGCGTCCTCAATTTCTTCTAGTGCAAAATCTACTCCTATAGTCAATCCTTGTGCTTTTAGATCATTTATCAGATCTTTTTCTATATACTGTCGTTCGTTTTTATTCATCTGTCCTTTAATTTCTCCTGCTTTATTATATGCTAACTTAATTGCAGTTTCTGCAACAATCGGGGTCAACTTGTTAAACAGGGTTGTTGTACTCGGCCAAATAATCTTGATAAAAAACCTCTTAATTGCTGTCCACATAATTATTGCTCCTTTTGTTGTGGCTGCATAAGGTACTGTTTCAGTTCAGCAGCCTGGTTCTCGTCTAATCCTGCATCGACCAGTATCTGCAGTGCCTGATCAAGCTGATTCTCTCCTGTGCGCTCAATCACTCTCTTCCAGCCAGGGAAATCTATAATCTCCAGCATAGCCTGACGGTCTATAGCGCCCATACGATAAAGGTCTACAGCCTGATCCTGGATCTGTATGGTGGTCTTGTGGACAGTAGAACCGGATTCAACCACAAAGCTATAGTCTTTACCGATAAGGTTCATACCCATAAACGATACTACCTCATCTTCCATGCGGATTATCTGTTCTTCTGTACCGAAGTTCTGCAGCATGGATATGGCGCTACGACCTCTATGCTCTACCAGTTTGTCTATGGTGCGGATCTTGGCTCGCATAAGTACCGCATTGCGCTCCTGAAGCTCCCTGATAGCCTGAGCAGCGATAATACCTGTAGGTCGCTCTCCCCTGTCTGCATCCTCGATATGCCATACCTGATCAAAGAAGCCCCGCAAGATATCCAGGTACTTGTACACATCAAGCGAAACCTTTGGTGGGTCCATGTATCTGATCTGCCCTGCTTGCATAGAGGTGTTTGGTCTGAGGATTAGTCCAGGCTTGTTATTGATATGCGTAGGTTTAATGCCTGTATCTTTAGGTACAATCAGGACAGGCAGCAGGGCTTTGTTCATATGCACATTCAAACGGCTAAGCAGTTCCTCAATAGCCATATTGATATCTGCAGTCTGCTCTAAGGTAGAGAAGCCCCAATTGGTACTCTTATCTTTATAGGAAAGCCCCATAGAGAATGGGAAGCGTCCGAAATGATAGGTTGTAGATACAAACTCAGGATGGCTCTCAAACAGTGTCCAGTTAATATTAGGATTCGGGGTATCGTCCAATACGAGCTTACCGTTATTGGTAAAGGTAATTACCCGTACATTGTCCTGGTATTCACCTGAATAATCCCATACCCAAACCTCAGTAACTACTGCCATTTCACGGTCTGAAGAAGCAGCAGCTCGTCTGGTACGGTACTCTCTACCTCCACTACCTGAAGGAACCGTACCCTGTCTGTTCAATGGAGCAGGCACTTGTTCCTCCCTGACCTCCCCCATCTCTGTGTAAATCTCGTCTGCGTTAACTGTGCCTTCTTCAAGTCCATATAAACGCTCAATCTCGTCACAGCGCATAATCGCTTTGTGATACAGATAAGGTGCATCCTGAAGGTCATCAAACACACCAGGGGCTTTACCAAAGGCAAACGGATCAACCACAGTAATGTCAGGGTATTCTCCGTTATAGATAGCCTTCTCAATCGTAGGCCCGTATATTTCCATCTCGTGTGCTGAATCAAGCAGGGTATCGCTCTGGTTGGTATCGCTCCACCACTTACTCAGCCATGCAGTCAATACCTTGTCAGTTGAAGGGCCGGCATCGCCGCCTATTTCAATGGCTTCAACGGTGGGTTGTTTGGCAGTCAGGTTGGCTACTGTTCGCTGGATATTTGCAAACAGCAGGTTCATGGTCATTTTCTTAAGGCTTGTCCTGGGCGCTCCGCGTTCATCCCAATGATCCCCTCGGAACATACGGTGATTGAATAACCAGCGGTCATACAAGCCAAGACGGTGCTTCTCATCTTCTCCCTCTTGTACCTTCTGAGCAAAGTATTCACCAACGTCCTCATGCCCTTTCGGTGGCAGGTTCGATAAAGTCCAGTTATTCATCAGCTTCCTTCTTTCTTATGTCATAGATACGCCTTCCTACGGCCTGTCTGGTGAAGTTAAACTTCTCCGCAATCTCTGTTGGGCTATGCCCCTTCTCCGTCATATTCAGGATAATGCTGTTGTACTCATCCGGTATTTTACGGGGGCGCTTAACAATATCTGCATCCGTCTTGAGCTTACCGTTCTTCAGATACAGACTTCCGCAATACGGACACTCAATCATTCCGGCCTTGGTTGTTCTTGTTTCTGGAAACGTCCACCACTTGTTATCCCGCACAATCTCTTTAGCCTTAAGCATATCTCCTGTCAAAGGCAGGTCAGGGTCATACATATCCGTAGTTACATGCAGGCTCTTTTTACAGCTCCAGCAAAACACGTTAGCCATTACATCTGCTCCTTAAAGCGGCTGTTGGCTTGAACAATAGGGTCTTCTTTCGCACGCTCACGGAAGATATTCTCAATCGCACTGTCTACACTTTGTTCTTCCCGTTCATGCTCGAAGTCATCCATATTGTAGGCAACCGTTTCCTTATCCCTTAAAGGTGGCATGAGCGGTTCATATCCATCACGCTTAGTTCTAAGGACAAACAGACCTCCAATTACAACACCAGCGAGAGAAAAAATGCCCCCCACGCAGAAAGCCAGAACAGTTCCAGCAACAATATTAAAGTAATCCATTGTCTTTCCTTTCTGTTAAATATCATCCACATTGATCGCCTCATCCTCGTCTTCTACGCCATGTATTCTGGCCCAATCCTTCTCTGCCTGAGTCTTGGGCCGCTCATTCTTCCTATTCACTACAGCAGGGTGTGCCTGATCTATAACCATCCCCATCAATGAACACACATCCACAGCATCGTCATGTGCCCCTACAGGGAACGCCAGAAGCTGATCTATAACCCTGTGCCCCATAAGGCTGTCAGGGAAATGCGCCTTGCCCCGTGAAGCCATAGATTGAAACGCACGACTACGGGTGGCCTTATCCGTTACAGGGTTTATCCATTCAATACGGCAATACGCCTCGTCATCGGTCATCATCCTGGTCAGGAATGGCTCTATAGCCCTGCGTATAACCCCGCCTTCACCGAACCAACACATAGGTTTATGTACCTGCATCAAAGCCAGCAGCTCGGTAATCCAGGTATCAGCAGTTGTCTGCCCGTACCACCAGTCAACCAACCATATATCGCCGCGCTCATCTATGCCCCACACACCATGCTCAGTGAAGTCGCCTTCATCAGCTTTGGTGGCGAAGTCAGAGGTTATGTAATAATGTAAATCTCTGGGGAGTTCGTAACTTTGGAAGAGGTGGAACCATTCTCGCTTAAAGAATGTGCCTTCATCAGGTGAAGGTCTTTGCTGAAACAGAGCAGACCAGGTACGGGTTTGTTTTTTGAAGCCCTCAAAGTGTTCTGCGGTAAACCATTCAGGCCAGAGATATTCGCCTATCTCACGATTCAGAGGATCATCCTTATTCTCGCACTGAGCAGGGATATTCAGAATGTACCAATCACGCCCATCCTCACAGCGCAGCATCCCTGACTCACCATCATAGTCCTTAGGTAAAAGCCTCCCAGACAAGTCATCCTCATGCCATCTGGTCTGGACTACAATCTCCCACCCTCCAGGCACTAAACGAGTTCTAAGGTCATCCTGATATGCATCCCAGGTCTTATCTCGAACTACCTTTGAGTCTGCATCAGCCCTGCCCTTTATCGGATCGTCGATTATTAACCCATTTGCGCGATTGCCAGTGATTCCTGAAAGGATACCTGCAGACATATATTCACTGTCATTGCTCGTAGCCCACATATCAGCAGCACTTGTGTCCTCACTGATACTTACGCTGAAAACACTCTGATACTTCTTGCTTTTAACAATCGCCCTGGCCTTACGACCATGCTTCTTAGCCAGCTCACCACCATAAGAAGCCAGAATAATCTTCGTATTAGGCAGCCTGCCCATTGCCCATACAGGTGCAACACTAGAACAGAAGGTCGAGTTATGTGTAGGTGTCATTGATTCCCCAGCAAGAAACAGATGGGAAGGGGAATCAACCTCTATGCATACGGTATCGGTATTTGTTGTGGGGGTTACTTCGATATAGGTGTTGGGTGTGCGGTATTGATTGCGGGTAAGTACAGCTTTTCTTGGTAGCCGTGCAGAGCCTTCCAGATAAAAACTTACCTTGTAGCAGATTCCACATTCTTTGCCGTTCAGCTTTGCTGGTGACTCGCTCCAGCCTGCTTTTACCCCAAGTGTTCTGACTAATTCGCGTACCTGTAATGCCAGCTCCTTGTTCGTATTACAGAAGGTCGAGCAGCCTCTTTTCCTGCAAATTGTGCCATCTGAATCAATCAAGCCCTGCAACAAGCTTAGACGTTGTGCATAGCTTGCTCTTAGATAATGAGCAGGAATATGTTTTCTGCCATAGGCATTGGCAGCCTCAAGTTTAAGCAGTCCAAGCTCTCGAAGCTGTGCCTGTAATCCCTTAACCCCGAACAAGGTATCTATTGAACGGTCTTTGGTTTCATACCCAAGACTCTCTATCTCTTTTCTTAACCATCCAATATCATCTACAGAGGCAGTAATAGCCCCTGAAGCACTTGTACCATCACCAAGCCATATACCAAGCAGATACGGGTCAATAAGCAGGTCTGCTTCAGGTAATTCCAAAGCACCTGCTCTCTTAATCATGGGCTTCTTTGCCCGCCTTCTTGCAAGCTCCCACGTTTCCTTAATCTTGAACTGAGACATTGGATCGTCACGATTATCAAGACAGGCACGACCCCTCATCTCTTTATGGTCTTTTGGCTTTAACGGTTTACGTGGCTTACCACACAACCTGACAAGCCATTCATGGTCATTATCGGCAACAATTACGTCACCACAGTCTGTTTTTACGTCAAAGCATGGCCTGTCCTTAAACACCATACTTTTCCAAGTAACATTGCAGGGCTTACCATCATCACCAAAAACCTGATCACCTACCTTCAATTCACCCATGGTTTTCCAACCATCAGGTGTAGGTATGGGTGTGTCCAGACTCAAGGCTTTTGCAGAGCCTGGAGGCAGAAAGAACATAGCCCTAGGGATCTTGCCCATTATCACCTTCTGCATAACGTCAAGTATCAGAATGTGGTGAGCAGCAATCCCTGTTTCTATAGGTTCATATACCCAGCTATTACTCTCTTCACTTGTACTGACCGGAGCACCAGGAACATCTATATATTTAGTAAAGTCAATCAGAGATTCATGCGCCCTTTTCCGCGCATATAACTCTTCAGCAAGCATCTTCCCCTTTTCATCTGACACAGGATTAGCCAATCCAATACCTCCAATAGTCAAATTAGATATATTAGATGGGATAACATAAGGAAATTCAATGCATCTACTTAATTGTTAGAGCGAGTAAAGCCAGATTTTCTGAAATTTATAAAAATTTTTAGAATTATATGGGAAAGGATATGTAACCAAGAGGGTATAGGATAATGTTGTACAAGATAGGTAAAAACTAAGAGGATAGTTATTAGGGTTATGTGAAATAGGTATATATAACGTACTCCCGAAGGAACTGAGCGATCGTTGGCATAGGGGGCTTCGTGATTGTTTGATGGACGTATGGCATAGGTGGGTGGGCGTTTGGCCCTCTCTGTGGCGTACAGGGCTTCTTATGGGTATATATCCATCATAAATAAGGTAGGAATAGTTTCTGCCCTTTCCCCTCTTCACCGTAGGAGCAGGGAACATTCTTAGCAGGTTCGCTTTAGTTAGCAGCCTGCTTTTTTAGTTGGGGCCGGGATAGTCTCTGCCCTTTCTTCTTTTTTACCCAGGTGGATCTTGCCAAAGGAGCAGGTTCACCAACCTATTGCCTCTTATGGCAGAAAGGAACAGCATCATGAAGATCACAGGTGTAGTAACAAGCGTATCCGAGCAGTTCGTACTTTTGAATGGGGATAAGAAAGTCCTCGCAAAATATCCCAAAGTCCAGCGCGAGCAGGCTGTCGCACGTGCACGAGTGCTGGGCGCTGACCTCAAACAGGTCGAGAGTGGTTGCTTGATTGGAGCTACCAGGTATTTCGTTGAGGGTAAAGAGATTGCCCTTCCTGACAATCTGCTCAGTCACTCTGCAGACGGTGAGGTGTATAACCCTTCCATCAACATTCCCGAGGTTCTGCCTGAAGGAACTTCCGTTAGCATCGAGGTTGACCCTGCAATGCTTTCCCTGAATGCGGAGAGCAAGACCTTCGCTGCTAAGTCAGGTGAGTATTCACTTGAGCAGGTTCAATCCCGTGCAACCCTTGCTGATTACCTCAGCTAAAGTGTTCGGGATAGTGATGATAGTCCTTCTGATAGTTATTATCAGTTGGGCGATTAACCAATAACGGATAGCAGCCTCGCTAAGTAAGGGGGCTGCTAACTTTGGAGGCAGAAATGAGAGAACTATTTTACAGGGAGTATTTTAAAGCAACTGATCAAGAACCCAGAAGCTATAATATACCCCACGAAGAAACGATACACGCAAAATTCTTTTTCAAGGGTCTAAGCCAGAAGGCTATCAGGCTAGTTTCTGACAAAAGAAGGGAGCTTGGAGGTTTTTACTCTATTACAGAGTCTGGCTGTCCTTACATCGGAGTGCATGGCAAGCGATATGTCTACTTCGGTAAGACGCGTAGCTTTAAGTGCTTTAACGTATAACAATAGCAGCCTCGCTACCATAGGGGGCTGCTTTTTTCTTACAAGGGGGTTACTATGCTTTCCTATTTAAAGGACGCTATGGGCGATCTCATGGACGTTATAGGGCTATATCGTGAAGAGGGTGAGCCACCAACGCACGATGAGATGCTGACTGCAATAGAGAGGGAATCGTTAGGCAGATTGTTGTACGATGTGCAGTTACCTGACAGTGGAATGGATTACTAACTAACAGCCTCACTGCCTAATGGTGGTGGGGCTTTCCTTTTTTGTGCTGACAAGGCATTTGATTCCTTCGGAATGATTTTGGGTTCCACCTTGGTTTGCCCAGGATAGCTAGAGTGGATTAGATACAACCCGTAGCTTTAACCGTTTGTGCCTCTTATCACCGCTAGTGCTGCCCTTCACACCTTGAATTGACGTAATTCCTTCAGGGCTATTATTGACGTAATTTATTTACGCTTTGCCCTCATCTGCCTCTCTTCTTCGTCACACAAATGACAACCTGTGCCTCGCATCTCAAACCTCTCCCTGATAATTTCACAAATACCCTCCCAGGACTCTTGTTTCATATTGAGATTATTCTTAAGAAGAAGGTTTCTTACCTGTGCTTCGCTAATTCCAAACAGTGACGATAAGCTTTTGGCTGTCAGTTTTATCATTGTTATATCCACCCGGTCCTTTTGTATAGTTTGCATTCATAACTGCTTGATTATATGTACCACAAAATAGGCTTAAATGGAAGGTTTTAGGCTTATTTGGCTGTTTCAGGTGAATATTGGGGTGAATGGAATGGCTGGATGGATAATATTGATGGCTTATCTGTACACCTGTGAGCCTCTATTTAGCCCTATATACCCCCCTTAAATGCCTACATTGGCCTTCTAAGCCCTTATAATTGCTTATTCTGCTATTCTCCTGATGCACTCTTGTTATCCTCTTCAAGCTCTTCTAGCTGGTAAGCAGCCTTGGATTGTTTTTCTATTTGGTTCATGTACTCGGCAGGTAGCAGCCTGACTAAGGTAGATGTTGGTATTTCTTTTACTGTTTTTATATTTATATCTCCATGGGTTTCTATCTCTATCTTGTCTGTCCAGTTGAAGTTGTTCTTTAGGGAGAACTGTGAAGGCCCAGCAGCCGAGGTTCCTAGCAGCATTCTCTCTTCCATCTGAGCTTCTATCTTGCGTTTGAAAGCAGCGACTGTAGCTCCGAAATCATCCCTTCTCTCGTACTCCTTTAGGGTACGTCTGGCTATTCCTAGTGCTTCTGCAAGTCCTGACATTGTGTAAGGGCGTTGTTCTGTATCGCATTTAGTGAAGTATCTCTTGGCTATTCTCTTGAGTTCTTTAACTGATTTAACCTTTGTTGATGACATATTAGCAGCCTCTCTCCATTAAGTTAGTTGGCACTAAGCTTTGCTGTTTGTAGGTTATGTGATGTTTTAAACATTGTAAAGCATTGATAAATCTACTCTTTTGTAATTGGGATATCTTCTGCCCTTTTTGCTTTTCACTGCAGTTGCAACATAAAAACGGACAGGTTCTACACCGTCCCCTCTCTTCTCACCTTTTTGTATGCATAAAAATAACATTTAAAGGACCTGAGCGTCCACAGAATCGAAAGTTATAGGTGTGCCTATGCATTGGTATGGGTACGTATTTTTAACGCCTGAGAAAGGCTAATATCGCTTGGAGGTAATTATGACAAACGAACTTGAGTCTGTAATCCCACCCTGGATTGATTCTATTCATTGTGTTGACTGCAATAAGCATCTTGGCTGGAACAACACAAGGGAGGTCAATGCAGAGACAGCAGCCTTGTGTGATGACTGTCTGCGTGAACGTATTGTTGAAAATGCTTGGAGGTAATTATGGATAATGAGCAGCCTGAAAAACCAGACATGAAACACAAATTACTCGATAAATATTTGTTCAGTAACACGGGTGAACAATGGGAAGAACACACTCTTACAAGGGTAGACAAGCATATCTATCCGTTTTGCGCTGACTATAGACGCTTTAAGTACATAAAAGAATTAAACTGATTGGAGGTAATTATGAACAATGACGTTTATCTATCGAAGGTAGAAAAGGCTGTCAGGTCTCTTCGTAACACTGAACAAATTATTGAAGAACTATGGATGGAACCTGGTCGTCCTGCAATGGATACTGAGGTTGATGAAGTACATGGTTGGGTCTGTGATGCTTCATACACCCTTAGGCAGCTGGCAAAAGAAATAGAAGTTAGAATCAAGGAGCAGGCTGATGAAAACAATCACTGAAAACCCGATTAAGGCAAATAATTTCTTCATAACCCCAAAAGGTACTGAACATCTTATGCAGATACTGGAAACACTGGATAGAGATGCTATGCAAGCAGCCATGCTTACCTGGAACCTATGCAGCAAGCTTGTTGATGAAGCTATTGATGAATCTGAGCAGGATAATGATGAAATTGAGCTTACAGCCTATGAATGCGATTGGTGTGGAAGCAGGGATTTGGACAGATTTTGTGATGCTGTATGGAGTATAGATGAACAGAAATGAATAGTAGAAACAATCTATGGGAAAACAACATGCAGAGATTGTGGGCTAGTGGATACACCAAGGAAAGTCAGGTTATGAAGCAGCGCAGACCCCTTGAGTATGGCTACAGAGCCTACAATGGTACTGTCTGGTGTGACTATCACATAGACAGGTACAACGCTCTGCAGGAAGAGATAAACAAACACACACGACTAGCAGGCAAGGCACCTGAATCTCTTTTAGATGAGAGCCATAAGATGTTTTGCCGATTCTCGGAGGTATAAATGAAAACATTTGAAATCATAATTGATAGAGCCAGTAGATATTACGATATTGAAGCTGAAAATAAAGAGGAAGCACAGAAAATGGCACTTTTCATGTTTGAGCATGAATACCAAACAAACGATGACGACTATGAATACTGGATTGCAGAAACGGAGGAAATATAATGTTCACAACACCTAAAAAAGATGAATACTCGGTAGGAGCCATCGAATCTGCCATGCATATCCTGAGTGGATTCAAGGAATATGAAATAATCGGAGCTATGCGCCTTCAGTTTCCCAATGGCAGATCAGAGTTCTATTTAAGATTTATTGAGATTGGTAATTACCTGGATGAATGCTGGAAACGTGGATACGAGGAATACGGAGCAGCGGATGGAGTCTTTGATTATGAAGTAAGCGCAGAGTTGGGCGTGTATATTTGTTACTTCCTGCAAAGCAACATATTGACAGATGAAAAAATAAAAGTAACAGCAGATCATCTATTGGAAAAGTATTTCAGAGATTCAAGGAAATACACTACAGAGATTGGGCTAGTCTAGCATCCGACCAATGATACCTATTTCAAATAAAAATGGCTCTCTGGCTTAACTAGGAGCTTACAAAGCATATTTAAGGAGCAATCAGTATGCTTAAAACTGGTCAGATAGTGATAACAAAAGGAATACAGTACAAGACTGTCGATAATATGGAATTTGCAAGATTTATTGCTGATTCTATTTCACGACATATATCTGGTGATTGGGGAGATGTGTGCCTGGGAGACAAGGAAACAAACGATGAGGCATACGATACTGGTGGACGTATCATGTCGGTCTACACAGGAACTCAGGACACTATATGGATAATTACTGAGGCAGACAGAAGCAGCACAACTGTTCTGTTCCCTACTGAATACTAGGAGGTGTTATGAAAAGAGAAACTGAAGCTACATTGCAGAAAATAGATAATCACATTATGGGCATGGAGGTTATAGCTCATGCTGTTGAGTGTTTGGACAGACCGGGAATAGAGTTTTCTATGGCTTCGGTGAAGCCTGCAATCATAGTTAAGACACCTCGTGACTTTCTCGCGGTGAAACGCTATCTGACCAGACAGTATGGAAGATTCCCTTTAAACCACGAAATGACATTCGATTGTGCATCAACTGGTCATAAGATTGACGTATGGGATAACCATGAAAGCAATTTTGTTATCTGGTTTGAGGCTCCCATTAACATCTCATACAGCACTGTTGAAGTTCTGAACTTTTTTGAGACTGTATATGAAGGCTCTTCCCTTGAAGAAAGCTTTGTGTATGAGGTTATAGACAATGGTTCAGGTAAACGAGTAGCAGTCTAAATGTTTAACCTGCTCATCAGTTATGGCTGGTGGGCAGTATTAAGTGTTTAGGCAACCATAAACAAAGGAGGATATATGAAACGAAGACGTATTTCATTGCATGACGAAATGAGAATCAAGAAAGAGATGCTTGACCAGAAGTCTGTTGACAATAGACGGGCAAACCAGAACAAGCACAAATCAGCTTATGTATCTGGGCCTGTAAAAGTATATTCAAAAGCAGAAATAGCTGAGTACGAAAAAAAACTAAAAGGACAATAAAAAAGACCACACAAGATGTGCAGTCTGATTTTGGGTAGAGTATGCCCACTTCGGATTTTCTGTTTTATTTCTGTTGCCTAGTCAGGAAGAGTTATTAAGTTCTTTTTGGAATCCCTATTGCCTAGTCAGGCTGTGTTAGCAGGATTTTTTTGGTTCTTCTTGTTTTTGCTTGTGAGAGAACAGGAAAGTTTAAGTTATTTGGTTTTTCCTGTTGTCCAGCTCGCTCTTGTCCAGCTTAACGGTATATGTCAAGTTGAACATGGCTGATATTAGCTACTTACAGACTTACGGTCAACAACTTTTTTTTGAAAAAAATGCATTATCTTCTAACCTATTGATTTTACTGGAGTCACTATTTTATGGAAAGGAACACAATATGGTCTACAAAAGAAAGAAAAAGCCCAATGAAATAAAGAAAGAAATCAACAGAGACAAACGTAAAAGATACAACGCTGCTAAGAGATATGGCTTCGACAAGACTCACTGTTCTGGTTGGGTCAAGCACTACACACCTGAAGAAATTGCCGAGTACGATAAATCACTGAAGAAGTAAATACCAAGCACCCATTTAATACCCTGTGAAGGTTCTCAGAACTTATGAAGGTGACGTGGGTGCGTAGTTGTGTCAGTCAGTGACGACTGATTGGCATTAACTACTATCGCTAACTGTCTGTGCATAAGCATGGACTAAACGAAGGAGCAATTATGCTCAAGTTTACATGGAGGAAGCAATCTTATGAATGTTGTGGAAAGGACTGGAACGCATGTTGGTTGTTTATACATATTATTTAGAGACATCGACTTACTAGAAAGCGACAGAAAAAGAATTCGGTGGAGATGTGTATGTGAATGCGGAAACATAAAAATTGTTACATCGTCTGACATTAAAAGCACACCAAAACATTGTACATGTAAGTTAACAAGAGGAAAAAATAGAAAAACGAGTGAAAATTTTAAACATTTAAAACTAAACCATTCTGCTGAATACAATACTTGGCGTGCAATGATTTCAAGGTGTTCTGAAAAGAGTCGAGACAAAAAATATTATTATGACAGGGGCATAAGTGTTTCAAAGGAGTGGAAAGAGTCTTTTGAGTCATTTTTAAAGGATATGGGTAAAAAACCAACAAATAAGCATACGCTAGAAAGAATAGATAATAATTATGGATATTCTCCTAACAACTGTAAATGGGCTACCAGGCAAGAACAGTTAAATAACACGAGGAAGAACAAATATCTCACCCTAAACGGACAAACTAAGACTGTCGCAGAGTGGAATAGGGTTGCTGGTTTTAAAAACAGAAACACAATTTACTCTAGATTATCAAAGGGTTGGAGTGTAGAGGAGGCCATAATGTCCCCATTAAAAAGAAAGGTTATTTAAAATGAAATGTATCCGTAATGCAAAGACCAACAAGGTAAGCAGGGTTCGTGATGAAGCAGCACGTTTGTATGTGGCTGCAGGAACCCATCATTACATTCCTAGGCAGCAATGGAAGGAAGCAGGGAGGCCGTAATGTTTAAACTTATATTCACTACAGACAATGATGCCTTTGTTGAAGATGGACACCTTGAAGCAGCCAGGATAATTGAGCAGGTAGCACAACGTGTTCGTGAAGAAGACTATGAGGGTTACGTGTCAGAAATAAATGGCAACGTTATTGGTCACTACAAACTTGTAATTGAAGATTAACCAACAACCTGTGGAGGAAACTATGAAGCAAGGACAGTACGCAACAATCAATGAGTTGGCAGCCAAGGTAGTGGAAAACGAGAATAACAAGAAGGACTTAATCGTTAGTCCTGATTCTATGCTGTTCTCAGGAACAAAGCTGAATATCTATGACGATAATGTATCTGATTCGTATACCAGCACAAAGCATATGGTAAGGCAGACAGCAACCGCAGGGGGTATTCCTACTGGATATATGGAGAAGCTTTACACAGACAATCCTGAGCTTATGGCTCGTAACCTGAATTGGGGTCTGGGCAATATAAAGACACCGCGTATGGTCAGGACTCTTGACGGTAATGCCAGGGCAATGATGAGTGATCGGTATAAGATCATCGACAATGCTCCTGTTCTTGAGAGTGCCATGAATGCCTTGAAGCAGGTCGATACGGATGTTGAATTTCAGAGCATGGATATTACCAGCAATCGCATGTACCTGAAGATGACTTCTCCCAGACTTGAAGGGGAGATCAGAAAGGATGATCCGGTGCAGATGGGTCTGGTAATAAGTAACTCCGAGATAGGTCTGGGAAGCTATCAGATACAGCCACTCATCTACCGCCTTGTATGTGAAAACGGGATGGTATCACCGCAAGAGATTGGGGGTGAGCATAGTATCCAGATGAAGCATCTTGGTCGCAAGAACGACCTGGGTATTGTTTACGGACATGATACTCAACAGCTCTTGTCTCAAGCCTTTGCTGCACAAGTGCGAGACATCATTCACAATATCTTCAGCCAGGAGATGCTTGAAAGACATTTGCAGGCATTCCGTGAGCTGGCAGAACGGAAGATCGAAGGAGCAGTACCTAAAGCAATCGAGGTTGTACAGAAGAAATTCAATCTGAGCAACTTTGAAGGTGACTCGATGCTCAAGCACCTCATTGAAGGTGGTGATCTTAGTCAGTATGGCATCCTGAACAGCATTACCAGGACTGCCCAGGACGTAGAGGATTATGATCGTGCTAGTCACCTTGAAGCTGTAGGTGGAAAGATTATTACACTTAGCAGCCGAGATTGGAAAGATATCAAGGAAGCAGCGTGATAAAGATAACTCTCTTGATAGTGACCATATGGCACTGTCTGGCTGTCTCACATCTGTTGTGAGGCTATAAAAATCAGAATACATACCAATGCCCCACTTTGAGTTTAATCACTCTCTGTGGGGCTTTTTTGTTTAAGGAGATTGTTATGGGAAAGGTTAAGCAAGTTTGGATTGATGAACAGGAGCGTGAGCGAATCCTAAACTCAGTACCTTTTGAAAGCAAACGAGATGATGCTTTGTACGCTGCCATTAAGAAAGAAGAACACGAAGCTGATCTTACTGAGCGGGAAAACATTGCTATGGCTCAAGACGGATATGATTTCTACGTACGTCACAATATCAGATTCTAACTATTGATAAGGTTGAAAGGAGGTTATGTATATGGAGATAATCATTTGCGACAGGTGCGGCCATGACCAATACGAACTTGATATGGAAAACGGTTTCGTAAAAATTTCATGTACTTGCTGTGGAATGCAAGTGGGTGAGATTAAAGCTAACCTCAAACAAGTAACGATTAAGGAGGCACACAAACAAAGATATGCTAACTAGAGATGAGCAACGCATAGCATGGATGAAAGAGATGCCCTGTATTATTTGCCTGATACTTCATGGCAAGCAGGCTGATCTGTCTAACTGCCAAGCGGAGCCACATCATATTCCTGCTGACGGTATGGGTAAAGTAGCCAAAAAGACCTCCGACTACCGAACCATACCGTTATGCAGGAGTCACCACAACGAAGTCCATTGGATAGGCAAGCACAGTTTTCAGGCCAAGTATTCAGTGGACTTTGAATATCTAATCCGTGAGTTCAACAGAATATGGGAGGAAAAAAATGCAGATGTACGAAGTAGACCTGGAAAGAAGGGCAAGCACAATAAAAACCTTCAGGGTGTTTGCCAAGGACAAGGACGAAGCAAAACTAAAAGCTATGGCTAAGGCAGAAAGGAGTTTCTGGGATAAGGACAAGAACGCTCAGTTTACTGCCAGGAATATTCAAGCCGATGCTTGATCCATGGATTGAAGTAGACAATGAAGCACTGGAAGAACTTAAGAAGACATATGAACAGACAATGGAATGGATACAGAGTGACTATCAAATCAACCTGAAATCATCCATGCAGATAAAGCAACTGTTCAGACAGAGTCTTTCCATAGCCATTCCAGATACCAAAACAGAAACCATAGAACAACACCTAGACAAATTCCCTGAAAACTCTCTCGAATATGAGGTAATCCAGGGAATTGTTTATTACCAGAAGATGCAATACGCCATTAAGAATTATATCCAGCACTATCTTAATTCAGATGGTCGTGTGTATCTGACACGAGGTGTAAACGGAATTGAACAAACAAACCACAGACCATTGCCAGGATCACCCGAAATACTTCAATGCATAACCGATGCAGGTAGTGGTTTGAAACTTAAACGCCGTAACAATGAAGTTATCGGTCTAATTCAGAAAGGAATAAAGATATGAAAGTATCAGCTAACGCAGACACCAACAATGATTTTGAAATTGCTCCCGAAGGTTCAACAGCATGTCGTGCTATCAGGGTTGTAGACCTTGGTACACAGGAAACTAGCTGGCAAGGTGAAGTGAAGATGAAGCATCAGGTATGCATTACCTGGGAAGTAGCTGAGACAATGGCAGATGGTCGTCCGTTCATCGTACAGGAGATTTACACTGCCAGTATCGGAGATAAGGCCAATCTTGGCATTCTTTTGAACAAATGGCGTGGTCGTGCATTTACCGAAGAAGAAAAGGCTGGCTTTGAACTGAGCAATATCCTTGGTGTACCTGGGCTTATGTCTGTTGAACACAAGACAACCAAAGCAGGCAAGGAAAAAGCTCGTGTAGGCTCTATCATTCCATTGCCTAAAGGTATGGAAGCACCTGAGCAGGTAAACGATTCATTCAAGTTCGATATTGAGGATATTGAGGACGTTGAGCAGCTTAAGAAACTCTGGGGGCTGGAGCGCTTTATTATTCAGCAATCCGAAGAGTTCAAGATGTCTGACGCTGTCATGCCTGAGCGTGATAAGGAAGCAGAAAAGACTGCGAACACAGAAAAGAAAGAGCCTGAATACAGTGAAGAAGAAGTGCCATTTTAATTGAACCAGAGCCCCTGTCATTAGATGGGGGCTTTTCTTTTCTGCAATGAGGTACTTATGAGTCTTAGAATTGACGTAACCAAGTTTAAGGAGTTCGCAAATGAAAACAAGAACCTACCTATTGATATGCTGGCAGATCTTCTGCTTAAAGGTAAGCATGAGTTTGATTTTGTACAGACAGAACAGAATAGCAAAGTCAACGTAAAGGAAGTGATTGAATACCTGAACAGTAAGACAGGCAAGAAGTTCAGACACACTACCAACAGAACCAAGACTTTAATTCAGGCACGAGCCAAAGAGGGGTTTAGCATTGATGACTTTAAGCAAGCTATAGATAACCAAGTTAAAACCTGGGATGGAGAGATGCGTCAGTATTTACGTCCAGAGACACTATTCGGCACCAAAATGGACAGTTACGTTAATAATATACCAGATGACGCAAATGAGATGAGTGAAGGTGATATGATCAATTCAATATGGAGTAATTGATGCTTACTATAAAAGAACCTATGTCTATGTCGGACAAGATACCTCATGTATATAACCGCAACCTGATTCCCTTGCTTGAGAGTAGTGTGATTATGCTCTATGGACAGGGTGGTATCGGTAAATCAATGGCAGCAATCCATAGCGCCATTAAGTTTGTTGAAAACAATCCAAACAAGAAGGCTGTACTCTGGCTCACAGAAGATAGTGAAGGTGAAAACAGAAAGCGCTTTGTCAATTTGGTTAAGGCTTTTAGTGATAAGCCAACTGATTACTTTAATTCACGTATACATTTCATATCATCAGAACCCATACGTTTTACCGTCCTGAAAGATGGTAATGCCTTACCCTCTTCTGATTTTCATATTATTGAATCAGAGCTTAAACAGTACGACCTTATTGTCCTTGATCCGTTACTGCAGTTTCAGGGCGGTGATGAGAACAACAATACCCATGCAGGTACAATGATGGGTCTGCTTAAAAGCTGGACAGCAGAGTATCAGAAAATTGTCCTGCTTCTGCACCATGCAACTTTCTATACCGACACACCTGACAAACCTCGTGCAAGAGGCGCTAAAGAGTGGGTAAACGGTACAAGAGGGGCATACTCCCTTAAGCGACTTAAAAAGCCCTCTGTGGGTGCTACAAAGGACGAGATCATGGCTTTCTATGAGAAGCTAGAGATCACCCTTGAAAAGGACAACGGTTTATCAAGTGTGCTTATGCAGAAATACGGTTCAACTACATTCACGCTAACCATGTTTCCACCACTTAACTGTCTGAAGGAGTATTGATGTGCTTAGAAGCGAAATATTTGAAAAGGCAGAGTTTATGGGTGTAGATAAAACTGAAGCCCTTAAATGTCACATGACATTTCTTAGACAACAGATCATGGAAAAGAAATCCCACCTGCAGGAGATGGAGGAAAGCATAGAACTTACAACAGGACTTACACGGACGTTTCTTGAGCAAAGAACAGAAAGGGTCAGGGAAGACATTAAACGTCTAAGAAGCAAACACTCACGTCTTGTAACGCCCAAGCAGGATATTAACGGCATATCTGATGACGATGTACTTGCTGCACGAGATTACCCGATTGAAAATATTATTGAGTTTGGCAGCAATGGAAGGTGCAGAGCTTTCTGTCATAAATCAAATACAGAGAGTATGCGCTGGAACAAAGAAAGTAATACTGCTACATGCTTTGTCTGCTCTAAAACATTCAACCCGATTGATATATTGATAGAGCGAGATGGTTATACATTTATTGATGCAGTAAAGGAGTTATCACGATGAAAATAGAGCTGAAGGAATATAATACCAAGACAGGTAAATGGAAGAAGACAGACGCGTACAATCTAATTGGTCAGTCCATTATGGAATATATGATTAACACTAAATCAAGGATGGTAGGAGGTGTATATGAAGAAGACAAAGAAAAGCCCACCTTGTTTATTTGCAACAATGAGAAAGACTATGCAGCGTATAAATCAAAGGGATTATGCGTAATGGTGCAGGACTTGGAAAAGATCCTCAATACAGAATGCTTACCAAAAGTAGTTGTAGATGTGTTTGAGGATTCAACCTTCAACGCAACGGAGAGT
>Ga0182239_1000270_pt1 | contig 19594 bp, 19 predicted proteins | sample hydfrate6_PW_210_FD_132456 | JGI IMG/M metagenome (GOLD analysis project Ga0182239, IMG submission 132456) | Subsurface microbial communities from deep shales in Texas, USA - hydraulic fracturing test 6_PW_210 | ecosystem: Environmental > Aquatic > Deep subsurface > Shale gas/oil reservoir >... | reverse complement strand
ATATATGGGCCTTTGCTTGTGAGTTCCCAGTCATTTTGAGGTAGTCGAAGACAGCCCGTATGTTTTTATTGAGCTGCCGCATTTTTTGGGCCACACTCTTTACACCTTTGGATTTCATGAGCCCTATGGCAAAACGTCTGAGCCTGGTTATATTTTCCGGACCAAAGCCGGTTCGTATACGGCTGCGATCTTCGTCATAGTTCCAATCTAGAACAGACCCGTTTGTACATGTTTTTAAGTTTTTTGTCCATAGCTACCATCAACTCTATGATATTATTGACCAAACACATGAGGACAAAGTAGCCCTGAGCCCTGGCGTGCAGGGTCTGGACACTCGAACTTGTATCTGCCATTATTTCATCCTCCTTTGTTTTCGTACTTCGAACAACCCTCACGCACAGGCGGGCACGCTTGCGCTAACGAAGCATACAAATGAGCTGCTCCCTGCAGCACAACCCGGGGTACACAAAATTTGTGTACCGACAAAACGGACCACGTATTTCAATCACCAGTAACCCAAGGAGTCTTGCCCATGGCGGGTACAGGCCGAGGTTTGGGCAAGGGGCTGGACGCACTCTTTAATCCGTCCCAACCCCAGGAGCAAGAGGCACACGAAAATGGAATTCTAGACCTTCCGCTGGATCGGATTGAGCCCAATCCTGATCAGCCGCGACAATCCATAAACGAAGAGGGCCTCAGGGAATTGGCCCAATCTATAAACCAGCAAGGGCTGTTGCAGCCCTTGTTGGTCCGGCCCCATCCAGCAACGAAAAATCAGTACCAGATCATTGCCGGCGAACGTCGCTGGCGGGCCAGCAAGTTGGCTGGACTGCATGCTGTCCCGGCTTTGATCCGACAATTATCAGACAGTGAAGCACTCATTGTCGGCCTGGTTGAGAACCTGCAGCGCCACGACCTCAACCCGGTTGAAGAGGCCCAGGCTTTAGGCCGTTTACTCCAAGAACTTCATATATCGCAGGATGACCTGGCTCAGCGTATAGGCCGTAGTCGATCTGCGGTAGCCAACAGTCTTCGTCTGCTGCAATTGGAATCTGAAATTCTCTCCGCCCTGGCTGATGGCAAGATCAGTGCCGGACAAGCCAGAACCCTGTTGGCCCTTTCCAAGATAGAGGCCAGGATGATTCTGTTTCAGGCTGCCCTGGAACGTGGGCTCACTGTCCGCGAGATGGAAAAGGCTGTCGCCCATTGGAAAAAGAATGGTTATTTTCCTCCTCCTGTTGAACAGAAGCCACAGCAGACCAAAGAAGGATCGGAATTTGAATCCGCCAAAAAGACCTTACAGCAGGCCTTGGCCCAGGTCCTGGAAACCGGGGTCAAGGTTTCGGGGCGCAAGGACAAAGGGCGGATCACCCTAGCCTATACGTCTGAAGAAGAACTGTGTCGAATAATCCAAAGGCTTGGCCTGGACCCCGAAAAGTGTTTCACGTGAAACACTTTTCGGGAAGCTCATGCAACGTATGCTGATGCTGCACTGACCTGAGAAATCTCCCTATGCTGCACAAACCAATAATCCAGCTTCGCCACGTATCCCATTCCTTTGCTGGATTCTGGGCCTTGAAGAACATATCGCTGGATGTCTCTGCCGGAGAATTTATTTTTCTCACTGGACCATCAGGAGCCGGTAAAACGACCTTGTTGTGCCTTTTACATGGTACATTGCCCATTCAACGAGGGGAAGCAAAAATTGCCGGCTATGACCTTCGAAGGTTGTCCGCAGGCAAATTGCATTTACTTCGCCGGGATGTGACTGTTGTTTTTCAGGACTTTAAAGTTCTGCCCTTGCGCAGTGTTCGGGAAAACATCGCTTTGCCCCTGATTATTCGCCGATTACCGGCATTACAAATTCAAAGGCGGGTAAGTGCAGTTGTTCGAGGCCTTCAACTGCAGGGAAAAGAGGATACACCGTGCGGACATCTATCCGGGGGAGAGCAGCAAAGGGTAGCCATTGCCAGGTCCATTGTGGTCAATCCCAAGGTCCTCTTGGCTGATGAACCAACCGGCAACCTGGACCCGGAATACTCTCTCCGTCTCCTTGACATTTTTGGCAAATTCAACGCCCATGGGACGACCGTACTTTTAGCCACCCACGATCACAACCTCCTGAGGGCCATGCCCCAATCCCGCATTGTGCACTTGGCTTATGGGCAACAGCAAGGAGAAGGATATGGTCCGCCCTCTTCTGAGCTCTGATCTCATCAGCTGGAAGAATATCCGAATCGAACAATGGATAGCCTTTTTCGGTGTCGGATTGATTATGTTCCTTGCTGTCTGCGCATACGGAAGCTCGAAGTGCCTCTCTACTCTGGCTCAATCTGCATCTTCCGATGTTCAGGCCCAAGCCTTCTGGTCTCCGGATTATCCACTGGGCAAAATTCGCTCTGAGTGGGAAATGGCTGACGATCTCCCAACGGTGGTCGAAACAATTACCTTTACCCCTTCCCAGGCCCTGCAGCACATACAGCAAGAACTCGGCGCAGGCCTTGATTTTTCGTGGTTGGACAAAAATCCACTCCCACCTACGGCCATATTCCGGCTCAGCCCCAGCAAAGATCAGCCGGCAATGGATATAATCCAGCAGATTCGAGATCTTCCAGGGGTAGACAGGGTGCATACAAACCCTCTCCAGCTCTATACAGCCAAGGCGTGGCGAGAGCTACTTCATTCTGTCCTCTGGCCCTTCATCAGCGTTTTAGTTTTGACCCAGGCTGTCCTTTTGGCCAATACTGTTCGCATGGCCCTGTTCAAGCTGGAATCAGACATTCATGTTCTGCGTTTGGTCGGGGCAAACCGTCTTGATTGCCAACTCCCGATCATCATCCGAATGCTCTGTTTGACAGCAGCTGGAACAACAGTGGCACTCGGAGGAGCGAAGCTCCTGCACTTTCAAGTCAGTGCCATCGTGTCCTCACCCCCTCTGCATATACCTTGCTCTTTTTTGTCCTGGACTGAAGTGTTTGCTGTTTTCCTCTGCGCTTTTGTAGTCACAGGTCTGAGCTGCTCACTTGCCATTCACAAGCATGGGATGTAATGAATACAGGAAAACATGCCTTGCAAGCATGACCTTCAAAGGCAACGGCCATATTTCGCATCATACTCACGGGCTCTATGCTTTGGCCCATGAAAATATTTCGTGAATTATCTGCTAGTTAATTCATTTTATCAATTACAGAATCAACAGGAGCTGTACCGATGCGCAGTGAAAAAATGACCTCCGGCATGGAAAAGGGGCCTCATCGTTCCCTTTTACACGCCCTGGGGTTGACCCGAGAGGAAATCAACCGCCCGCTCATAGGTATCGTCAATGCCGCCAGTGATATTGTGCCTGGGCACATCCACCTGCACCAAGTAGCGCAAGCAGCCAAAGACGGGGTCAGAATGGCCGGAGGAGTTCCCTTTGAATTTCCCTCCATTGGCGTTTGCGACGGTCTGGCCATGAATCATGAAGGAATGCGGATGAGCCTCCCCAGCCGGGAACTGATTGCGGATTCCATTGAACTTATGGCTACTGCCCATCCTTTTGATGCCTTGGTCTTTATTCCCAATTGTGACAAGATTGTTCCTGGCATGCTCATGGCCATGCTCCGCCTGAACATCCCTTCCATTTGCGTCAGCGGAGGCCCAATGCTGGCGGGATCCCATCACGGTCAGAGCATCGATCTGATCAGTGTCTTCGAGGCGGTTGGTAAAGTCAGGCAGGGAACCCTTTCTCCCGATGACCTGGCCGAGCTGGAAGAAAACGCCTGCCCCGGTTGCGGGAGCTGCTCCGGGATGTTCACCGCCAATTCCATGAACTGCCTCACCGAGGCCATAGGTTTGGCCCTTCCTGGAAACGGCACCGTGCCGGCAGTACATGCATCAAGAATCAGATTGGCCAAAAAATCCGGGATGCAGGTCATGCATCTTTTAGAACAGGGGATAACCCCCCGAGATATCGTAAATCAGGACAGTGTTCACAATGCAGTTGCTGTGGATATGGCCCTGGGGGGATCGACAAACACAGTCCTCCACCTCCCGGCTATCTTTGCTGAAGCCGACTTGGATCTGACCCTGGATATCTTTGACCGTATTTCCAGACTGACACCCAATCTGTGTCGTCTATCCCCGGCCGGCAGCCACCACATTCAAGACCTGCATGACGCTGGAGGAATTCCTGCGGTCATGGCCGAACTGGCCCAAAACAATCTCATACAAACCAATTGTCAGACCGTGACTGGAAGCACGGTTGCAGAAAATCTCACACATCTGCAGGCCAAAATCACAAATCCTGAAGTAATACGACCAGTCAACTCAGCTTACAACGATCAGGGAGGTATTGCCATTTTGTCCGGCAACCTGGCTCCGGATGGTTGCGTGGTCAAACAATCAGCTGTAGCTGCTGAAATGCTGGTCCGGGAAGGGGAAGCCATTGTCTTTGACAGTGAGGAAGAGGCCACAAAGGCCATATTGGACGGTAAAATCCAGGTCGGTCATATTGTGGTCATCCGGTACGAAGGACCAAAAGGCGGTCCCGGAATGCGGGAGATGCTCACCCCCACTTCTGCCATTGCCGGCATGGGTTTGGACCGGGATGTAGCCTTACTTACTGATGGTCGATTCAGCGGCGGAACGAGAGGAGCAGCCATTGGCCACATTTCTCCGGAAGCCGCCAATGGCGGTGTCATAGGCCTTATTCAAAACAAGGACCGGATCGCAATCGACATTCCAAACCGTTCCCTGCAATTGCTCGTAAATGACAAGGAACTGCATTCCAGACAGGAGTCTTTTACACCCAAGGAAAAACCGGTATCATCTCCCTTTTTACGTCGCTACGCCCAGCAGGCTACTTCGGCAGCCCACGGGGCAATATTCCGCAAGGGAACTTAATACCTAAATACGCAGTAATGCTGCATCACTGGGTTTAAAAATCCATTTTCAGGCCACGTGCCCTCATTCTATCCTGTTATCTGACCAAAAGTTCAGCCCCCCCCTCGAAGCGTCATCAAGGGAGGGCTGAATCAAATTCGCCCCTTGGTATTGCAAAGGAAGATATTGGCCGCCAGATTGGCATTGAACAGGAGATGAAAGATCTGAAGAAATTTGGAACTCTAAAAAATACATTGGCTCATTATGCAGCATACCTCTCCGTCCATGCGCTTGATTTCCTGGGAACACGATCCACGGGGGCAATTTGCCCTGGAGCAGGAAAAATCGCTTTTACTCAAAATGACCTCCCATTGGCGGCGAAGACACCGCAGCATGCTGCATATCGAATGTGGAACGGGCCATTTCCTGGAGGTCTTCTGGGGTGCTGGATTTGATTTGAGTGCAACCGTGTCCACTTCCGAGGAACTGCATAGGGCAAGGACCAGGATTGGACGCCGGGCAGAACTACACCTTGCCCAACCGGATCATTTGCCTTTTGAGGACAATGCCTACGATTACGTCCTCTTGCTTACTGCCCTTGATTATTGTTCCTGTCCCGAGGCATTACTGGCTGAAGCAGGCAGAGTGTGCGCCAAAGAGATGCTGATCAGTTTCCTGAACAAACACTCGCTGTATGCCATATCCATGGCCAGAAAAAAACATTCAGCCCATTCACCCCGACCTGTGACCTGGTGGTCCTGGCCGTCACTTCGCCTTTGTTTGTTGCGCACCCTGGGACCAAAAGTAATCCGTTCCAAATACGGGATCCTCCCCGGCCCCTATCTGACCTGGCAATCATCGACACTGTGTAAAAGCATCAATGCCCTGCTCTGTCCAAACATTTTCGGGGCCTACTGCGCAACGCTCGTTGACATGACCGGGGAATCGATTGTCACTCCCCTTCCGGCCTGGGTCAAACAGCAGGCCAAGACCTCTGCGCCGTGTTCAAACCGGGTCCGAACCCACAGTCACCCATTAACCTACTTGAAAGCGCTGCCTATGCTAAGAGCAGAACCACCTCACAAAGCTGCCCAGCCCTCACGCCTTCACTCTGAGCAGGAATGACCAGCAAGCCATCGGCTCTCAGCAGGCTGCGTAACAGGCCGGACTTGGCGAACACCGGCTCAGCCAATAACATGTCCTGATCGTCCTGAACCAGTCTGACCCGTACATAATCCTCCCTGCCTTGCTCAGAGGATATATTCCTGGCAGCTTTGGCCCACGTCTTCACCTGTCTCGTTCGGTCGAAGGCATTTGCCTCACCGCGTAAGTGGGCCAAAAACGGCAGCCCCAAAACATACATAACTACCTGGGCCGAGGTGACTTGTCCCGGAAGGCCAATGATCGGGATCTGGTCCTGTGCGCCCAAAATAGTAGGCTTGCCTGGACTGATGGCCACGCCGTGGGCCATTATCCGCCCTTGTGGCAGACTTGAGATAACTTCTACGCTCAAATCCCTGGTCCCCACTGAGCTTCCGCCGGAAAGCAAGACACAATCCGCTTGATCAACAGCCTGGGAGAGAGCAGATCGAAGATCGGCAGTTTTATCAGGAACTATCCCCCAAAGGACTGGTTCTGCGCCTATCCATGCACACCAGGCAGCCAGGGTCGTCGAGTTGACATCCCGGATCTGTCCTGGACCCGGTGTGTCATGAGCAGAGACCAGTTCATCTCCGGTGGAGAGAATGGCCACCTGTGGCCGGGAATAGACAGCAACCTGTGTGTGTCCCAAGGCAGACAGGACACCAAGTTCCTGGGGCCGAATTCTGGACCCTTTTCCCAAAACAACCTGCCCTTTTCGACAATCTTCCCCCAAAAGCATGAGATTGTCTCCAGGGCTGACTGATTTAAAAACCTCTATTTCGTCATCCGCTATTACCCGGGTGTGCTCCCACATCAGGACGGTATCCGCCCCGGATGGCAAGCTTCCGCCGGTGAGAATCTGTGCGCACTCCCCGGGACGAATGGATAATTGGGGATCCTCGTTCACTGCCAGTTTGCCGGCAAGCTGCAAATAAACGGGATTTCCTTCTGAAGCTCCAAATACATCCTTGGCCCGGACAGCATACCCGTCCATGCTGGACCGGAATGATGCAGGCAGGTCTTCATCGGCTATAACATCCAAAGCCACCACCCGGTTCAAGGCCTGTTCAAGTCCGATCTGTTCAACCCCGGCAACACACGGAAAGGATGCTAAAATCTCGCGGCACTGGGCGACGCTTTTGACCTCAAAAAACACTTCTTTCATGTTCAGGACTCCAGATTGATCTCTATTTTTCCAGGCGAAAACCCTTTCAGTTGACTGAGCATACCGCGAATACTTCCGGCAATGATGCCTTCCACAAATGGATTTAATCCCAAGGCCTGCCCATTGATCCGAATGCTCATCTTGCCTTGAAGTGCTTGGCAATCTTTTACGCCAGCCTCACCCCGGACAATTTCCCCGGCCAAGTGTGCGCAACTAAGCCGGCCGCAAGATCCACAGTTGAGTCCAGGAAGCAAAAAACCACGAGTCAAGACATAGTCGCCCAATTCCTGGATTGTATGCATTACCGGCAATCGTGAACCAAGGCTTCTTTTCCAGCTGGCAGCTGCAAGCTTTGGATCCAGTTTCCGGTCATCTCGTCCTTCTTCCTTGGGGATCAAAACTCGAGGAGCTAGGCCCAAATCACTCCCTCCTTCAATAATGAGAACATCCGCCTCCAGCTGAGGGATGATATCAAGGAGATATCTACTGTTCGGCCACAAAATCATGCTTTGATGTTCACTTATCCCGGCCACAGCCTGTGCCCTGGTCAGCATCTTTGCAGTATCTGTTGGCGGCAGATCAAAGCCATGCCTGGAAAACTTGGCATATCCCACCCGATAACCATGAGAACGTATATAATCAGCAAGCTCACCGGCCAAGGTGGTCTTTCCGGACTTTTTGTTCCCAATCAAAGATACAGCCTTCATCTCCTTGCCCTCCCCGTACATGTATTCTACATTTTGACAACACCTCTGCTTTGGTCTAAGGAAGTCTTTTTGCTTTGTCTAGATGAGCTTGCCTCTTCAAGATATACTCCACCTTCTTTCTTTGCTGACCACAAATGCCGTTATGAATCAGATTACAAAGATCAAGGGCTTTACCGATCTCTGGTGGCCGGAAGTAGCCAAATACACGCGTATGGAGGATACGGCCAGATCAGTATTTACCCGCTATGGCTACCAGGAACTCCGAGTGCCGGTCCTGGAAAAAACAGAGCTTTTTGCCCGCAGCATCGGGGAAGAAACAGACATTGTTCAAAAAGAAATGTTTACTTTTCCGGATCGCAAAGGACGCCTGCTCACGCTTCGACCTGAGGCCACAGCCGGAGTTGCCCGGGCCTATCTCCAGGCCACATCCCTGTCCAAAGAGCAAGTAACCAAAGTCTTTACCTTTGGGCCCATGTTTCGCTACGAAAGACCGCAAAAAGGACGCCAACGGCAGTTCCACCAAGTCAATGCAGAGCTTTTCGGCTCCTATTCCCCCCATGCTGATGCTGAACTCATAGCCATGCTCTGGCGATACCTGCATGAGCTCGGTCTGGCCAATCTGGATCTGCATCTCAACTCCCTTGGCTGCCCCAGATGCCGCCCAAAGTTTACTCAAAAACTACAGACATTTCTGGCCAAACAAAATGCCTTGGATTTGTGTCCCGACTGTCAAAGGCGAAAAGAAACCAACCCACTGCGTATTTTGGACTGCAAGGTTCCAGAATGTCGACACATTGCCGAACAGGCCCCCCGCATGAGCGATCATCTCTGTGAAGACTGCCGGACACATTTTAACACAGTTCAAACAATTCTGACCGCCTGCGACATTTCATACCTCCTGAACCACCACTTGGTCCGGGGACTGGACTATTACCAGCGAACGACCTTTGAAGTCGTTTCCCGAGATATCGGGGCCCAATCTTCGGTAGCCGGGGGAGGTCGCTACGACGGTCTGTTGGAACAGTTGGGCGGTTCCTCTGCTCCGGGAATAGGTTTTGCCTGCGGCATGGAACGTCTGGCCATGCTCTTAGAGCGTCCCCATGCCCGCCAACCGGAATTTTATCTGGCTGTTTTGGATCAAAGCGCCCTGGATCTGGGACAAATCTTGGCCCTGAATCTGCGTCGGCATGGGCTGCATGGAGAGGTCAGCTTTGAAGCCAAAGGACCCAAGGCTCAACTGCGCTTGGCAAACAAATTGGGGGTCTTGTATTGTCTCCTTTTAGGCAAGGAGGAAATGGAGACAAACACAATTGTACTCAAAGACATGAACAGCGGAGTACAACAACGCGTGACCCAATCTTCATTGATTGAAGCCCTGAAACCAGCTCTTGGATTGTAATTTTTTTATTGTCATTTAATGAGACGAGATTATGCCTGAAATCAAATCATCCGATCTGCTCACTGACTTGTCTGGCTGGCAGCGAACCCACCATTGCAGCCAACTTACCGCCGCTGATATCGATAGCCATGTATGCCTGATGGGTTGGGTGCAATATCGTCGGGACCACGGTGGATTAATATTCATCGATCTCAGAGACAGGCATGGCCTGACCCAGGTTGTCTTTGCCCCGGAGGCCAATGCACAGGCCCATGCAGAAGCCCATGTCCTGCGCACTGAATACGTCCTTGCAATCCAGGGGCTGGTCCGGTCGCGACCCGAAGGCATGCATAACCCCAACCTTCCCACCGGGGAGATAGAGGTTGTGGTTGAGGGCTGGAAACTGCTCAATAGTTCCAAAACGCCCCCTTTCCTCCTCGAAGACAGGATTGATGTCTCAGAAAACCTGCGACTCAAATATCGCTATCTTGACCTTCGCCGGTCGCAACTCTCTTCCAACCTCATCCTCAGGCACCAGGCGGTCCAAAGTGTACGCTCCTTTCTGCATTCCAAAGATTTTTTGGAAATCGAGACTCCGGTATTGACCAGGAGCACGCCGGAAGGCGCCCGGGATTTTCTGGTTCCCAGCCGCCTCAGCCAAGGTGAGTTCTTTGCATTGCCCCAAAGCCCACAATTGTTTAAACAATTGCTCATGATGGGCGGGTTAGATCGGTACTATCAGATCGTCCGCTGCTTTCGAGACGAAGACCTCCGGGCCGATCGTCAACCGGAGTTTACCCAGATAGATATGGAAATGTCTTTTGTCGACGAGGAGCAGGTCATGGCCCTCGCCGAAGGCATGATCATCTCCTTGTTTGCAGACACACTAGACCACGACCTCCCAAAACCATTCCCCCGCATGAGCTACGACCAGGCCATGCATGACTACGGACTGGACCGACCGGATATTCGATTCGACCTTCTCCTGCAGGATGTTACGCAAGTCGTTCGCGGATCCCAGTTCCGACTCTTTGCCCAAGCCGATCTGGTCAAGGCCTTGCGAGTTCCTGGAGGAGATCAGCTGACCCGGAAAGAAATTGACGATCTGACGGAATTCGTCAAAGTGTATGGGGCCCATGGCCTGGCCTGGATCAAGATAAAGCCGGACGAGTGGCAGTCGCCTATAGCCAAGTTCTTAAGCCCTGAAGAAAAAAACGGACTTCAAGAGACCTTGGAATTGATCCCCGGAGATATTGTCTTTTTTCAGGCCGGGGCCTCGGACATGGTCAACGCAGCCCTCGGTCATCTTCGGCTTCGCCTTGGTGAACGATTTGGACTTATCCCCGCCGGATCCTATGCCCCTGTGTGGATTACAGACTTCCCTTTGATGGAATGGAACGCTGAGGATAAACGATGGGAGGCGTGCCACCACCCCTTTACCTCACCCAGAGAAGAAGATATTGACTTATTGGCCGCAAATCCGGAACAGGTCCGGGCCAGATCCTATGACCTGGTCATTAATGGCAGTGAGGTCGGTGGAGGCTCTATTCGGATTCATCGTCCAGATCTACAGTTGATTATGCTTCAGGCCTTGGGTATTGATGCGCAAGAAGCTGAAGCCAAATTCGGTTTCCTCCTTGAGGCCTTGAACTACGGAGCACCGCCCCATGGGGGCATTGCTTTTGGCTTGGACCGCTTGGTCATGATTTTAAGCAAAGCCACGTCGATTCGAGACGTTATTGCTTTTCCCAAAACCCAAAAAGGGACCTGTCTGCTGACTTCGGCCCCTGCCCCGGTTTCCAACACTCAACTTCGGGAGTTAGGACTTCGGCTACGGCAATGAGGTGCAAATGATCCTGGACATAAAGACATATCCTGATTCGGTATTGCTTCATCCGGCAGAGATGGTGACAGAAATCACTGAGGAGATCAGAAACCTGGGCCAAGACATGATCCAAACCATGTATGAAAATCAGGGGATAGGTTTAGCTGCTCCCCAGGTTGGACACTCCTGCCGGTTGATAACGGTTGACGTGTCCGGACCCGATTCCAGAACCGATCTCAATGTGCTCATTAATCCAGTCATTGAAGAACGGGAAGGGGAGACGGAATTTGAGGAAGGCTGTCTTAGCCTCCCAGAATTCCACACCAAGACCAAGCGGGCGGCACAGGTCATTGTCAGTGGGCTGGATCTTGAGGGCCAAGAACAAAAAATTGAGGCACAAGGCCTTTTGGCCATCTGCCTGCAACACGAGGTGGATCACCTGCAGGGAACTCTACTCCTTGATCACGCCGGACGTCTCAAACGCAACATGTACGAAAAAAAAGTCCGCAAATGGCAACACAGTTAAATGTCGTCTTCATGGGCACGCCTGAGTTTGCAGCGGTCAGTCTCAGGCACCTCTTAAATCGCCCCAACACCAACGTCCTTGCGGTCTACACCCAGCCGGACCGTCCTCAGGGCAGAGGACGTAACATGATGCCGTCTCCGGTCAAAAGGGTTGCTCAAGAGGCTAAATTGACTGTTTGCCAACCCACCACCCTGTCTTCCAGGGATGTTGATCACCAATTGCGCTGTTTGAAACCCGACTTCTTGCTTGTTGCTGCCTACGGCCTGATTCTTCCCCGGAAAATTCTGGATATTCCACGTTACGGCGTTCTTAATGTACACGCCTCCATCTTGCCCAAATATCGAGGGGCAGCACCAATACAGAGGGCCCTAGCCAACGGTGAGTCAGTCACTGGAATCAGTATCATGGCTATGGAGCCGGGATTGGATTGCGGTCCTTTGCTCTTGCAACACGTCCTGCCCATTGCCCCTGATGACACCGCTTCTTCTTTGCATGATAAGCTCGCCGAATTGGGCGGAAAATGCCTGATCAAGGCCTTGAACCGTTTTGAAAGCCATGACTGCGTCTTTGTTCCGCAACAAGAGGATCTGGCCTCATATGCCCCCAAGCTCCACAAAGAAGAAGGCCGTATCGAATGGAATCTCCCGGCTGCCAGAGTTCATGATCATATCCGGGCTATGCATCCATGGCCCGGAGCATTTACATATCTTGAACGCCCATCGGTCGCTGTCCCCTTAAAAATCACTGTCTTTCCCGGATGCATCGGGCCGGAACTGGAAGAACCCATTGCTCCGGGAACCATTACGGCCGGTCCTGAGGACACCTTATATATTGCCTGCGCCGATCGGTATTATCAAATTTTTCAATTAAAACCGTCCTCACGTAAACCCATGTCCACTGCAGGCTTTTGTTGTGGATATCTGCCTGCCCGATCGGAAAACGGCTGGGGAAAATTTGGCTAAAAATCGGGCTCATAGCTTGAGGCTGGCAGCGCATTATGAAGCGATCTCTATTTCACCGTTCACCCCCTCTGCAGGATGCCCTTGCAGACAGTTTTGAATCAAAAAAACGTCTGTTCATAGGCCTGCTCTCAGGATCCAGCCTCCTTCTTCTCTTCCTTCTCATTCTGGCCTGGATCATACCATTTGTCGGGCTATCAGCTGTTCATCCCCTTGCCCCTTGGATTCTGGGTATTGCCATACTGCTCGCTGGGGGCATTATCGTCTGGTCCACCCTGGCCTTAATATTAAACATCCTGTGTAAGCGGCCCATACTCTTTTCCCGAAAGATTCGGGGTATAACCGTGAAATGCTTTTTGCCCCTGATGACCCTGGTCGGCAGGGCCATAGGCATATCACAGGAAAAAGTCCGGGCCTCCTTCATCAAAGTAAACAATGACATGGTTACAGCAAAGGGCCGATGCTACACACCGAATGAAATCCTTCTGCTCATGCCCCACTGTCTGCAAAACAGTACATGCAAATTTCGATTGACCTACAACATAAACAACTGCCGGCGGTGCGGCGAATGCCCCATTGCCGGCCTTCTCAATCTCAGTGAGGAATTCGGAATTCGACTAGCTATAGCAACGGGCGGAACCATCGCCAGAAGAATCGTGGTCCAAAATCGGCCCCGGCTCATCTTGGCAGTTGCATGCGAACGGGACCTGGCCTCGGGTATTCAAGACACCTATCCCCTGCCTGTTTTCGGCATTCTCAACCAGCGGCCCAATGGTCCCTGTCTGGACACCAATGTTGATCTCAGCCAGGTCAGATATTGGCTGCTCTACTTCCTTTGCTCCCAGGAACCCGGCTCCAAAAATAATTCATGACTTGATGATGGGCACATCCAAAACATCTTCAGCCCGAACAAGCGCCCTGAAAGTCATTGATCGCACCCTTCATGGGCTCGATCTGCAAGCGGCTCTCAACGCAGCCCTTGAGACCCAGGCATTGTCCGGTCCGGACAAAAATCTGGCCACCCAACTGGTATACGGATTTTTCCGCTTGCAGCTCAGGTTGGAATTCATCCTGACCGTTTATTTGACCCAGGGCAAAGCCTTTCTGCCCACACCGGTTTTTCGGACCTTAAGCCTTGGCGTCTATGAGATATGTTTTCTGGATCGTATCCCAGACTACGCCACTGTCAACTGGTATGTTCAAAAAATAAAAAAAGGCTTTTCTTCCCGGCTGGGTGGGGTGGCCAACGCTGTTTTGCGCAGGGTTTGCCGGGAAAAAAAGGAAATTGCCAGCCGGGAATTCTATGCCCATGATCATCCGGATCAGGTCACATTTTGGTCCCGCCTATACGCCTGCCCGGATTGGATTATCCGCATCTGCCTCCAGGCATTTGACCCGGAAAAGACAGAAATCCTTTTGGAGCGTTCATTGCACCCTCCTCCAGTGGGTCTGCGCATGAACTCCACAGTACCGGGTTGGTCCAAGTTGTACGCCCAATACCGGGAAACAGACAATTGTATCCACTGCCTCGACCACGGGCTCGCCTTGACCACAGTTCAAGACTCACATATTCGATCGGCGGAAAAAGAGGGACTGCTGACCCGCCAGAGTTTGGCAGCTCAGGAAGCATTAGAACAGGAACACCCACAGTCCTGGCCAGGTCCGATCTGGGATGCCTGTGCCGGGAGGGGACTCAAGACCGGTCAGTTGCTGGAGTCAGGATGCACCAAACTTTGGGCCAGCGATCTCCACTTGGTCAAGATGCTTTCCTGCCAAAGGGAACTTGCAAGATTACACCTTCCCCAAATACCCCTATTTGCTGCTGATGCAGCAAAACCACCATTTCACAGAATTCGGCCACAGACCATTCTCCTGGATGTTCCCTGTTCCGGTCTCGGAGTGCTCAGCAGACGGCCGGACATAAAAGTCAAACGCAGTCCCCAAGATCTGGTCAACCTGGTGCAACGCCAATCTTCGCTCCTTGCCTCCTGTCTGGCCATCCTCCCCCGCGGTGGCCGCCTGGTCTATATAAGCTGCACATTGAATCCAGAAGAAAATGAACAACTCATCCGTACAGCACTGAAGCAGGGCCACAGATCAACGAAGCTGCAATCCGAACATCACCCTGATCCTACAAACCTTTTGGGTGAATACTTCTATACAGCATCCATCACTTATTAACTCGAAAATAATTTTTCAAGCTGTCATAAGGCATTTCCAGGTTATCCTTTCACAACTGGCCAATGAATATTCATCGGCCGATCAGCTGCAATGAGCCAGATACTTTCTCCCCCGCATACCTGATCTTCTTTTTTCGGATTGACCACAATGGTCCCGTCCTTTTGCTTCCGGGCAAAGGTCAAATACCCATAGTGATCCATGAGGTAGGAATGCAGCACCCACCAGGACATTGATCCTGTAGCTTCAGGAAGAGTGACATGATAAATTTCCTGATCCGCATTGTTGCGCAGCAAAATCTGCAATGGGAGATGCACCTTGTCTTGGATGGCCTGGACCATCATTTCCGCGGTCATTTGTAAAATGAGTTCGAAATCTCCGGGCACGGAAGAAAATGTGTCCAAGCACCTGCCTGATTATCTCTGGTAACCCCATCACCAAGGGGTCTTTCAGATGGAGATTGATTTCCTGACTGTTGATACAAAACGGCTGGGGCCATCGAATATAAAAGCAATTGCTCTGTCTAAAAATACAGGAGTCCATCATTTTGATCCAAACAGCATTTCTATTGATTTCAGTGCGTGCGGTATTCTGTGGCCAGAAGTAAAGGCCGGGGATCTATACTGCTCCCCGCAACTTGGCCCAAGTCAAACCCAGGTGCTCCCACAAGGCCCGCTCCATAAGCTCGATATATCCGGCCTGAGGCAACTGATACCCAATATGCTTAGCCGGACGATCGGGGTCGGTCAGATAGCCGGCAGGGGCAGGCACAACCTGCACGCCGTGGCCCTGGAACAGGGCCACGGCCCGGGCCAGATGAAAAGCGGATGTAACCAGGATCACCCGTTCCCCATCCTCTGCCAGTTCTGCCGTAGTCACGGCCTCATCCTTAGTATTCATTGTCTGGTCCAGGATGATAAGTCGATGTGAGGCAATACCAAAGGACTCGGCGACTTCGGCCATGAGCTCTGCGCTGCCCGGTCCTGGGCCGGTCGATCCGCCGGAAGTGACCAGCTTGGCCCGGGGGAGGGCCGTGGCTAACCGAATGCCTTCAGCTATCCGGTATAGGGAGGACTCCCCCAGTCGGCTCACGGCAGGCCGTTTCTCTCCTCCCTTCACCCCTCCTCCCAGAACGACGATCCATTTCGTTCCGGACGGCGGATTGTGCAGCGGCTGGTAGCGCGATTCCAGAGCACCAAGAACCCGTTCTGGCACAAACGGAGTAGATACCAGCAAGAGCAGGCCAGTGCCTGCTATGAGCAGCCCGTAGCCTGCGAGCCTGGTTCTGTTTGCAAGAAGAAATAAGCCTACGATGAGGCAAATCAGGATGATTGGAAGAGGCATAAGCATTCCGCCGGCGAACTTTACAAGGGAGAAGTACATGGGAGGTCCTTCTTGGTGTGTGTTTTCTCTTTATCTGGAACAAGTTGTAAATGGTCAGAAAAAATGTGGCCTGCATAGGCACATAGGCCGGATAGCATTCCGGAAAATTGATGGGCAGAGGCGTGACCGAAAAATCTGCTTCCCCAAGGCCAACGTCCACCAAGGCGCATTTGACCAGAAGAAGACGTTCAAAATAGCTGAGGGGGTTGGTCCGGGGATCGGAGCGTTCCGGGTCAGAATCATCCCTGGCCGTCAGCCTGGAGTCCGGGTTAGTGATCCCCACTACAAGATGTTCACATTCGGCCTTGCCGGCCAGCAGATAGGCCAGATGATCGTTGTGCAAGACCTGAAACCGGCCGTGGATGACTCCGGTGTGCCGGGAAAGGATGTCCTGGGTAAAGTTCATTCTAAAACCTTGGGGATTGTCGTCTGTACAGCAGTCTCCTATTGAGATCAACCCAATACCGGATTATTAATTTTCTTTTCAATCCTTTAGTTAAACACTTATAGCACACACAGCGGCTTTGCCTCCAATCTGATTTTATAATGGAAGTCAGCTGAATATATTATGAAACCTGATAGATAGAAAAAACAACTGCCTGCAATACGATCCTCTAATTCAGCAGATACGCAAGTTTTTCCTTGTATTTATCTCATCCCATCACCCTCCCTGATCCGTTTACGCTTTATGGATTACAAAAATAAATTGGATTGCCAAGCTATGCGCGTGCTATCTGTACCCGGTACTTCCTGAAAATGAGCAAAAAATGCAGATATGGAGGAGACGATGAGCGCAGACTACCGCCGGATGTGGACCGAGCTGGGTATGGATCTTGAGGCCCACGATGCCCTGTTGGAGGCTCTGAACAAAGGCTACCAGGATATATATCTCAACCAGGAGAGCCGGCCTGAAGGAATGGGCTACTTCGATTTTGTCATGAGCGAAGTGCACGGGCTGCGCATCCAGGAACTGCGCGAAGAGCAGCAGGCCGGGCGGAAGGTCATCGGCTCTTACTGCGTCTTTGTCCCGGAAGAAATCGCCCTGGCTGGTAACGCCACTCTGGTCGGCCTGTGTTCAGGAGCAGATTTTGCCATGGAAGAGGTGGAAAAAGTCCTGCCCCGGAATACCTGCGCCCTGATCAAATCCTCCTTTGGCTTTAAGCTTGGCAAGGTTTGTCCCTTTCTGGAGGTCTCGGACATGATCGTGGGCGAGAATACCTGTGACGGGAAGAAGAAGTCCTATGAAAGCCTTAGGGATCTGGTGGACAACATGTACGTTATGGACATGCCCCAGATAAAGACCGAAGAGGGCCGGGACCTTTTGCGCACCGAGTACAAGCGTTTTCTGCAGGCGGTGGAGGAACTGACCGGGAGGAACATAGACGTGGAAGGCTTAAGGCAGGGAATCCAGACCGTAAATGCCAAACGCCAGGCCATGGCCAGGCTGCAGCGCCTGCGCTGGGCTGACCCCGCTCCCATCTCCGGTCTGGACGGGCTGTTGGCCAGCCAAGTCTTTTTCTACGACAACCCGGAGCGGTTCACCAAGTCGGTGAACACCTTATGTGATGAGCTGGAAAAGCGGGTGGAAAACGAAGAAGCTGTCAGTCCCAAGGGCACGCCCCGCATCCTGATGTCTGGCTGTCCCATGGCTGTTCCCAACTGGAAGATGCCCTATCTGGTGGAATCCGCAGGTGGGCTTATTGTGGGTGAGGAATCCTGCGTGGGCGAGAGGGGCAACCGCACCCTGGTTGATGATTCTGGTGAAACCCTGGATGCATTGATCGATGCCTTAGTAGATCGCTACTTCCAGATCGAGTGCGCCATCTTCACCCCCAACCCGGATCGGCTGGAGCGGATCAAGAAGATGTATGCCGACTCCAGGGCCGATGGGGTCATCCACTACAGCATCCAGTTCTGTCAGCCCTACATCATGGAATCCATTCCTGTGGAAAAGTCCCTGGAGGCAGAGGACACCCCCTGTCTGCGGGTGGAAACAGACTACAGCATGGAGGACGCCGGGCAGCTTTCAACCAGGATCGAGGCCTTTCTGGAGGTGCTGAAGTAGGTGGGAAAATGACAACCGCCATACCCTGACGGGCACGCTTACAGCTAACGAAGCATAAAAAAGCTGAAAGCTCACAGCTCAAAGTTAAGAACCAGGGACATCTTAATTCATCGCTCATTGCTCATTAGTAATACTACAGCGAAATTTTGGCTCTTTTCCGTCATTCCCCCGGAGGCGGGAATCCAGTTCTTTCTGTTTGGTCATGACGAGCCAGCCTTTCCACTAGATTGCCCGGCGAGGCAGATTGCGATGTATCCAGAAATCGGGGCCGGGCAATGACGGAAACGGCATACGTCTCTTATCTTTCGCTGTAGTGATAACGCTTTCAAGTAAAAACAGGATGTTAGAGCATTATTTTCATACAAAGGGAATATCACCTATGCGCTGTGCTGGAATAGACATCGGCTCCCGGAGCATTGAGCTGGTTATTGTTGAAAACAGACGGATCGTGGACCAGGAGCAGGCAGACACCGGCTTTGATCCCTTACGCGGGGTTCAGTCAGTGCTTCAGGACAAGAAGTACGACCGTATTCTGGCCACTGGTTACGGCCGCAACCTGTTTGAAGTCTCCTATGAGACGCCCACAGTGACCGAAATCAAGGCCTATGCCCGCGGAGTCCGGCACCTCTTGCCAGGACACAAGACCATCTTGGACATCGGTGGTCAGGACAGCAAGGCCATTGCTCTGACTGACAAGGGGCGGGTGAAGAAATTCGAGATGAATGACCGCTGTGCGGCCGGAACCGGCAAGTTTCTGGAGATCATGGCCTCGGCATTGGGGTTTTCTTTGCAGGATTTCGGGGCTGAGGCCTTAAAGGCTGAAAAATCTCTTAACATCAGCAGCATGTGCACTGTGTTTGCCGAATCCGAGGTCACCTCCCTGATCGCCAAGGGCGAAGATGCCCGGAGCATCGCCCTTGGCCTGCATGCAGCCGTGGTCAGCAGGGCGGTGAGCATGCTCCGCCGGGTGAGCAATGAGTTGGACAGTGTGGTCTTTGCCGGAGGGGTGGCCAACAACTCCTGTATGCGGGAGCTGTTGGCCGACAGCTTGGGCGTCGATGTTCAGGTCCCGAAGACACCCCAGATGACCGGGGCCCTGGGAGCGGCTCTTCTGGCTGGGGAAAGCTAAAAGAAGAAGGAGGTGCATGTATCGGAGTCGAAAAATACTTATCACCTGCCACTGCGCAATAAACGCCAACGCCAAGGTTCCGCCTCTGGCCACAGTTGGGGGCGTATTCACAGACTCGGTCTCTGAGTACATCCAGTCTGGTTGCGGCCTCCTGCAGCTGCCTTGTCCGGAACTTCTGACCCCATAGAGTCTCTGTTTGGTCGGGCCAAGCAACATGGGGCTGGTCCAATCAAAGACGCCAATCAGATTACAAAGCGCATCCATGCCCTTTGT
>Ga0182239_1000267_pt1 | contig 19690 bp, 15 predicted proteins | sample hydfrate6_PW_210_FD_132456 | JGI IMG/M metagenome (GOLD analysis project Ga0182239, IMG submission 132456) | Subsurface microbial communities from deep shales in Texas, USA - hydraulic fracturing test 6_PW_210 | ecosystem: Environmental > Aquatic > Deep subsurface > Shale gas/oil reservoir >... | reverse complement strand
GGCGCTTTTATTGGCACTACCTTTTCCCGATTTTCCAGGGTGCGCGTTAATGTTTTCAGGTAGTTATATCTCCATCAAATGATGGAATTGTCCAACTTCAGTTAAAAGGAGCTTGCTGTTTTTTCGGTACGGAGCCTCGGTAAATTACCTAGGCCGACTCCTGGCCCCGATTTGTACTTTCCACCCAAAGCGCCGCAAAACGGACCAGTTCAGAAGAATGGGCATAACCCAGTTTCTCCTTGATCCGTTCTGTATGGGAATAGACGGTTTTCTTGCTAACGTGCAACTGCTCGGCAATACTGCAGGGTGTCAGGCCTCTTCCGATCAGATGAAAAACTTCCAGTTCCCTGTTTGTCAGAACATCTACAGGGGAATCATTGACGGTTGAGGGATATTTCTGAAATTTGTTTAGCACACGAGCGGTCATGTTTTGGCTTAAAAAAATATTGCCTGAAAATATGCACCGGATCGCCGTGACCACAGAATCCGAAGCTTCTTTTTTGTTGATGTAGCCACGGGCTCCGGCCTGCAGGCATCGCTCCGCATAAATCTGTTCATCATAAGTGGAAAGGACCAGAACCGGCAAACGCCTGTGGTGGCAGTTCAGATGTTTGAGCAAATCCATGCCGTTGCTTGTTTTCAAGGCCAGATCCAGAATCAGCATATCCGGCTTCAATTCAGCAATACCCTGAATACCGCTGTTGACATCCTCGAAAAACCCGCAAACTTCCAGGTCCGGCTCAAGGGCGATTAAATCCGAAAGCCCCATCCGAAAAATGGGGTGGTCTTCCACAATCAAAATACGCCTGATTTTTTGTACCTTACAGGACGGAGAAGGCATCTTTTTGCTCCTTTATCATCATGTGGGGATTAAAGCCCAGCACCACACGGGTACCCGTGTCTTGATCTTTCCGGATATCCAGTACCCCACCGATCCGCCGGGCCCTGTAGTGCATAATGCGGATTCCCATGCCTTGGGTATCGATCTTGTCAGCCAGGCCGCTGCCATCGTCATGGACCTGCAGCACCGCTCTTTCTTCTGTGCCGGAAATGGAGATCCATATGTTTTGGGCTTTTCCGTGCCTGACGGCATTATAGGCGGCCTCCCGGGCAATATAGAAGATATGGGTTGCCGCAATTGTTCCGGTCTGGATGCTTGGGCCTTCATGTTCGAGATTGCAGGAAACATTGTAGATTTGCTCGATATCCCGGCAAAGTTCCTCTAAGGTCAGCTCCAGGGCCTGATCGGCAATGTGGGTCGGGCAAAGCCCTCGCGAGATTCTTCCGCTTTTGCTCACGGCCTCCCGCACCAGTTCCCGCAATTTATCCACAGGCGCAATATCTGTATAGCCCTGTGCCACAAGTTTCTGCCGCAAAACTTTTTGTAAAACTTCTATTCCCAGCAAATGCGGACAAAGATCATCATGGAGATACTGCCCCAGCTGAAGGCGTTCGCGTTCACTGATTTCAATAATTTCCCGCTCCAGCCGTTTCGTCTCGGTGAGATCCTCCAGGGAACAAAGCATGCACCGTTGGCCCCAGATACTGATGAGTTCGGCGTTGACAGTCCCCAGCCGTTGCTTGTTTTCAGAATTGACAAATTCAACGCCCATATCCCGAATCCGGCCCTCATTTATTAAAATATCAGTTAGTTGGGAAAAATTTTTGAACTGGACAAACAGGGAAAACTTAGTGATGGATTTGCCGATCACATCCTGATAATTGCACCCGGTAAACTTTAAAAAACTTTGATTGGCGTCGATAAATCGATTATTGTTCAGGTTTGCAATAAAAATGCCGCTGGGACTGGAATGAAACGCTTTTGAAAACAGCTCTTCGGTTTTCCGTCGCTCCTCTATTTCTGCACGGATTTTGGTGCTGTAGGACTCCAGCCTGTCCATAAACTGGTTAAAATATAGCGCCAGCTTACCGATTTCATCTTTTGTCCGGCTTTCCATCCGCCCGGTAAAATTGCCGGCCGCGCCCTGGGAAAAATTTTTTTCCAATTGATAAAGGGGACGGGTGATGCTTCGGGCAAAAGTAAATGTCACCGGCAGCATAACGGCTAATATCAACAGCACCGATCCCGCCACAATGTTTCTAACAGTCTTCAGGGGCGCATAGAACTCTTCAAGGTAACCGGTGGAGGACACAATCCAGTCATATTCGGGTATATAATTGTAAATTACCATTTTTTCTCGAAATATTTCTTCACCAGGATTTCGCCAGGAGTAAAACAGCTTGCCGTTTTTGGTTCTGCACTGGTGCCGAACCAGGTGGTATCCGTCCGCATCCACTGCGTCCCAGAGATTGCCGGAAAGATGGGGATGCACCACAATGTTGCCGTTGCTTTCCAGAATATAGCTATACCCGGTTTTGCCAAACGTCTGGGCAAGAATATTGTCTTTGAAATCGGAAATATTGATCAGCCGGGTAAATTCGGAACGATAGGAAGAAACCGATATAACCCAGTCCCAGGGTTCAAAATATGTCATATACAGGGCTTTGGGGCGGGGGTTTTCTTCGCCGGGATTTTTCCATTCATACTCCAAATATCCCTGTTTTCGCTTCATCTGGCTCTGGATAAATGCAAAATGGGAAAAATCCACATCTTCCACCAGCGGATCGGGGTGCATTACCGCAATTCCATTGGAATCAAGGCAATAGATATATCCGGTGTCACCGATTGTCTGACCCAAAAAGATTTGCTTCAGGCGGGCTTTTGCCTCTTTTTCTGAGATCTGCCCCTTTTTTACCCGTGAGTGGTAGAATGAAGCGATTTCCAGGTTCTTTTCCGCCACAGCCCGCAGATAATTCTTGATAGAAGCCTGGGCCGTGGTTTCAACCGTGTTTAATATGGAATCTGTGGCATTGGAGAGCTTGCTTTCAATGTTTTGCTTAATGGTTTTTCCGGCGATGTAATATACACTCATGCCAACCATTAACACCGCAACAAGAACGATTAACGAATAGGTATAAAAAAGCTTCAGCCCGATGGGCCGATCCTGAAGATATTTAAAAAAACGATTCATGTATTCCTCCCGCTCACTGCCTGATCATTCTTTCTAAACATCAGGCAAAACACAAAAAACATATCTGAACAGTGAACCGTTATCCTTACAAAGTTTCAATCAGGTGTCAACAGAATAAAACTATCTGATATTCAATAAAATTTTCTTTTTCATACTTTGGACAGGGGATCGGGTTCGTTTCCAAAGGCTTACTTTGCCATTTGGGACAGGAATAGAAACAAAACCGTCAAAAAATCAGCTTACAGGTGGCGCTGACCGGGCGCCGGTCCGTTTACCGGCGGGCCGGCAAAGCACTGGGCTTTGAGCATCCAGTCCCTGGCGGTTTCGCCTGTGACTTCAAGGGATGTGTCCTCCACGTGCCGGCGCTGGACCACCACCAGGCAAAAGTCTTCTGCAGGTCCGGTGATACGATTTTGGGCGTCTTCGGGGCCCCAGGACCACAAATCCCCGGACGGGGCGGAGAGTTCCACGCGAACCGGGTTTTGCGGAACTTCAAGGCCCCGGTTGATATAGGTCCAGCCAAAGGTTTTCACACCAAGATGGGCGATATGGCGCAGGCTGTCTTTGGGTGTGCGGCCGATGCCCAGGGTGTCAAAAACATCCTGGCCGTGGGCCCAGGTCTCCATGAGCCGGGCCGTGGCAAAGGACAGCGCGCCCATGGGCGGGCCGTACCAGGGCAGGCGGTCTTTTGGTCCGCACTTTTGAAGGGCATCGAGCATAATACCCCGCCGGGTTCGCCACCAGTCCATGAGCTGATCCGGGGTCAGGTCCCGGCCCACCTGCTCCAGGTGCTTTTCAAATGCCGCAAAATCAGAGATTGCCTCTTCCAGGTGCTTGTTGAAACCCTCCGGGTCTGTGGCTGCAAGGGCCGCCCGGTCGTCAAAATAAGCCAGGTGCCGGATTTCGTCCTTGATGCACCAGGTCAGAAACGGGGTGGGAAGTTCCCACTGCTCCGGGTCCAGCCCGGCCACCAGGTTGTCCAGTTCTTCATGCTCAGCCTGCAGATCATTACAGATCTCTTCCATTGTCTTACCCCCCCCTGCTCCCGGTGTTCTGTCCTCCGCCCTCTGTCTTCCGTCCTCTGTCTTCCGTCCTCTGTCTTCCGTCCTCCGTCTTCCGTCCTCCGTCCTCCGTCCTCCGTCTTCCGTCCTCCGTCCTCCGTCTTCTGTCTTCCGTCCTCTCGCCTCTCATAACGCATAACCGCCTTTTACTTTCCCTTAAACTGCGGCTGCCGCTTTTCCATAAACGCGGTAATGCCTTCGATTGCATCTTCGGTGGAAGACACCACCCGGATCTGTTCGACCAGGTAATCCAGGGCCTGCTCAAAGGACATGTCGCGCATATGGTAAAACGCCTGCTTGCCAAGCTTCATGCCAATGGGGCTTTTTTGGCAGAGGTTGTCCAGAATTTGACCGACTTCTGCGTCCAGGTTTTCAGCAGACACCACCCGGGTCGCCAACCCCATGTCCAGGGCCTGGTTTGCGCTGAGTTTTTCGCCCAGCAGAATCATTTCCATGGCTTTTTTGGTGAGCACGTTTCTGAAAATAAGGGCGCCGATCATCATGGGCCAGAGCCCCACGTTTACCTCAGGGGTGCCGAACTTGGCCGTGTCAGCAGCCACCACAATATCGCAGGCCAGCATGAATCCGGTGCCGCCGGCCAGACAATAGCCGTTTACCCGGGCCACGGTGGGCTTGGGATAACCGGCAATGCGCTTGAGCAGATCCGCGTATGCCTGCTCCGGGCGGGTCTGCTGGTTATCGGAAGACCCGCCCAGGTCCGCGCCGGAGCAGAAGGCCTTTTGTCCGGCACCGGTTAAGCACACCGCCCGAACGGTTTGGTCTTGTTCAGCCGCATCCAGGTGCTGGTTAAACAGCCCCACCAATTCCGGGCTGATGGAATTGCGGCGGGCTTCCCGGTTGATGGTCAGCCATGCCGCACCATTTATGACTTCATACAGGAGTTCATCGTTCATGGGTTTATCCTTAAGCCTCTGGTACAATGGATGCCGGCATTTCAATAACCTTTGCCCTCAGATACTCGCCCAGGGTTTTGGCCTGGGGATCGCTTCGGAAGGAGGCGGCCACGCCGTCGCCCAAAATGCCGTGAATGTAGAAATTGACCGCCAGCAGGTTGACCAGCTCAAAGCGCTCGATTTCATAGGGTGCGCAATCGGGCAGCAGTTCCTTTAATTTTTCGGATGTCAGAAATTCCCGCAGAAATGCAAACGCCTCAGGGGTTTTGGCCCAGACGCCCAGGTTGGCGTTGCCGCCCTTGTCTCCGGATCGGGTTGCAAACACCCTTCCCATGGGCGCCTGCACCACAGGTCCTTCCGGGACCGCCGGCATACTGATCTTTTTGGGATGAACATCAACGGGTGCAGAATCCGGTGCTGCGCATTGGACTTCCAGTTTTTGGTCCCCAATTTCCACGACCTGGGTCAGGTGCTCCATGGACACCAGGCTGGGCCAGTGCACAACAGCCTGTGTGGCCCTGCCCGGCGGACTGGTGATGGTAAATCCCGGAATACTTGCAAGGACAAGTTCCACGACATTGTTTGCAAAACGACTGGCGCGTTTTGCATCCCGGTCCATCACTGTGATTCGCAGAAAAGCAAATGCCTCGTCATTGGACGGGGGATCATACTTGTCTGAGCGGATCAGCTGCACGTCAACGGTCTGGAACTGGTCTTTTCCCCCGATGCTGTCAAAAAGGGTGTCTTGGACAATTTTGGCTTTTTTTTCAATGTCTAACCCGGTTAGCACCACTGTCATGCTGTTTTTATGCCCGCCCAGGGTGTTGATGCATACCTTGGCGGCGGCCGGGGGAGGACCGCCGCGCACGCCTGATGCCAGAACCCGGTGGTTTCCCTGGTCTTCGAGCATCAGGGTGTCAAAGTGCACGGTCACATCCGGGGTCAGGTAGGCGGGTGCTGAGATTTCATAGAGCAGCTGAGCTGTGACCGTACCGCTGGATACCAGGCCGCCGGTGTCTGGATGCTTGGTGATCACAAAACTGCCGTCTGAAAAAATTTCAGCTATTGGAAAGCCAACGTTTCGAAATGAGGGGACTTCATCAATAAATGAGTAATTGCCCCCTGTGGCCTGGGCGCCGCATTCAATCACGTGCCCGGCTGCATAAGCCCCGGCCAGTCTGTCCCAGTCTGTTTGGCGCCATTTAAAATGCCAGGCCGCCGGCCCGGCAGCCAGTGCAGCGTCGGCCACCCGGCCGCAGACTACAATGTCTGCCCCCTGTTTGAGGGCCTCTGCAATACCCCATCCTCCGAAATAGGCATTGGCGGTAATGGGCACGGCCCCGGCCTGCTTTAAGCTGATATTCTTATCCATGTGAACAAAGGCTTCGCCCTGACCCTGCAGATCTTCCAGGCGCCCCATGAGATTATCCCCGGTAATGCAGGCGATCTTTGGATGCAGGCCCAGCTGATCAGCGGTTTCTTCAAGCTTTTGGGCCAGTGCGGCCGGATTGAGCCCTCCGGCATTGGATACCACCTTTATGCCCTTTTCAAGGCATTGGCCCATGATTTCTTCCATCTGATTTAAAAAGGTCCGGGCATAACCCCGGTCCGGATCTTTTAACGTGTCCTTGAGCAAAATGGCCATGGTCAGCTCGGCCAGATAGTCACCTGTAAGAACATGAACAGGCCCGCCCTGGACCATTTCCCTTGCAGCCGAAAGCCGGTCGCCGAAAAACCCGCTGCAATTGGCCACAATCAGTTTTTCATCTGCTTTTGAATGACTCATGAAGCTTCTCCCTTGTCCTGCTCCGCCGCAACTGTCACCAGCAACTGCCCGGGTTTGACCTGATCTCCGGCTGCTGCTGCAACCGATTCCACGGTCCCGGAAATGGCTGCGGCAAACTGGTGCTGCATTTTCATGGACTCGATCACCAGCAGTGCCTGGCCGGCCTCGACCCTTTGGCCCGGGCTGACCCGCACTTCCACGATCACCCCGTTCATGGTGGAGACCACATCTCCGCCTCCTGCCGCATCCTGTGCGGATTTGGCCGTGTGAAGCGTTTTGTCCTCAAATACAAAATGCCCGGATCCGGCATCCACAAACAACTGGTTGTCGCAAAATGCATACCCGGCTTTCCGGCGGACCCCGCCGTCAATGTAGATAACACTGTGATCATCTGCCCGCACCCATTCCAGGGCCACCTGCCGGTCGTCTTCGGGTTGCGCACTTTTTGCATCTGCTGCATCTTTTGCCGCCATTGAAACCGCAAATCCGGCATCTTTTTTGGCCAGGGACAGAGAATAATCGGTTTCATCGCAATTGAGCACAAAGTTGTACCGGTACGGCGCCGGGGTGTGCCATCCGGCATCCCGGGTTTGGGGGCAGCGGCCCTGGTAGAAAATCATGGCGGCAAGGGCCAGGGTTTTATCTGAAAGGGCATTTTTTTCCATGCTGATATCATCTGAAAAATGTTTTTCAATAAAAGCGGTTGTGGCCTCGCCTTTTGCAAAGACCGGATGGTTGACAATGCGCTCCAAAAACAATTTGTTATTGTTAAACCCCAGAAGAACCGCGTCACGTAAAACCAATGCCAGCCGCCGCCGGGCCTCATCGCGGTTTTCGCCCCATGCAATGACCTTTGCCACAATGGGGTCATAGTGTGCTGCCACTTCCCGGCCGGCCTCAATTCCGGAATCCACGCGCACGCCCTCCCGCTCCGGGACCTGCCAGGCCAGAACCGGCCCGGTCTGAGGCAGAAATCCCCGGCGGGCGTCTTCGGCATAGAGCCTTACTTCAATGGCATGGCCCAAAAACTTTATCTGATCCTGTGACAGGGGCAATTTTTCCCCGCAGGCCACCCGGATCTGCCAGGCCACCAGGTCCTGGCCGGTAATCATCTCCGTGACCGGATGCTCCACCTGAAGCCGGGTGTTCATTTCCAGGAAATAAAAATTTTTATCCGCATCCACCATGAATTCCACCGTGCCCGCGCCCAGGTAGTTGCAGGCCCTGGCCGCATTGACCGCGGCACCGCCCATTTTTTCCCGCAAATCCGCATCCACAAATGGTGACGGCGCTTCTTCCACCACCTTCTGGTGCCTTCGCTGAACCGAGCAGTCCCGCTCGCCCAGGTGAATCACGTTGCCGTGCGCGTCTGCGAAAACCTGGATTTCAATGTGGCGCGGCTCCACAATGGCCTTTTCCAGGATCAGTTCATCGTTGCCGAATGTGCTTTTGGCCTCTGCCCGTGCCGCTTGGATTCCGGGGGCCAGATCCGCGGTTTGGGTGATCAGGCGCATACCCCGGCCCCCGCCGCCCGCAGAAGCCTTGACCATCAGGGGAAGGCCGATTTTTTCCGCTTCAGACAATAACACTTCATCTGTCTGGTCCTTTCCGTGATATCCGGGAATGCAGGGAACGCCCGCAGCCACCATGGCCTCCTTGGACAGGCGCTTGCTTCCCATCAGCTCCATGGCATCGGCTCCAGGACCGATAAAGACCAGGCCGGCGGCTTCACAGGCCCGGACAAAGGCCGGGTTTTCCGCCAAAAACCCGTATCCGGGATGAACCGCAGTGGCCTGGCTTTTTTTGGCAGCTTCAAGAATGTTGTCAACGGACAGATAGGATTGGGCCGCCGGGGCGCCTCCAATGCACACGGCCTCGTCTGCTGCGTCCACGTGAAGGGCGTCTGCGTCGGCTTCGCTGTAGACCGCAACAGTGGGAAAGCCTTGGTTGCGGGCTGTGCGGATCACCCGCACGGCGATCTCCCCGCGGTTGGCGATCAAAATTTTATGAATCATGGGTTTCTCCTTACATGCGGGCAATGCCAAAGGTATTGGGTTTGACCCGGCGAATTTTTGCCTCATGGCAGATATCGAGCACAAAACCCAGAATGCTGCGGGTATCGCGCGGATCAATGAGGCCGTCGTCCCACAGCCGGGCCGTGTTGGCCAGGGCATGGGAGCGTTCTTCCAGGGCCTTTCGGGTGTCTGCCTCGATCTGGTCCAGAAAATTTTCATCCACCTGCCCCATTTTTTCCATGCGCGCATGGGCCACCTGGCGCAGGACACTGCCGGCCTGGGCCGGTCCCATGATGGACACCACGCTGCGGGGCCAGGCAAACACAAAATCCGGATCCATGCCCCGGCCGCACATGGCGTAATTTCCGGCACCGTAAGAGCCGCCGACAATAAATGAAATCTTTGGCACAGTGGTGTTGGTCACAGCCTGGATCATCTTTGAGCCGTGCTTGATAATGCCCCGGCTTTCGGCCTCGGTTCCCACCAGAAACCCGGTGGTGTTGTGGAGAAAAACCAAAGGAGTGTCGGACTGCTCGCAAAGCTGCATGAACTGGGCTGCCTTGGCAGCACCGTCTGAGGTGATGGGGGCGTTGTTGCCCAGCACCCCGCAGGCCTGGCCGTGAACTTCCATAAAAGCGCACACCGTGCCTGCGTCATATTCGGCCTTGAAATCCAGGATATCCGATCCGTCTGCGATCCGGGCCATGATCTCCCGGCAGTCATAAGGCGTCTTGGGATCCACGGGCACAATGCCGATCATTTCTTCCGGAGGACAGACCGGAGCGGCATAATCTTTTTGGGACAAAGCCGGCAGGTTTTTATTCCATTGAATTTTCTCAATAATCTGTCTGGCAAGCCGGATACCGTCAGCGTCGTTTTCCGCCATGTAATCCGATACGCCCGATACCTGGCAGTGCAGTTCCGCCCCGCCGATTTCCTCGTCGGTGGCAATCTCGCCTGTGGCGGCCTTGAGCAGGGGCGGGCCGGCCAGGTAAACCGTGGACTGGCGCCGAATCATGACAATATAATCGGAAAGTCCCGGTTGGTAGGCCCCGCCGGCGGTGGCACTTCCGTGTACCACTGTGATCTGTGGAATACCGGCCGCCGAAAGCCGGGCCTGGTTGGCAAAAAACTTTCCGGAAGCGCCGAACATGTCCCCGGCCTCCCGCAGGTCCCCGCCTGCGCTCTGGGCCAGGACGATAAAGGGCATTTTCTTGTTTAGGGCTATCATCTGCATGTTCATGCGCTTTTCCGCCCCGTACCGGGAAATGCTGCCGCCCTTGGTGAGATAATCATCCACGTAAATGGCGCACCGGGTGCCTTTGACATAGCCGATACCGGCAATGCAGGTGCCGCCCGCAGCAGAGCCGTCCGTGTCGTTTCCCTGCATGTAGCCGGCCAGGCTGTAGAGCTCCAGAAAAGGGGCCCCGGGGTCCAGAAGCAGGTTTAAGCGCTCCCTGGGGCTGATGTATCCCCTTTTCCGGTACCGCGGAATTTTGGCCTCAGCAGTTTCGAGCACCCGCTTTTCAATCTCGCGCACCCGGGCAAGACCTTCCTCCATGTGCGCTTTGTTGGCCTGAAATTCTGCAGACCGGGGTTGGATCCGGGATTTGAAAACTGGCATGAGCGATTCCTTATGGGTTCAAGGTTCAAGGTTCAAGGTTCAAGGTTGAAGGCACCGTAAAAAGTCTGATTTCAGATGGTGCCGTAAAAAGTTCAAGATCAAGGCTTGCGCAATTTCGAAGAATGCAGCGTACTTATCCGTACGTGAAATTCTGAGAAGTTGCGCATAACGCAGATATTGGACTTTTTACGGCGCCATCAAGGTTCAAGGTTACAGAATCATCTTTGAAATCACCTCGTTCATGATTTCATGGGTGCCGCCGCCAATGGAATAAATCCGGTTGTCCCGGTACAGACGCTCCACCAGGTGACCCCGGATAAACCCGTATCCACCGAAAATCTGGGTGGCGTCAAATGTCACTTTGTTTGCCACCTGGGAGGCAAAATTTTTGGCCATGGAGACTTCGGCAACCTTATATTCCCCGGCATTGACCATGGCTGCCACCCGGTAGGTAAACTCGGAGCTGGCCTCCACCCGGGTGGCCATTTCCGCAATCTTGTGGCGGGTCACCTGGAAGCCGGTCAGGGTTTTTCCAAAGGCTGTTCGCTGCCTGGCATATTTGATGGCTTCCTCCAGGCACATCCGGGAAATCATGTTTGACTGAACAGCCATGGCCAGCCGTTCGGACTGGAAATTTTCCATCTGATAGTAAAAGCCCTTGTTTTCCTCGCCTATGCGGTTTTCCACGGGCACCCGGCAATCATCGAAAAAAATCTGTCCCGTGTCCGATGTCCACCATCCGGTTTTTTTGAGTTTATCCGATACGGAGTATCCGGGGGTGTCAGCCTCGATGACCAGCAGGCTGATGCCGTGGGCCCCTTCCCCGCCCGTTCTGACCGCACATGTAATCTGGTCCGCATTGATGGCCGAGGTGATAAAGGTTTTGCTTCCGTTAACAATGTAGCAATCCTTGTCGCGCACTGCCGTGGTCTGCAGGCTGGCCACGTCTGATCCGCCCCCGGGCTCGGTCACGGCCAGGGCAGCCACCCGGTCGCCGGCTACCACAGGTTTGACAAATTTTTCCTTTTGCTCGTCTGTGCCGTATTTGATCAGCGGCGGAAGGGCAATGCCATGGGAGTACAGGCTGGCCACAAGACCCGGAGACCCGCCGCGCATAAATTCCTCGTTGACCACAATTTCCTCAAACAAATCTCCCCCGGCCCCCCCGACGTCTTCCGGGTAAGACACGCTGCTGTAGCCCAGTTCGCCCACTTTTTTATACAGATCCCGGGGAAAGCCGCCTTGTTCTTCCCAGTCGTCCACAAAAGGCGCAATTTCTTTCCGGACAAACTCACGAACCGCATTTCGAAGCATGTCGTGCTGTTTGGTGAAATATTTCTGGTAAAAACGGCTGTCTGCGGGATCTTGCTTTTTTTTCATTTTTCCCCTCTCCCTTCCTGATCCGGCTCCTCGAACAGGTTGCTGACCCCGCCGGCGATAAAGGCAACCGCATCCCTTCCGATATCGGTAAGATCTTCGGCCCGGTCCTGCCAGAGAAGATAATGGTAGGCCACCCGCTCATAGATGCCCATGATGCTTACGGCAATGACTTCAGCGGAAAACCGGCCCTTAAAGGCCACGGCCTGGTTGCGGCTGACCGTGTTTAATGCCTTCAGTACATCGCTGGTGCATTTATCAAAAATCAACTTGCGGCGCTGCTCCACAAGCTCGCTTTTGCCCACCGATTCCCGGAATAAAATCGCTGCCTGCTCCGGGTAATTGGCGCAGAAATCTTCAAAAAAGGCATGCCCCGCCCGTTTAAAACCCTCAAGGGTACCTCCGTTGGCCTTAAATTCCCGGCCCAGAATGGATCGCAGGAGATAGCCGATTTCGTCCATCATCCGGATCAGCAGATCCTCCTTGTTTTTGAAGTAAAAATAAACCGCGCCCACTGATACTTCGGCTGCATCGGCAATCTGCTCCATGCCGGCTTTGTGAAAGCCTTCTTTGGCAAAGAGGGTTTCCGCAGCCCGCAAGATGGTCTCCACCCGTTTTTCTCTTTCCCGCTGACGGCGAAGGGCGGATTTGGTCATTTTTTTGGGATCATCCCCGGATTTTTTTACCGGCATCTCAATCCTTTCTATTCCCGGTAACCCAGCTCGGCATCGCCGATTTTCACCCGGGCAATCTCTGTTGAAGTGCCTGTGACCTGGTTATACTTGGCGCACCTGTAAGCTGTCTGTGCCCGGTTGCCTTCCACACAGCCTGCCGCCCCCATAACCTGCAAAGCCTGGCTGCAGATCTGCTCTGCTGATTCAGTGCAAAAAACCTTGGCGCACCACATCAGCTCTTGGGCCTCTTTGGGGTTTGTCTCCAGGGTCCAGGCAGTGCGGTATGCCAGCAATTGGGCGGTCTGAAGCAGAGTAAACATCTCGGCGAGCTTAAATCCCATCTCCTGATGGGCGATTACAGGTTTTCCATCGCTTTTATGGGTCTTGGCAAAATCCCTTGCGGTTTCAAAAGCGGCACTGGAAACGCCCAGCCCGGCACCCAGAAGAATCTGGTTTTCCCACATTTTGAGCACTTCCGGCAGGTTTTGCCCGTTATCCGGACAAATCACCTGATCTGCGTCAATCCGGCATCCGTCCAGGCGGATATGGGAAATGGCGGTGCCTTCATAGCCCATGGTTTCAAGGGGGGCGTCAATAAAAAGCCCGGGGCTTGTGCTCTGGATGAAAAACAGGGCAAACCGGTCCTCCAGCATGCCAGCCACTGCAATCCAGTCGGCCACCGGAGCGTTGATCACGTATTGCTTGGCTCCCGTGACCGTCACCTGCCGGCCGTGTTTTTCCCCGAATGTGGCAAGAGACTGGTTTTCACCGTGTGTGAAGGTCTCGGACAAAGCCAGGGCGCCGATCAAATCTCCAGCCAGAACCGGCTTAAGCCACCGGGCCTTCCGGGCGGCATCCCCCCAATCGGCAACCGCCCGTCCGAACAGCCGGGTGCTGGCCTCCACGGCCAGATAGGCTGAAGGGGATCGGCAAGCCAGTGCTTCCATGGCACCCATGAGGCTGAGATGGCCGTTTAGATCTGCTACGGGTTCAAGACCAAGGCGCAGATATGAGGTTTGCGCCAGACTGCCAGTGATCCGGCAAAGCAGGTCTTTGTCCAACAGCGCCTGCCGGTTGTCCGGGTCTGCGTCTGTTGGCAGCCTTTTCAGGGCTGTTGCAACATCTGCAAACAGGGCGGTTTCCAAAGGGGTGAAATCATAATTCATAAGGGCCTTCTCCTCGGGCATTTGATTGCGCCATTTCGCGCATGGCTAAATCAGCCTGGCAATAATCATTTTCTGAATATCGGATGTGCCGCCGCCGATGGGCGCCAGCCGGCTGTCTCTGAAAATGCGTTCCATGTTGTATTCATGGCAGTAGCCGTAGCCGCCAAACAGGACCATGGCATCATTGGCCGGGCCCATGGACCAATCGCCCACAAACAGCTTGGCCACTGCCGCCTCCAGGTGGTTTAGCGGGCGGCCCTGGTCCTTGCACCAGGCAATCCTGTAGGCCAGACTCTGGGCGGCTTCGTAAAAGATGCGGATATTGGCCAGCTTGTGCTTGGTGGCCTGGAATTTTCCGATGGGACGGCCGAACTGCCGGCGTTTTTTGGCATAATCGGCACAGGCATTGAGCATGTACCGGGCGGCCCCCACAAACGGGGACAAAAGCGCGCTGCGATCCCATTCCACGGTCTGAAGCGACATGTTAAACCCCTCGCCTTCCCCGCCCAGAAGATTTTCCGCAGGAATTTCGCAGTTGCTGAAAAACAGCTCAGAGGTCTGGGAGGTGCGCACGCCCATCTTGATCAGCGGGGGGCCGGCCTCAAAGCCTTTGGTCCCCTTTTCCACGATAAAAGCGGAAATCCCGGCATGCTGGGCGCCCGGATCGGTTTTGGCATAAACCACGGCCACATCGGCAATGGGGCCGTTTGTGATAAAAATCTTGCTGCCGTTTAAAACATACTTGTCCCCTTTTTTTTCCGCCGTGGTCCGCATGGAGGCCACATCCGAGCCCGCATCCGGCTCGGTCAGTCCCATGCACCCGATCCATTCCCCGCTGGCCAGGCGGGGCAGGTATTTTTGACGCTGCTCTTCTGTGGCATGGCGCAAGATGGTGTCTGCGCACAAAAAGGAGTGGGCGCCGTAAGCCAGGGTGAGCCCTCCGTCAACACCGGCCTCTCCAAGGGCCTCGCCGGCCATGACCGTGGTGACCACATCGGCTCCTGAGCCGCCGTATTGTTCCGGAAAATGCAGCCCCAGGATGCCGAAGCGCCCCAGTTTACGAAAGGATTCAAAATCAAAGGCCTCGTTTCGGTCGTGTTCCTGAACCCGGGGAACGATTTCCTTTTTGGCAAACCGGATGATTTCTTTTTTAAACATTTGCTGTTCTCTGGTGAAGGCAAAGTCCATCAGCCGCTCCTGTCTGGAAAATTGAGGTATAAGGGGATTCCAAATATTAAAAACTGATGGAATCGTAAAAAGCTTTTTACCGCGTCCGCTGTTGTTGCAGGAAGGAAATCCTGCGGTCGGCGTCAGCTTTTTCGCTCCTGACCGTTTACGGAGTTTTCCGTAAACGCTCAATGTCGCTTACAAACCGACCCCGCCCTTGGACTTCCTTGGAAGTCCCAAATCGGATATGACCGCCAACCAATAAAAAAATAACTTACTGATTTTGCTTAACACTTAACCACTTCAAACTTAACACTGCCTGTAAAAAAGACTTTTTACAGGCTCATTAAAAAATGATTCATAAACAAAATCTGATTCAGATATTAAAATCAGGTTCAGTAAAATGTCAATGCAATTTTAAAAAAAAATGCAATACAGGCAGACAATCATAGCCCAATTGAGCAATTTTCAAATTTGATGGAATCGTAAAAAGCTTTTTACCGCGTCCGCTGTTTGTAAGGAAGAAAGCCCTGCGGTCGGGGTCGGCTTTTTCGCTCCTGACCGTTTTTACGGATTGATCAAATGCCTTTGCTTAAAATTGACAAACCCGCTCTGCCTTGCTCAAACAGTTTGAATTTTTCACGCAAAAACGCTCAATGTCCCTTCAAAAGCCGACCCCGCCCTTGGGCTTTCTTGGAAGCTTTTTACCAGGGCCGCCGCCCGGGACCGAACACTGCAAATAACTTTTGCCGCATGCTTAAAGGCTTTGATTTTATTTTTTTGAACCTTGAACTTTGAACCTTGAACCTTGAACGAAGTTATTTAGAAGAAGGGAGCAAACCGCCACCGGGCCGGCATCATGCGAAAATCATAGAACCAGGCAATAACAGCAACTGTTTTGAAGTTAGAAGAAGAACGGTTGGATTTTCAGACGGCTGCCGGGAATTTTTCCGTAAAGCGTTTTTCTGATTCCGCAGAGCCGATCAGAACCAGTTCATCCCCATGGCGGACAACAATGTCAGGCTCGGGGTTGATGACCAGTTCATCGTGTTTTTTCACCGCCACCACGCTGCAGCCGGTCTGCTCGCGGATCTGCAGTTTCATCAAAGGCTTGTTTTCAAGCTTTCGGGTCACCGTGACCCGAAACACGTTGAGTCCCTCTGAAAGCATGAGCATCTGCTGGGGATGAAGCAGGTTCATGATGGTGGCGGTCACCAGGGAACTGTAGGACAGCACCAGATTGGCCCCGGCCCGGTGCAGGGTGTTGATATTCCGGTCCAGGCTGGCCCGGCTGATGATCTGGACATCCGGCCGGAGCCGGCGGCAATAGATGGTCAGATAAATATTGAGATTGTCATCATGGGTGGTAATGATAATAGAGGGGGTTTCATTGATGCCCGCCCGATTGAGCACTTCGAGATCAGCGGCGCTGCCGTGGATATACCTGGAATCTTTGGAGGCGATCACAGAACGTTTTTCCACCACCCGGAAATCGATCCGCCGGGTTTCCAGAGACCTGGCCACGGCCTGGCCCACCCGCCCGCCGCCGAGCACCACAACGGGTGCATGGTCCCTGGCGCTGCTCTCCGCATCATGGCCGATGGAAGCATCAAATCGCTCCAACTGGGCCTCGGTTCCGGCCAGCACCAATACTGTGGATTCACCCAGAAGACTTTGGGCCGCCGGGATCATGAACTGATTTTTCTCCCAGATCCCCACCACATTCACGCCGGCAGCCTGACGCAGATTGCTTTGAGCCAGGGTTTTGCCCTGAAGCCAGGTGCGCATGACAGGGGCCTCGGCAATCAGCAGCCGGTCAAAGGCGCCGATGACATTGGCTTTCATGCTCACGCCCAGAACACGCCTGGACAAAGCCTTTCCAAGCATCTGGGTAAACCGGAACACATGGCTGCTGCCGGCCAGTTCCAGAATATCCACCGAATCGCCGACATCCGCGTTGGTTACGGTCTTCACCTGGTCGCTGACTTCCCGGATGGTATAGATGATATTGGTGCTGGTGATGTCATCGTTTAAAACCAGGGCCATGGCAGCGGCCTCGATTCGAAGCCGGCGGTAGGTCTCCGGATCATCGAGTTCGCCGACCACCACGTGATAGCCCATATCGTGGAGATCCAGGGCGCTTTGCAGTTCAGGGATCACAATCAAGTAGGCCACAGCGTAGCGCTCAAGTTTTTCAATCAGGTTGACGGCCACATCATCGAAATGCGTCAAAATAACGTGTCCGGAAAGATCATCAGGCACTGCCCGCGGGGCCCTGGCCTTGTTCTGGGCTTCAAGCCAGGGGGCGTAGAAAAACTGAATAAAGGTAAACGGCAGCATGACCAGCAGAAAAACAATGCCGCTTAAAAGCACCACCACGGAAAAAAGTCTTCCCGCATCACTGTGGAAGGTAATATCGCCGAATCCAAGGGTGGACATGGTGGTCAAAGTCCAGTAAAATCCGGTTACCCAGGAATACTGGCGGCCCTCATAAAGCATCAGCATGTGAAACAATATGCTGTAGAGTACAAAAAACAGCACCAGGACCAGGAGAAACTTGACCAGCAGCCGCATATTGCCTTTCTGCTGCCGCTCTCCGAAAAGCAGGGACAATTGTGTGGCCATGGTTTTCATCCAGGGCATCCTCTTGCCGGAAATCAGCGATGGTATTTGTCAATCCGGATAGCAGATTTCCGGTCGCTGGTCCATTACTTATTGTAAGTCCGCAAGTGCGCCCGGATCAAAACCAAAAACAATTGAATTGTTGCGCAAAAACAACTAATTGAAAAACAATAACAAAAACCCCCAATGGAGAACAGATTCATGCAGATCAAAACCACTGAACTGCCGGGCATCGGAAAGCGCTATTCCTTCAAGACCGTTAATGACGAGCAGGTGACCGTGATTTTGCACCACAACGGCAGCCGGGAAATCTACCATTTTGACAAAGACGAGGAGGATGATCCGGATTTCACCCTCAGTCTCACGGATGAAGAAGCCCGTCAGCTGGGCACCATCCTGCTGGGCGTGGATTATCAACCGGTTGCAGATGACCGGGTGGAACTGTTTTTAAAAACAGTGCGTCTGGAATGGCTTCGCGTGGAGGCCGACAGCTGCATTGCCAACCAGAAGATCATTGACAGCCAGATCCGATCCCGGACCGGGACCACGATTATCGGCATCCAGCGCGGTGAAACAATGATCGGCAGCCCGGATGTCAACGAGGTGATCCTGCCCGGAGACGTGCTCATGGTCATCGGCAATCGTGAGCAGACCAAGAATCTCGACAACCTGTGCAAATTATAGGACAAATCGTGGAAACCATCCCTTTTCTTCTGTTTGCCGGGCTGATTCTGTGCACGTTTTTCCTGGTCAGCTTCACTTCACAGAAATTCCGGCTGCCTTCGGTTTTGCTCTACATCATCCTGGGCGTGGCGGTATCGTCTTTTTTCCACGATATCAAGGCCATCCACACGGTGGCGGAAATCGGCATCGTGCTTTTGTTTTTTATCCTGGGCCTGGAATTTCCCCTTGCCCGGATGGTCAGTATTTCAAAAAAAATCTGGCCGGCCGGACTGCTGGACGTGGGGTTAAACATGGGCGGGGCCATGCTCATTGCCATGCTCTTTGGCCTGAGCTTTATTTCTGCTTTTATCATCGGGTCCATGGCCTATGCCACAAGTTCTTCCATCTCAGCCAAGATGCTGGAGGAAAAAAAGCGGTTGGCCAACCCGGAAGCCGAGTTCATCCTGGCCCTGCTGATTTTTGAAGACCTGGTGGCGCCGCTGCTGGTATCGTTTATTGCCGGCATCAATGCGGGCGAATCGCTTTCACCTGCGTTTATGGGCATACTGGTTTCAAAAATCCTGCTGCTGATCATCGGCGCCATTGCCATGGGCCATTACGGGTTTGCCCGGCTCAATCAATTTGTCTCCAAGTATATCCAGCATGATTTTATGCCGCTTCTGGCCGTGGGCGTGGCCCTTGCCTATGCCGGCCTGGCCATATCCCTTGGACTTTCGGAAATTCTCGGGGCATTTCTGGCCGGGGTGATGCTTTCGGAAACCGGCCGATCTCCGGAACTCGAACACCTGACGCTGCCGGTGCGGGATCTGACACTGCCGTTTTTCTTTTTCTGGTTTGGAACAACCATTTATCTGGGCGAAGGGATTTCGTATGTGCCCATGATGGTGGCAATGGCGGCCTGGGCCATTTTCGGCAAGATCCTTACGGCATTTGCCGGAAGCCGCATGTTCGGACTCTCGCCCAAGGCATCTGTAAGGGCCGGATTTTCCATGGTGCAAAGGGGGGAGTTTTCAGCCATCATCGCCAGCATGGCCCCGGCCCAACTGCGGGTTTTCAGCGGAATCTACATTATAATCACTGCGTTTATCGGCGTTTATCTCTTTGGCCGGGCCCCGGCCATCGCCAGGTGGTATGACAAACGGCGCAAGGAAAAACAGGCTTCTTTGTCTGCTCCCAAAGATGAAGCAACAGAATGATTAACAGGAGCTGCTATTTAGTGGCTGAACGAAAACCCTGTTCAGCCAAAACCCGAATATCGAAATCCGAAACAAATACGAATATCGAATGTTGATGGCACCGTAAAAAGCTTTTTACCGCGTCCGCTGTTTTTGCAGGAAGAAAGCCCTGCGGCCGGGGTCAGTTTTTTTGCTCCTGACCGTTTACGGAGGTTTCCGTAAACGCTCAATGTCGCTTCAAAAACCGACCCCGTCCTTGGACTTCCTTGGAAGTCTGATTTCAGATGGTGCCGTAAAAAGTTCAAGATCAAGGCTTGCGCAATTTCGAAGAATGCAGCGTACTTAGCCGTACGTGAAATTCTGAGAAATTGCGCGTAACGCAGATATTGGACT
>Ga0182239_1000266_pt1 | contig 19694 bp, 18 predicted proteins | sample hydfrate6_PW_210_FD_132456 | JGI IMG/M metagenome (GOLD analysis project Ga0182239, IMG submission 132456) | Subsurface microbial communities from deep shales in Texas, USA - hydraulic fracturing test 6_PW_210 | ecosystem: Environmental > Aquatic > Deep subsurface > Shale gas/oil reservoir >... | reverse complement strand
CATGGATTTTCATTACGATAAACATGGTACCCTATGAGACCGTCCCTTGGTGATAGGAAATGTTTAAATCAAGCCAAGGTATGTAAGTCGAGCTTTGCATCCAAGGAACGCTAAAAAGTATGGGTAAATGAGTTTTCTTTTTGAGGCCTACGCTGAGTTCTTTCCCTTTGATTTTTATTTGTGCTCCGTTTTCAATAAATTTCCGACTGATTGTTGCAACAGTACAATTTTCAAATCCAGGCAGATGGTTTGACAACATCTTGTACAAGTTATGTGCCAGAAGGGAAAGTGTCAGATCGAAGTCAACTTTCACAACGATTGATGAAGAAGGGTTATTAAGGCTGAAAAAGACAATTTGTTCTGCAATTTCTTGTTCAACCAGCCAACGTCTGGCGTATTTTTTGACAATATCACGTGTATCTAGTTCGAAATCGTTGCTTACCAAAAATGTTGGCTTTTCTCGGCCATGATCTTTTAGAATAACCTGGCGGACGTTTCCTTCATATCCGCCCAGTGAACATGTTCCGTCATGAACCTTTATGGTTTGGTATTTACCTTTTGCACGCTCTATGCTGAGTTTTTGCCATTCTTTTTCAGGAAGAGATTCAGCTTCTTCAATGATATTTTTCCCTCTCCTACGAAGAGTTAGGAACTTTATCTTGTCTTTACTTTGGTTTAACTTGTTGAGATTTTTATATGTGGTAAACTTTGAATCAAAAATCAACATCTTGGGAGCTATTCCCCGACCAGATTTCCAAAAATCGACAAAATCAAAAACGGCATCTTTCTGTTCACTATGCGTTATTTCGGCATTGGTATAAGCTAAATTGCCTGTTGCAGGCTCTTGGACAATCAAGGAAAGGATACTCTTTATTGACTTTGATCGTGATCCGGACCAATTTTTTTCAAGGATACTGTCATCTCCCCAATGGGGGATTGCTTTAAAGTCCAGATTGAATTCTCCTTGTTCTTGTTCGTCGTCTCTAAAAATCCGGCTTAACTGACTTAAAAATTTTCTGTTTTGGGCTCTATTGATGCGATATGAGTACGTGGACAGTGTACCTGCTTTCGGAAGAACATTGAGACCGGCAAACAATCCAAGAGCACGGTCCATGTTCCACTTTGTATCATGAGACCAGCGCAGACCACCTAAAAGTTTGAGGGCGAGAAAGGAAAGTACATTTTGAACATCGCTTAAAGTCTTAGTACTTGGAAAGTTAACTTCTTGTATCGTCTCCACAATTCCGGTCTCTTGCAAAAGGGGCAAAAAGACAAGAGGGCCGGCTCCTAATTCGGTGCTGAACTCTTCGTCTACAACTTCGAGCGGTACGCATTTGGGGGCTTCGATTTTGGCCGGCAAGGTGACGTTGAGTCTTTCTTTTTTGGTCCTTTTGGGCAGAGGGGCGAAGCCTTCAGACTTTAGAATCTGGTCGATGGTGTCAAGCGAGAGCTTTTCCCCCTTAGCCTCAAGGGCAACTTTGATGTCGACAACCGAGTAATTTTGTTTACGTAATTCAACGACATATTCAACAATATTTTTTCCAGTGGAACGTTTTTTTGGTCCTGGTTTACCGGCTGAAAAGAAAGGATATATTCCTGCCTTAAGTTTGTTTTTGAATTCAAATCGTAGTTTTTTGAAATAGTTAGGAGAGAGTCCGAATTTTTCAGCAGCATCAGCAGCTTTGTACCCCTCAAGGTAAAAAGCTCTTAGGGCTTCATAATGCTTATGGTTCGTACGCTCTGGGTTCCGGAAAAAATCATAGGGCTCCATGCAATGGATACTATAATTAGCAGAACGATATGTCAAATAAAAATTGTAAAAAATATGGAAAAAATTTAAAAAGCCTCAAAAATGCCGAAAAAAGCGATTTTGCAACCTACATTTGTGCCACGGTATAGGTAGAATCAGAAATATAACTTGAATAAATATGATCATTATTCAGATAATTATAGTACCAAACAAAGTGTTGTTGGCCACCCAAAGTTGGTAGGTTAATAAAAAAATTATTATATTTCAATACGATATGATTTAAGCTCTTCGACACAATGGGTACCTAAAATATCGTAATGAAAATCGGTGGTAAACAAAAACAAACACCTATGCGTTTACTTTTGACTGTCGAGTTGGCCTGAAGAATAGTCAGATTTGCCAGCGGCAAATCTGACTAGCGATCCGTCCACAGGCACCTATTGCCCTTGATCGTTACCCACCCCAGAGGAAGATCTTTCCAAAACAATCCGGCCAGAGGACCTGGACCAGGAGCCGGCAGGCTCTGGCCCTGCAACAGCCTGTGCAATTCTTGGATATCGTCCAAGACCAGCGCAGGACCGGATTGGGCCGGTGGAACCAGCCTTCTCATCCTGGGGGAGAGCTTGATTCCTTTCCGGCCCCGGCCCAAAACCGTCCCCTGCCAGGATACGCCTCGTAAGACCTGCCCTGCCAGTGCCGGCCGGAAAACAAGCCTCTCCCCCTCCATCTCGACCCGCCCGGAAGGCAATTCCGGCCAGTTGACCTCGACTTTGAGCCTGGACAAAACATCAGGATCTATTGCTGCCTGCTCCTGCATTGTATTTTCTAAGCCAGTTCCCGCTGGCTGACCTGGTTTGGAAAGCCCGGCCACAAAAAAAGACTGGCCCTGGGAAGCGGGACCGTTGACCCGCAAGGTTCCTTTGGCAGCCGCATCCTGGACAGAATCAAATACAAAACCCGGCACAGCAGGCAATGATTCCAGACCAAGACCTAATTCTGCCTGGGCCCAGAGAACGTGATCTTCATTTTCCTCTCTATTCGTCGTGCAAGTGGAATAGATCAACCGCCCCCCCGGGGCCAGAAGTTCGGCCGCCCTGGCCAGCAGGTTTCTCTGCAGGACCAGCAGGGGGCGGATGTTTTCCGCCCTCCACAATGAAAGCACTTTCGGATTCTTTTCCGCTGTTCCCCATCCGCTGCAAGGGACATCCAGCAAAATCCAGTCCCATGAACCAGGTTTGGGATACGCTTCAGCCTGATATGAAGTGCTGACCACCTGGAACAGGTTGAGCTGCTGCATATTCTGGCGCAGGGTCTGATAACGTTTTTTCTTTGGCTCATTGCCCACGACCAAACCATGATTCCCGACCAGCTCAGCCAGGATGCCGGTCTTGCTCCCCGGACTGGCGCACAGATCAAGGACCGTTTGCCCCCATTCGGCCCCAAGACACAGGGGGGGGAGCATGGATGACTTGTCCAAAATATAGAGCAGGCCGAATGCAGCAGCCACAGAGGAACCTAAGGGCTTGGGTTCCTCTGTGATACAGCGGGCGGTATCCAAGTATGGTTCAGGCTCAAAGACAAATCCTTCGGCCGCCAGCAGGGACTCTACAGCATGTCGCTCCGAGGGCTGAGAAACCAAACGGAAAGTCCGCGGCCGGGAAGAAGGCTGCAAATGGTTGGTCCGGTCCATGTTCATCTTTCCAGCCTGGTGCGCTCTAAGGCCAAAAGGGTGTACAAAAGCAGACGCATAACCGCCTGCTTGTAGGACAAGAGACCGTTGGCGATTCGTATCATGTCCCGGAAGATATATTTGTTACGGACCAGCCAGTGAAAACACGGGCCAGGCCAAGAATACAGAACTTTGGCCAACTTGGCCGCCCAACCCATATCCCGGCCGATGACCAAATTTATCCTCTTGGAATACTGCCCAACCCGGTCCTGGATTATGGCTTCGGCCGCCATCCGCCCACTGTCAATGGCATGCCGGATTCCCTCACCAGTTAAAGGATCGACCAAACCGGCTGCATCCCCTGCTAAAAGGACCCGGCCTTTGTGCATCTGTTCTGGTTTGATATAGATAGGCAACGGATGTCCCTTCATCCTGGCCGACTGCAGATTTATACCCATCTTCTTCATGCTGGTCGTAAAGTGTTCCGGCAGGGAGTGGGTCCCTTTGGTCATGGAACCTATGCCCACAGAGAGGTGGGAAGATTTAGGAAAAATCCAGGCGTAGCCGAAGTCGACCTTGCCAAATTCTATAACCACCCGGCCCTGCAAACTCTGCTGCACTGCACCATTAGGATCCACTTCAGCCTCCAGGGCCACTCCCATGCTCCGGGATCTGCGCAGGCCAATACTGCGGGCCACCCTGGAATTCGGACCATCGGCTCCGATAACGTACCCAGCCCGTATGGGCCTTGACCGGCCCTCAATTTGAATCGCCACTCCCTCTCCTTCCTGACCCACATCCAAAACAGCATGCCCATCCAGCACATCGGCTTTACTTTGCTCTACCAGGTAGTGGTCAAACCGGTCCCGCATGACCATCGCCAGCGAATCGGCAGGCAGCCTATGCGTGGTCTGAGCCTGTTCATGGATAAAGGTCATGTACTGCACCCACTGTTCGATGACTGGAGCAAAAGAAAAAGGGAACTGCTCTAAGGCACCGGCGGGAAGACCTCCGGCACATATCTTGTATCTGGGCAAACGCTCTTTTTCCACCATCAAGACCTTGTAGCCGGCCTGAACCAGAAAGCTGGCGGCACTTCCTCCGGCCGGTCCGCTGCCAGCAACCACCACATCGGCATCCACCCGCATCAGCGATACTCCTTGCTTCGCTTCATGGAAAGGTCATTTTCATTCGTCAACCAGCCTGACCAAAGTTGTTGTGAATCAAATTACGGCAAAGATCAATTTGATTGTTTTGTTCTCCATTCTTTGCTATGCTCGGATGGAACAAGAAGTTTAAGTTTAGCTCACTTTATGGTTCATTCGTATCTTCTTAAAATACCAAGAAGGACCGGAGCCATAAGAGAAAGACGTTCACGCCAAGGCGTGAGAGGACCCCGGTGAAATGGAAGAGATTTCAGGATAAACCATGGGAAGGAAGAAAAACACTTTTGTCTTTATGCTGCATCACGACCCCAAGCTCCAAGCCTTGAAAGACATCCTTCTTGCCCATCAGCCAGGCATAATTGGCGTATCAGGAGGAGTGGACAGCGCCTTTTTGGCTGCTATGGCCGCATTCTGGACATTGGACTATCATGCTGTATTCTTGACTGGACCGCATATCTCCCCGGAAGACCGAAAGAATGCTCAGAAGCTGGTCCAAGAGGTGGGACTCTGTTTTACGATCCGGGAATTTTCCCCCCTGGACATTCCCGAAGCGGCTGCGAACAGCCTGGAGCGATGTTATTATTGTAAAACAGCCCTCGTAAGGGCCTTACAGGCCACAGGGTATAGGGGTGCAGAACATGTCTTGGAAGGCTCCCACCTCTCGGACAGCCAGGAATATCGCCCAGGCCGCCGGGCCCTGCAGGAACAAGGCGTCATCAGCCCCCTGAGCCAGGCTCAGATGGTCAAGGAAGATATCCGAAGATATGCCCGGGACCTTGGACTTGAACAGGCAGATCAGCCGTCCCGGCCCTGTCTGATGACCAGATTTGCTTATGGGTACAGGATGACAGAATGTGAGCTCCATCAGGTCGGAAAAGCTGAAGACAGCTTGCGCCGCATAGGTCTTGATCTGTTCCGAATTCGCATTCACCATCCTGACCATATAGTTCTCCATATTCATCAGAGCAGCAAACAGACGGCAACAGGTAAAGGCGAAGCAATCGTTGCATGCATGAAACACGCTGGTTTTCCAAGTTTTTCGTTGCAATTTGTGCAAACATTGAGTGGATACTTTGATCGGGAAAATGCAGTTACTACTTAGCCCTCCAACGATATATTGTGATCCATCTGAGTAGCCTGATTTTGGTCAGAGAAAACACGGAGAATGCCTGTGCGTCAACATAAGCCCGCAAAAGTCTATTTCTGGCCTTTGTCTGTCTCCAGCAAGGCCCCATATGCCCAGCGGATGCGTCGTCTGTTCAAGGCGACCAACTTAGGATCACGCATTCAATCCGGCGATCTGGTGGCCCTGAAGATGCACTTCGGTGAACATGGGGGCACTGCTTTTGTCCAACCCCACTGGCTGATTCCACTCATCGATATCTTGCGCAAGGCTGGTACCCACCCCTTTCTTACCGACACAAATACCCTGTATATGGGCCAAAGACAGGAAGCAGTCTCCCATTCCCTTCTCGCAGCCATGCACGGCTTCGATCCCCTTCGGCTGGGAGCCCCGGTCCTTATTGCCGACGGCCTGAAAAGCCACAACGAGATATCTGTACCAGGAATCGGTCACCATTTTGAACACTGTTATCTGGCCGGAGACCTCTTGGACGCCGACGTTATGATCACCATCACCCATTTTACCGGACATGAATTGACAGGATTCGGGGGGGTTATCAAGAATCTGGCCATGGGCTGTGCCTCAAGACAAGGCAAGATGCACCAGCATTGCGGACTCGGACCCAAGGTTCACACATCCAAATGCGTCGGCTGCGGGCGCTGTGTAGAAGTCTGTGCACCCGGAGCACTGGCCTTGAACCAAAGCGGGGTCGTTGTTCTCGATCAGGCCGCTTGCACCGGATGTGCCAACTGCATTCAGGCCTGCAAGCACGGCTGCCTGTACATCAATTGGGACCTGGACCTGCCAATTTTCCAAGAGCGCATGGTGGAGTATGCCGGCGCATTTCTGCATGCCTTCAGTTGTCCCTTGCTCCATATCAGTTTTTTGCTCCAAATCACCCCCAAATGCGATTGCAAGGCTTACAGTGAGGTACCTGTCTGTGGCGATCTCGGAATCCTGGCATCCTATGATCCTGTAGCCCTGGACCAGGCCAGTCTGGATCTGGTCAATAGAGCTGTACAAAAAGAAGCATCTCAAACGCTGGATCAGGATGTGTTTGCCGCCCTGCATCCCAACTCAGAGGGCCAGTTGGCCCTGGAACTGGCTGAAAAACTGGGATTGGGATGCAGGGAATATTTTTGGGAGATCGTACAGTGATTTATGGTACGAAGCTGAAACTGGACAGTCTGCGCAATTCCTGCTAAGAAATTCGTTTCACACATTTACAACACGGAGGTCTCCATGGCTCGACATAAAAAGATTGAGCGGCATAAAGAACTCGATCGTCGCCGCAAGCGGCGGGAAAAACGAATCAAACAACGAATCAAGGAAGCCAAGGCAGAAGCCAAGACGTCCTAGTCAGCGCTTGACCAGCTGCAAATCGGACTTATTCTTATATCTGAAACCAGAGTTTAACCCCAACATTTGCCTTGCAGTTTGGTTTTTAGGAGGAGGGCACCATGCCTATCTACGAATATTCATGTGAAGATTGTCAACATCTGTTTGAAGAGTGGCAAAAAGACTTCACAGACAAGAAAATGACTTGCCCTGTTTGCGGTGGACGGGCCAAACGAATGATTTCCAACACCGCTTTCATTCTCAAAGGCTCCGGCTGGTATGTTACTGACTACGCCAGGGGGACCGCCTCTTCATCAGGAAATGGGGGCAACGGAAACGGTGGAAAAACCGATGGTTCGGAGACAACCGCCAAGAGTTCCACAACTGAAAGTTCCTCCACAGCTGCCGGGTCCGGTGAAGGGAGCAAAGCAGCCAGTACCCAGGATTCATAATTGATGAAAGACCGTTGTCTTGTCTGGTGACGGAAAGGCCCGCTGACTGTGCCTCGGACCTTTCCTGCCATCTCATCTTATCTGCTCCAACCATTTTGCAACCTCACATACCATGATTGAACGATATACCCGCCCGGAAATGGGAGCTATCTGGAGCCTGGAAAACAAATTTCAGGCCTGGCTTAAGGTGGAGATTGCGGTCTGCGAAGCGTGGCATGCCCTTGGCCGAATCCCCAGTCAGGACATGGAAACCATACGTGCCAAGGCCGGATTCGATCTGGACCGGATCCTGATCTTGGAAGAAGAAACAAAACATGATGTCATCGCCTTTCTCTCCGCAGTTGAGGAAAAAGTCGGGTCGGCTTCCAGATTCATTCATATGGGTTGCACGTCTTCGGACATTGTAGATACAGCCAATGCCCTGCTTTTGGTACAGGCCGGGGAATTGATTTCCGCCGATCTGGATCTGATCCTGGAGACCCTGAAAGGCAAGGCTCAAGCGCATAAAGGCCGCCTGACCATGGGCAGGACACACGGTGTGCACGCCGAACCTTTGAGCTATGGGCTGAAATTTGCCAATTTCTATGCCGAATTTTCCCGGCACAAAAAACGTTGGCTTCAAGCCGTAGACCAGGTACGGGTGGGCAAAATATCTGGAGCGGTAGGCACTTATGCCCATCTCCTGCCCGAGCTTGAAGCCAAAGTCTGTTCTCTTCTTGGGCTGAAACCCGATCCTATTTCCACGCAGATTATCCAGCGCGACCGCCATGCCGAGTATTTTTCCTCCCTGGCCCTGATTGCCGGGGGTATAGAACGGATCTCTCTGGAACTCCGTCACTTGCAGCGCACCGAAGTACGGGAACTGGAAGAAGGATTCAGCAAAGGGCAGAAGGGCTCGTCTGCCATGCCGCACAAAAAAAACCCCATCTCAGCAGAAAACATGTGCGGACTGGCCCGCCTGGTCCGGACAAATGCCTTGGCCGGCATGGAAAACATGGCCCTGTGGCATGAACGGGATATCAGTCATTCTTCAGTAGAACGAGTCATAATGCCGGACTCGACAATCCTGGTGGACTACATGCTCAGGCGACTTTGTTTCGTCCTCCAAAATCTTCGCTTCATCCCTGAAAATATCGATCAGAATTTGAACCGATCGTACGGACTGTATTTCTCACAGCGAATTCTTCTGGCCCTGGTGGAAAAAGGTCTCACCAGGCAAAAGGCGTACGAAATGGTCCAATCCGTAGCCATGCAGGCCTGGGAAAACGGTATGTTTTTTCCAGACCTTGTCCGGGCCGATCCAACCCTGGGCAAGTATTTGACTGCGGCACAACTTAACCAGCTCTTTGACCCCAACTACTATTTGCGCTGCGAGGATCTCATTTTCACCCGCGTCTTTCAGGAAACAGACCATGAGTGATCCACTTTCCAGACTGGCCCGGATGCTGCTTGAAAAATCCTACATACCCGGCGAGGTCACCTTGACCTCCGGGCGGACAAGTGATTACTACTTTGACTGCAAACAGACAGCTCTGCATCCTGAAGGCGGATACCTGCTCGGGTTGACCCTGCTTCAAAGTCTCCATGATGCAATCCAGGCCGTTGGGGGCATGACCCTGGGGGCCGATCCATTGGTCAGTGCGGTCGGCGTCCTCTCTCACATCCACAATAGGCCCCTGCCCGGGTTCATTGTCCGCAAAAACCCAAAAGGGCATGGAACCAATCAGTACTTGGAGGGTTTATCCAACGTACCCAAAGGGGCCAGCGTAGCTATTCTCGAGGATGTGGTCACCAGCGGGGGAAGTGTCCTCAAGGCCTGCCAGCGCACGAAGCAAGCGGGACTACGGATCGAACAGGTGCTGGCCGTCCTTGATCGTCAGGAAGGGGGAGCCGAAGCCATTGCTGAACAGGGCTTCACCTTAGAATCGCTTTTCACCAAGCAAAGCCTTTTTGCTGTGGCCGAGAAGGAAGGCTCAAAGGGGTGATCCATGTGGTGTTTTTATGTCAATCTGCCTATCCGCTATCTCGCTGAAAACACATTTTACCTCGATTTTTTCCTTCGGCACAATATAAGCCCGGAACTTGGTCTGGATGCCATTGCCCTGGATGAACTCGATACGGCATGGCATCAAAAACTGGCCCAAAAACTCCATGACGCCGGGCAATCCTGTTCCATACACCTTCCTTTTCACGACTTGCAGCCCGGGAGCCTGGACGATCTTATCCTGGAGGCTACCAGGGAGCGCTTGCAGCGGGCCATGCACATTGCCAAGATATATAAGCCCCGCTATCTGGTCGGCCACGCCTATTTCATTCCCCTGTACACAGACATGTTTTCCAAGTGGCTGAGCCGGGCGATCATCACCTGGGAAATGGCCATGGAGATCTGGCCCGAACATTCTCCCCTGTATCTGGAAAATGTACGGGAAATCGATCCCCGCCCCCTGGCAGATCTGATGGGCGAACTAAACAGCAAAAAAGTCAGATTTTGCTTCGATATTGGACACTGGGCCAGCTACGGCAACGGCAGCCAGTATCAAAATCTGCCCCAGTGGATCCAAACCCTCGGCCCGTATCTGAGTCACTTGCACTTACACGACAATGACGGCATAGCCGATCTCCACCTGGGCCTTGGACAAGGATGTATTCCCTGGCTTGAACTCTTTGGCGGACTGGAATTTTTGGAGCTCAGCCCCTCGTTCACCCTTGAACCCCACTGCCAGGAAGATCTGGAACACAGCCTGAATTTCATGAAAAAACACATGAATTGCTTCGCCCGGCTTGGGGTCAGGCACAGGGATTTGCCGGATATTTAAGTCCCGAATGTATGTGATAATACTGGGTCAATTCAATGCGGACAACTCTTCTTCCAAGACTGAATACGGCCCTTCCCAGGATGGGGCCAATTGAAAACGTTGTTTTTCCCAGCCCAAGACTGCGGCATGCAGAAGCAAACCCCGTCCCTTGCTTTTGTCCGGTCCGTATTTACGGTCACCGACCACCGGGAATCCCCGCCTGGCCAGTTGAATTCGGATTTGATGCTTGCGCCCAGTGACCAACCGCACAGCGACCAGACTCATTCGTGACCTTGTCCGCAGGACCCAAGACCAGGCTTCGGCCCGGACCATATGCTCGCATCCGTTTCTTTTTTTGGACAGTTGATCAGTGAGTCTCGTCCATTGCGGCCAATCAGGGCAACCCCAGACCCAGGCCAGGTAGATCTTGCTCACCCCCCCGGAACGCCACAGGCCCTGCAAGTATTGCAGCGAGGAATAGGTTTTGGCCACTAAGAGCAGACCGGAGGTATCCTTATCCAGCCGATGCACCAGGGCCGGGATCCAATCAGAGTGTGCATATTCTGCCTGCAACCTGTCGCTGACACTGTCTGTGACCTTGGTCCCCGGCTGGGTAGCCAGATTCGGCGGCTTGGCCAGGACTAAAATATCTTTGTCCTCAAACACCCGGCGTAGGGCAAAGGGATTTGTCCATTCTCCGCGAAGACCTTGGGGTTTATCTTCCCGGGTATGGGGCGGCAGACGGATGGACTGGCCTTGTTTGAGACGGGAAAATGGCTTGCACCGCGCTTTGTCCACCCGGACCTGACCGGTACGGATCCAGCGCATTATGGCCGATCTGGGCACCTTCTTTTGCAGGTAACGTTCCAAAAACTGCAAGAGCTTTTGACCGGACTCGGCCTGGCTAACGACAATATATTCGACCTTGGGCATGACCTTTCACTATTATGAATGAAGAGCAAATCAGAACCAGCCATTTCTCTCCGGAAATTACAGGCAAACTCAGTTCCCAGCTCTTGGCCTGGTTCGCCGCCAACAAACGGAGTTTGCCCTGGAGACAAAATCCAACGCCCTACCGGGTCTGGATCTCAGAAATTATGCTCCAGCAGACCCAGGTGAGCAGAGTTGTGACTTATTTTCACAACTGGATGCAGATATTCCAGGATATCCGGGCTGTGGCTGACGCACCTCAGGATATGGTTCTTAAGGCATGGGAAGGGCTGGGCTACTATTCCAGGGCAAAAAATATCCAGTCCGCAGCTCAAATCCTGTGCACAAAGCACCAGGCCTGCCTGCCCTCAGACCTGTCTGCCCTGCGTAGTCTTCCCGGAATCGGACCATACACTGCTTCGGCCATAGCCAGCCTGGCCTACAACCAATCCGTACCTGTGGTCGACGCGAATGTCCAACGGGTTATGGCCAGAATCCTGAACCTGAATCAGCCGATCAAATCAGCTGCAGCTCAAAACACTCTCCGGGATGCCGTTCAACTCCTTATCCCGGATGGAAAGTCACGCGAACTCAATCAAGGGACAATGGAGCTCGGGGCCCTGGTTTGCCTGCCCCGTAATCCGTCATGCTCTTCCTGCCCGGTATCTGCGTTTTGTCGAAGTCTGGCTGAAAAAACAGTCCATGAGCGCCCGGTTCTGCCCCCGAAAGGCAAACCGACGTCCATTCAGGTCGTAGCCGGAGTACTGCTGGACAGCAAAGGCATCCTGATTCAAAAACGGCCGCCTCGAGGGCTGATGGCCAACTTGTGGGAGTTCCCCGGAGGAAAACTGCTGCCCGGGGAAACTCCAGAACAAGCTCTGACCAGGGAATTCAAGGAAGAACTGGAACTCGACATCCGGGTTGGTGAAAAGATCACAGTTATCAAGCACGGCTATACAACTTTTCGGGTCACCCTGCATATATACTGGTCCACCCTGGCTTTTCCCGAGCAGCAACCGGTCCTGCATGCAGCCACAGAATACCTGTGGGCCAAACCAAAGGAACTTTCTCAGTACCCTTTTCCCTCTGCGGACAGAAAGCTGATTCAGATGCTCAGCACGAAAGATAAGGACGAACATGTTGGCAGCCATCTTTGAACACGGGCAGGTGACTGTCCAGGAAAAAGAGATACCGAGCCCCGGACCGAAAGAGGCCCTGGTCAGGGTCCATTTGGCCGGAGTATGCAACACGGACCTGGAGATTCTTGCCGGATACGTTCCATTCACCGGGACACTTGGGCACGAGTTTGTCGGCCGGGTGGTCCAGGCTCTGGAACATCCCGAGCTTGTGGGCCAGCGGGTAGTGGCGGATATCAATTGCGGATGTGGACATTGCCCCTGGTGCCTGCAAAAGAATCATCGGCATTGTATGCAACGCAAAGTCCTGGGTATCAGAGGATTGGATGGGGCCTTTGCCCACTACATCCAGGTCCCCGTGGCCAACCTGTATCCAGTACCGGACCAGATCCCTGACGAAGATGCAGTTTTTGCCGAGCCTCTGGCCGCGGCCCTGGAAATAGGTCAGCAGGTGCACATCACAGTCCAAACCAGAGTCGCTGTTCTCGGCGACGGAAAACTGGGGCTCCTCTGCGCCCTGGCCCTGTCCCTCTATTCTCCCCGGCTGAGGCTGTTCGGCCGCCACCCGGCCAAACTACACATCGCTTCTGCTCAGGGCATAGCCACCTGCTGCCTGTGGTCAGGACAGATACCAGGTCCTGAAGACACAGGATTTGATCTGGTTGTTGATTGCACAGGTCAAGCCCAAGGCATTGATACCGCCCTGGATCTTGTCCGCCCTGAGGGAACGGTGGTGCTTAAGACCACATCCACAGATCCGTCTACTGTGAACATGTCCAGGGTAGTGGTCAATGAAATGTCCCTTCTGGGCTCCAGATGCGGGGATATGGGCTTGGCTGTACATTTTCTTGCCCATCGGTGGATAAGTGTCCAGCCTTTGATCCATAAAGTCTTTCCGTTGTCCTCCACCCCAATGGCCCTGGACCAGGCCGGCCAAAAAGGAGCACTCAAAGTGCTTATTGATTGTCGTTGACAGCTCAAAGGGCCTCTTCTACATTCAGTGTCTTTTCCCGCGCCCGCAACCTATAATCCAGCACATATTCATGCACACAGACATGCCTCGGCTCACTTTGGGCCGCATTCTCGTTTTTTGGCTGCCCTTGGCCGCGACCTGGCTGATGATGGCCCTGGAAGGTCCCTTTCTCAGCGCCATCATCGCTCGTTTGGCTGATCCAACCTTGAATCTGGCCTCATATGGAGTGGCCTTTTCCATAGCCTTGATCATTGAATCCCCGATCATTATGGTCATGTCCGCGACCACGGCCCTGGTCAGGGACCGGTCCTCAATGGCCACCATGAAGCGCTTCGTCTATGCCTTAAGCGCCATGATCACCCTGGTCATGGCCGGCCTGACCCTGCCCCCGGTCTTTACTTTTCTGGCTCAGGGCCTTATTCGTCTGCCCCCGGACGTGGCCCGCATCGCCCATTTGGCCTGCATCGCCCTGATTCCCTGGCCCGGGGCCATCGGATACCGGAGGTTCTATCAAGGTATTCTTATCCGAAACAACAGGACCAGATTTGTGGCCTTTGGAACCATTCTCCGCTTAATCGGGATGAGCGGGATGGCCAGCATCCTTGCTTTGCTCACGGATGTCCCCGGGGCCCTGGTCGGGGGATGCTCCCTGGCTGCCGGGGTCTTAGCTGAAGCAGCAGCCACCCGGATGATGGCCGGAAGCGTTGTGCATGAACTCAAGCAAAGCAAGAACATCCGGCAAAATCCCCTGACGTATGCCCGGATCGTCAAATTTTACTACCCCCTGGCCTTAACCACAATTTTGGCCCTTGGGGTCCGGCCCGTGGTTACCTTCTTTCTGGGCCAGAGCAAAATGGCCATTGAATCCCTGGCTGTCTTCCCGGTCATCCATTCCCTGGCCTTTCTGTTCATCAGCCTGAGCATCTCCTATCAGGAAGTCATCGTCGCCCTGATTGGGGACGAACAGGAAAATTATATTCCCCTGCGCAACTTCGCCCTCTTTCTTTGCCTGGCCGCAGGAGGCGGCCTGGGGTTGATTGCCTTCACCCCTTTAAGTACCATCTGGTTTCACCATGTCTCCGGGCTTTCCCTGTATCTTTCTGAGTTTTCGGCCCTTCCGGTGCAGATCATGGTTTTGATCCCGGCCCTCTGGGTGGTGGTCTGCGTCCAAAGGGGAGTATTGGTCAGTGCTGAAATCACGGCCCCGATCACCAAGGCCACTGTGGTCCAGGTGAGTACCGTGGTTTTGGTCCTGGTGGTCACCATTTATTTCCTGGATCTGGTGGGCATTGTCGGCGCGTCCCTGGCCCTGGTCATGGGCGGCATTGTCGGCTGCACCTACCTGACTCCCTCTTTTTTGGCCTTGCGCCAGAAAACCAGGTCTGCCAGCTCGCATATAACGTCAAATGAGCTTTTGTAGACCAGACTGCAAAAAGTCGATTTCCACTTAAATTTTCCAGGTTCAAGGCTCACGGTTCATGGTTATAAATATAAAATCAATAGGATAGGTAAAAATTGTGTCTTATGGCATACTTTTCGATTATCTTCAATAAAACTCATACAAAATAACCAGCCGCCGGAGGCAAAGCTGACCTCTGATCTCTGGCCAGGACAAAAACTGTTTTTTTGTGCTGGTATCTATTTTCGGACCATGAACACGCAACACATTCATACGCCTAACAAAACCAGTCGGCACAACTGGATCCTGCGGGCCCTGCAGCAGACTCTGCCCGTTATCCTCGGCTATATGCCTGTAGGATTTGCCTATGGCGTTCTGGCCCAAAAGAGCGGCCTGTCCTCAGCCAATACCATGCTTATGTCCTTGCTGGTCTTTGCCGGCTCGGCTCAGCTCATCGCCGTGGGCCTCTTTGCCGCAGGAGCCGGTGTGGCTTCAATCATTCTGACCACCTTTGTGGTCAACCTGCGCCATCTGCTCATGTCCGCGGCTCTGGCCCAGTATCTTCGATCCTGGACCAGATGGCAGCAAGCGATCTTTGCCTTTCAGCTCACAGACGAGACATTTGCCTTGCATTCAAATCGGTTTTCTCGGGGCGAGACAGGAAAAGCAGAAACTCTGGCTATTAATATGATCGCCCAAATTTCCTGGCTTGGAGGTTCGTTTTTGGGCCTGTGCGCGGGTTCGTTGATCACAGACGTCAAGCCCATCGGCCTGGACTATGCCCTGCCGGCCATGTTCATGGTCCTTCTGGTCTGGCAATTGACCTCTGGTCTTCGGTGGTTTACCGCAATTCTGGCTGGGCTTTTCTCGGTTGGCCTGGCCCTGGCGGGCTTTTCCCAGATGAACGTCATTCTGGCTACAGTGCTGGCTGCAAGCTTTGGACTCGGAGTCGAGACATGGATCAATTCACGGTCTTCGTAATCATTGCCGGGATGATGGCGGTCACTTACGGACCCCGGCTTTTGCCCATTGCCGCCCTGTCCTCCAGGTCCCTATCCCCCTGGCTGATCAAATGGCTCAATCTCATCCCGGCCTCTGTCCTGGCCGCCCTGCTTCTGCCCTCCCTGGTCCTTGGAGAGCAGGGACTGAACCTGCACCCGGACAACGTCTATCTCTGGGCCGCCCTGCCCACCTTTGTGGTGGCCAAATGGGGCAAGAGCTTTGTCGGAGCCATTGTGGCCGGCATGGCCGTGGTTGCCCTGACCAGATACTTTTTGTAACAAGTACAAAATTGTGTCAGTACGTTCGATTATTACCCCATAAGCGATAACTTTAAGAGCATGGCCCCGGAAATGCATGGAACACGATAATCAGTATTGCCTTTAATAACATGCCATATGACCCGAACTGCCGGGTGGGTTGGGGTTTTCCTGTTTCATTCAGGGCCTGGAAAAGCACATACTTTTTGACACTGGGTCCAACGGCGATATCCTGCTGCACAACATGAAAACTATGCATCTGCGAGCTGAAGGAAATGATGGATCTCCCACCGAGGCTGGTCCTTATCACTGGATGTGCCCATCCAGAAGTGACCAATACGGATTGTAATTAATGAACAGATAACAACTGCCAAGGAGTAAACAATGAGTAAGAAGCAATCTTTGGATTATTTCAGGACCTTGTACGAGGTGGTCAAGGCAGTAAATTCCAGTCTGAATCCTCGGACCGTGCTGCGGCAAGTGGCCGAAAAGGTGAGTTGGGCCATGGACATCAAAGCTTGCAGCATCCGGCTTCTGAGTGAAGACCGCAGATATCTTCTGGCCGGGGCAACCTATGGACTAAGCCAAGAGTATCTGCGCAAAGGAAAGATAGAAGTGGATAAAAGCAAACTGGACCAGGAAGTACTCCACGGTCATAACGTCTATGTGCGCAACGCCTGCACTGATGACCGCTTTCAATATCCGGAAGCGGCCCAAGCTGAAGGAATTGCCTCGGTTATGGCCGTCCCCTTGAATTTGCAAGGCCAGGAAGTCATCGGCGTCCTCCGGGTCTATTCCAGCTCTGAGCGTGAATTTACCCATGAAGAAATCGAATTTTTAAACGCTATGGCCGATTTGTGCGCTATTTCCATTCACAACGCCCTAGCCTATGACAAGATCAGATACGAACATGAACTTCTTAATCGATATACATATCAATTATTTGAAGACTAATGCATCTACTAATCCGCATGCCTGCCAAAGCGCAGGCACGTTTGCGCTAACGAAGTATACAAACGATACCGATACCGATTGGGGACAGATAAAAAAAGGATTCGCAATCAGCTCCTGATAACCATTAACAACGAACTGTTTTTCATACAAACTCCATGTCTATAATCTGGGCACATAAACTTTTGAGGGTATAAACATGAAGACGCTAAAAATCGGAATCAATGGATTCGGCCGCATCGGTCGTCAGGTACTCAAAGCCCTGCGCCTAAACTACCCGGATTCTCTGCAGGTAGTTGCTGTCAACGACCTCTTTGACGCAGCTAAGAATGCCAACCTGCTCAAGCACGATTCCACCTACGGCAAATTTCCCGAACCGGTCAGCGTCAATGGCGATGTAATCAGCATTGGAGAGTGGGAAATCAAGAATTTCGCCTTCACCGATCCCAAACGTATTCCCTGGGCGGATATGGGCGCAGATGTGGTCATAGAATCCACCGGCATCTTCCGCACCGGACCTCAGGCTGCGGCCCATCTGGAGGCCGGGGCCCAAAAAGTCATCATCACTGCACCGGCCAAGGAGATCGACCGGACCATCGTCCTGGGGGTTAATGATCACCAGTATGCGCCTGAAAAAGACCGGATTATCTCCAACGCCTCCTGCACCACCAACTGCCTGGCTCCGGTGGCCTGGGTCCTCCATCGGGCCTTCGGTATCATGATCGGGTCCATGTCTACAGTGCACGCCTACACCAATGATCAGCGTATCCTGGATCTGTCCCACAAAGATCCCAGGCGGGCCCGGGCAGCGGGACAGAATATCATCCCCACAACAACCGGGGCGGCCAAGCTTGTGGGCCAGGTCATTCCTGAGTTGGTCGGAAAAATCGACGGCTATGCCATGCGGGTACCCGTGCCCACGGTCTCAGTGGTCGACTTCACAGCCCAGGTAGACAAATCCACCAGCACCGAAGAACTGAATGCCGTCCTGGAGCAGGCAGCAGAAGGCAAGTTGCGGGGAATCCTGGCCTACAGCCGGGAACAATTGGTTTCCTCGGACTTTATTATGGATCCCCATTCCTCTATTGTGGATCCAGAGTTCAACTCCGTACGCGAAGGGAATTGGGTCAAGGTCATGGCCTGGTATGACAATGAATGGGGCTACTCCTGCCGTGTGGCTGATCTGGCCGAAATGATCCGGATAAGAGGTTAGCAATCGGATTTGAATACATAATGGATTGAAATATGGACCTGTATGCGAAGCTACAGCAGTTGTTTGCCTCTTATAGACTCAGTATTGTGTATGTCTTCGGATCCCAAGCTGAACAACTCCATTCTTTTCTTCTGGGGAAGAAGTCAACGTTGAATATTGCTGGTTCTGATCTCGATTTTGCAGTGCTCTCCCAAAATGGATCACAGTTTTCTTTGCGCAAGCTGATAGAGTTGACCTGTGATATAGAAGATCTCCTCGGTGTTTTTCGCGTGGATGTAGTAGATTTGCACCAGGCTCCTCCAGCCATTGCTGCCCAAGCAGTAATGGGAAGAGTGCTCTGGGCAGATGATCCGGACTTTGAATCAGAGTTCCAATTGCTTGTGTTGCGCAAGTACAGTGATGCACTGCCGTTGTATAAAGAAAGATTTGAGCTCATAATTCACCATCAGGGAGCATAGGGTGGAAATTCGTAAGTCAACCGTAGTGGATAAGTCTGCTAGGATCCGCGATATGCTAAATCGCCTTGCGCCCTTGATTCAGTTGGACCAGGAAACGTTCATAACACATCTTTATCCTGCCGCGGCTGAGTCATACCTCCGGCGAGCATTAGAAGCCCTGTTCGATCTGGGCCGGCACATTTGTGCCAAGGGTTTTAACCGAGGATGTCAAGAATATAAAGAAGGCTCATATTGGATTCCAGGGTCTTACCTGACCAGCAACTCAATCAATGAATGCAACAGCGCCTTGCCCCGTTTACCGACGTTATGAACAAACTCGAAAAAACCCAGGTAGAAAGGGAGCTTTTCTTGTGAGATACCACGATGTGGCCGCAGCCAACTTCTTAAAAGGGACCAGAAACCTTCCATGGTATTCACATGCACTTCGCAAAAGCCATCCCCATCGTCATCCCTGGCATATTCTCCCGCTCCATGGTTTACCCTCTTATGTACGTAGTCCCATTTTTCCAGTCGCGAGTAAATGCCGTACTCATCAGAGTAGATTACTGTTCCTGGTTCAATCGTGGCCTTTATTATTGGTTCTATGGTTATCTGTCGCACATTCTCCAGCATCTGGATCATTACCTCGCCGCAACGCTGGATCATCCCGAATACAGGCGGCTTTTCTTTTTCCAAGGTCCCTCGGCCACGTGCTCCCTTTAAGCGGTTTCGTCGGCCTTCCCGTCCTTTATTGGAGACCGCCTCGGGGTTGCCTTTATGTCCTGCCACAATGTAAACTTCATCACACTCGACTTCGTCTTGAAGAGTTACTTGCGGTTTTTTTTTTACAACCCCTTCTCGCAATTGGCTGGTCATTGTTTGCACATCGCTCGGGTGAAGGTCCAGCTCCTGAGCAATCTGCTCGTTGGAAAGATTGAGCCCCATGAAATAGAGACACAGAATCCAAACTTTTAGGGGTTGATGGTGTCCGGAAAATATGGTTCCCGTCAGGTCATCAAAACGCCGACCGCAATCTCTGCACTCATAGCGCTGTTTAGCAGGCTCTGTCTCATCAAAACCTCGTCTAATCACTCGCTTAGAAT
>Ga0182239_1000265_pt1 | contig 19735 bp, 13 predicted proteins | sample hydfrate6_PW_210_FD_132456 | JGI IMG/M metagenome (GOLD analysis project Ga0182239, IMG submission 132456) | Subsurface microbial communities from deep shales in Texas, USA - hydraulic fracturing test 6_PW_210 | ecosystem: Environmental > Aquatic > Deep subsurface > Shale gas/oil reservoir >... | reverse complement strand
GCGGGCCCGCAGGCATATCCATTGCCTGGCAGCTACGGCAGGCCGGCCATGACCCGGTGATCTATGACATGTCGGAAAACCTCGGCGGCAAGATGCGCCAATTGATTCCCGGCTCCCGAATACCGGCGGATGTGCTGGAAGCCGAGCTTTCCCGGATCCGGGAAGTGCTGCCCCATGCGCACCTGCAGCAGAAGCTGGGCAAAGACGATGTGGAACAGTTGAAAGCCGATTATGATTTTGTGGTCATCGCAGCCGGGGCCACAAGGCCGCGCACCCTTCCGGTTCCCGGAAAGGAACGCATGATTGCCGCAAATGATTTTCTGGCCCGGGCAAAAAACAATGCCATTGATCCGGGCAAAAAAGTGGTGATTATCGGTGCCGGCAATGTGGGCTGTGATGCGGCTGTGGAAGCCCGCCGGCTGGGGGCCGGGGATATCACCCTTATTGACGTGCAAAAGCCGGCATCCTTTGGAAAGGAGCGGGAGCATGCAGAGGCCGCGGGTGCGCAATTCCGCTGGCCATGCTTTACCCGTGAAATCACGGGGCAGGGCGTGGTGCTGGAATCCGGCGAGGTCCTGGCCGCAGACACGGTTGTGATCTCCATCGGCGATGTGCCGGACACGGATTTTCTGCCTGACTCGGTAAGCCTGGAAAAGGGGTTTGTGCGGGTCAATGAATATTTTCAGACCACGGATCCAAAGATTTTTGCCATCGGCGACATTGTCCGGCCCGGGCTGCTCACCGACGCCATTGGCGCGGGACGAAAGGCGGCTGCGGCCATCAAAGAAATGGCCCAAGGAAAGCGGCCCCTTGATCCGGGAACGGATTTTAAAGCAGTGGCCGATCCCGGCACAGCCGCGGGCTCCGGCGGACAAGCCCGGGTGATCGACACGGCCCGGGTCTCCCTGGAATATTTTGACCCCAGGATCAGCTCATTTTCCGGCACGGAACAGTGCGGGTCTGCCTGTGCGTCCTGCGGTGCCTGCCGGGACTGCGGGATCTGCGAAAATATCTGCCCGCGCGGGGCCATTTCCAGGAAGCAGTTACAAGGCAAGGATTATGAGTACGTGGTGGACCCGGATCTGTGCATTGGATGCGGATTCTGTGCCGGGGCCTGTCCCTGCGGGGTCTGGGGCATGCGGGAAAACGATCCCCTGTAAGAAAAACAGCTAATAAAACAGCGGATATATTTTTCTGCCAAAACCATTTGCTCCGGCCGGGCTGCCGTGTTATTGTATCCGGCTACCCGGCTGAGAGTTAATTTTTGGATGATTTTGCGGGCATATGCGTAAAATTGCGGGATTTTGCCCGGACATCCATGTTAAACCCAGAACTTTGAACGGTAAACGTTGAACCCTATGAAAGCATTGCTGGCATTAGAAGACGGGCGGGCATTTGCCTGCCGCAGTTTCACGGGACCCGGTGAGGCCTCGGGGGAGGTGGTGTTTAACACCGGTATGACCGGTTACCAGGAGATTCTCACAGACCCTTCCTACCGCGGGCAGATGGTGACCATGACCTATCCCCTGGTGGGCAACTACGGGGTCAATGCCGAGGATATCGAGTCGGACCGGGTGCAGGTGGCCGCCTTTGTGATCCGGGAATACCAGGACCAATACAGCAATTTCCGGGCTGACCAAAGCCTTGCGGATTATCTCAGGGCCCACGGGGTCATGGGCGTGGATGAACTCGATACCCGGGCCCTGACCCGTCATATCCGGCAGGCCGGGGCCATGCGCGCATTTGTTTCCACCCATGACACAGACCCGCAATCCTTGAGCGCCCGGGCCCGGCAGATCCCGCCCATGGAAGGCCGGGATCTGGTACAGCATGTAACAGCCAGAAAACCCTATTTCTGGAAAAACAACAGACCGGTTGCCTGTGACGTGACCGGCCCGGATCAGCGGGTTTGGGGAGCCAAAACCGACGGTTTCCGGGTGGTTGCCCTGGACTACGGGGTAAAATACAATATTCTGCGCTGTCTTGAAAACGCCGGGTGCCAGGTTCTGGTGCTGCCCGCAGATACCCCGGCCGATGCGGTCAAAAAACTTGCCCCGGACGGGGTGTTTTTGTCCAACGGGCCCGGTGATCCCGCACCCCTTTCCTATGCTGTTGAAACCGCCAGGCAGTTGATCGGGTATAAGCCGATGTTTGGCATCTGCCTGGGGATTCAGCTTCTGGGCCAGGCTCTTGGGGCCAGGACTTTTAAGCTCAAGTTCGGCCATCACGGGGTCAATCAGCCGGTGCAGCACCTGGGCACCGGCAAGGTGGAAATTACTTCCCAGAACCACGGTTTTGCCGTGGATCCCGACACCCTGGACGCCAATGCCGTGGATATCACTCATATGAACTTAAACGATCAGACCCTGGAGGGGTTTTCCCACCGGCAATACCCTTTGTTTACGGTCCAGTACCATCCAGAGGCCGCACCCGGCCCCCATGACGCCGGCTACCTGTTTGACGATTTTGTCCGCATGATCCAGGACAATCAATAACCCGCACCCGAATACGGACTTTTTATGCCGAAACGCACCGACATTCACAAGATCCTGATCATCGGCGCAGGGCCGATTATCATCAGCCAGGCCTGCGAGTTCGACTATTCCGGCACCCAGGCATGCAAGGCCTTGAAAGAGGAAGGCTACGAGGTGATCCTGGTCAATTCCAACCCGGCCACCATCATGACCGACCCGGAAACCGCGGACCGCACCTATGTGGAGCCCATCACCCCCAAAACCGTGGAAATGATCATTGAAAAAGAACGGCCCGATGCCATTCTGCCAACCCTCGGGGGGCAGACGGGGTTGAACACCGCCGTGGCCGTGGCAGAAGCCGGGGTTTTGGAAAAATACGGCGTGGAGATGATCGGCGCCCGCTTAGATGCCATCCACAAGGCAGAAGACCGGGACCGGTTCTGCCGGGCCATGGAAAAGATCAATCTCAGGATTCCCAGAAGCGGCATTGCCACCAACATGGAGGCCGCCCGGGGATTTGCCGCAGACATCGGCTATCCCGTGATTATCCGCCCCGCCTTCACCCTGGGCGGCACCGGCGGCGGGGTGGCCTACAATCCCGATGATCTGGAAAACATCGCTTCGGCCGGCCTGGATGCCAGCATGATCAACCAGGTCATGATCGAGGAATCGGTTCTGGGCTGGAAGGAATATGAACTTGAGGTGATGCGCGATAAAAATGACAACGTGGTCATTGTCTGCTCCATTGAAAACGTGGATCCCATGGGCGTTCATACCGGAGACAGCATTACCGTGGCACCGGCCCAGACCCTGACTGATGTGGAATACCAGGTTATGCGCGATGCCGCCATTGCCATTTTGCGCGAAATCGGGGTGGACACCGGCGGATCCAACGTGCAGTTCGCGGTCAACCCGGATGACGGCGAGCTGATCGTGGTGGAGATGAACCCCCGGGTGTCGCGCTCATCGGCCCTGGCCTCCAAGGCCACGGGCTTTCCCATCGCAAAGATTGCCGCCAAGCTGGCCGTGGGCTACACCCTGGATGAAATCCCAAATGACATTACCGGCAAAACCGTTGCCTCGTTTGAGCCGGCCCTGGATTACTGCGTGGTGAAAATCCCGCGCTGGACCTTTGAAAAATTTCCCGAGGCAAAAGACGAGCTGACCACCTCCATGCGTTCTGTGGGCGAGACCATGGCCATCGGCCGGACATTTACCGAAGCCATGCAAAAGGGCCTGCGGTCTCTTGAAACCGGCCGGTACGGATTCGGAGGCGATGGAAAAGACGAGGAGGATGGCCAGAGCCCGCTCCTTTCGGTTTCAGAAATCGAGCAGATGCTGGCCCGGCCCACCAGCAGGCGGGTTTTTTACCTGCACCAGGCATTGATCGCGGATGTGCCCCTTGAAACCATTTACGAGCTCACCGGCATTGACCCGTGGTTTCTGCACCAGTTTGCCCGGCTTGCCGAAACCGAAAAGCAGATGGCCGCGGCCGGGGCCCGGATTTCTTCGGAAACACTGGAAAAAGCCAAGAAATACGGTTTTTCCGATTTTCAGATCGGTTATCTCACCGGCCTGGGCGCCGGCAGAATCCGGGATATGCGAAAATCCGCCGGCCTGCGGCCGGTCTACAAGCTGGTCGATACCTGCGCGGCCGAGTTTGAGGCCGCCACCCCGTATTATTACTCCACCTATGAGCAGGAAGACGAGGCCCGGATCTCAGAGGGCAGAAAAATCATGATCCTGGGCGGCGGGCCCAACCGCATCGGCCAGGGAATCGAGTTTGACTACTGCTGCGTGCACGCCTCCTTTGCCTTAAAGGAGCTGGGCATTGAAAGCATCATGGTCAATTCCAACCCGGAGACCGTGTCCACGGACTATGACACCTCGGACAAGCTCTATTTCGAGCCCCTGACCCATGAAGACGTGCTGCATATCGTGGAAACCGAAAAGCCCGACGGGGTGATCGTCCAGTTTGGCGGGCAGACCCCCCTGAACCTGGCCCTTTCCCTTATGGATGCCGGGGTCCCGATTATCGGTACCAGCCCGGAGAACATCGAGCAGGCAGAAGACCGCAAGCATTTCCAGGCCATGCTAAACAAGCTCGGGCTCATGCAGCCGCCCAACGGCACGGCCCGGTCCGTGGAAGAAGCCATGGCCGAAGCCGCGCGCATCGGCTATCCCGTGATCGTGCGGCCGTCTTACGTGCTCGGCGGCCGGGGCATGAAAATCGTCTACAATGACCAGGAAATGGAAAACTACACCCGCCTGGCCATAGTGGCCTCCCCGGAGTACCCGGTGCTCATTGACAAGTTTCTCGAAGATGCCGTGGAAGTGGATGTGGATGCGGTATCCGACGGGCAGATCACCGTGATCGGCGGAATCATGGAACACATTGAGGCCGCGGGGGTCCATTCCGGTGATTCGGCCTGCGTGCTGCCGCCATATTCCCTGAAATCCGGGGAAATCGATCAGATCGCTGCAGCCACCTGTGCCATGGCAAAGGAGCTAAACGTCATCGGCCTGATGAACGTCCAGTATGCCATCAAGGACGGGCGTTTGTATGTGCTGGAGGTCAACCCGCGGGCATCGCGCACGGTGCCCTTTGTGAGCAAGGCCACGGGCGTGCCCCTGGCCCGGATTGCCACAAAGGTGATGACCGGCCACAGCCTTGCAGACCTCGGGTTCACAAAACAGGTGCACCCGCAGCACGTTTCGGTCAAGGAAGCGGTGCTGCCCTTTGACCGGTTTCCGGAAGCCGACACCCTCCTGGGCCCGGAAATGAAATCCACCGGAGAGGTCATGGGCATTGACGCGGATTTCGGCCGGGCTTATGCCAAAAGCCAGATTGCCGCAGGACAGCATCTGCCCGGAAGCGGTGCGGTGTTTATCAGCGTACAGGACAGTGATAAAGACGCTGTTTTACCCGTGGCCCGGCAACTGGCGGATATCGGTTTTGAGATTTTGGCCACCCGGGGCACATGCCGGTTTTTTGAGCAGAACAAAATCTCCGCCCGGGCAATCAACAAGGTCTCAGCCGGCCGGCCGCACGTGGTTGACGCCATCATGAACCGTGAGATCCAGCTGGTGATCAATACCGGAACCGGCGACCGCACCCGGCGGGATGGCTACATGATCCGCCGGGCCGCCCTGAAGTTTAACATCCCTTATGCCACCACCATTGCCTGTGCCCGGGCCATGGGACTGGGCATTGCCGCGTTAAACCAAAAAGCGCTGTCTGTTGCAGCGCTGCAGGATTATCATCACTGAAAGGCAAGTTATGAAATGAATCCTTCTGATTCCATCGAGGCCCGGCCGCGGGAAGCCTGCGGCATTTTCGGCATTCACAGGCATCCCGAGTCCGCCCGTCTGGTCTACTTCGGCTTATACGCCCTTCAGCACCGGGGCCAGGAAAGCGCCGGCATCGCCGTTGTCCATGATGAACACATCGACTTTCACAAGGGCATGGGCCTGGTCCATGATGTTTTTGACGATGCCATCCTGGACCGGCTGGCCTGCGAGTGCAGCGCCATCGGTCATGTCCGCTACTCCACCACCGGCGGTTCCGTGCTGGCAAACGCCCAGCCCTTTGTGGTCAACCACAGGGGCCGGTCCTACGGTGTGGCCCACAACGGAAACTTGGTCAATGCGCATACCTTAAAACAGGAGCTGGAAGAAGACGGCTCGATTTTCCAGACCACCATGGACAGCGAAGTATTTCTTCACCTGTTTGTCAAAAACCTCAGGCACGGGTTTGAGCAAGCCTTGGTCAACAGCGTGACCCGGCTTCAGGGGGCCTACTGTTTTGTGGTGCTCACAAGTCGCGGCGAGGTGGTGGGCATAAAGGACCCCAACGGGTTCCGGCCCCTGTGTCTCGGCCGGCTCCACGGCCGTTATGTGCTGGCCTCGGAGTCCTGCGCCCTGGACCTGCTGGAGGCGGAATTCGTGCGCGAGCTGGAGCCCGGCGAGATTGTGATCATCGACGATACCGGCGTGCGAAGCCTTTTTCCCCACCAGCGCACTTCCCGGACTTTCTGCATTTTCGAATACATTTATTTTGCCCGGCCAGACAGCACCATATACGGAAAAAACGTCTATCTCACCCGCAAGGCCCACGGCCGGCAGCTGGCCAAAGAAGCCCCCGTGGAGGCTGATCTGGTCATGCCCTTTCCGGATTCGGGCAATTACGCGGCCCTGGGATATGCCGAGCAATCCGGCATCCCCTTTGACCTGGGCATGATCCGCAATCACTACGTGGGCCGCACCTTTATCCAGCCCAGCCAGAGCATGCGGGACTTCGGGGTGCGCATGAAATTGAATCCGGTCAAGGAACTGCTTGCGGGAAAAGACATCATTATCATTGAAGACTCCATTATCCGGGGCACCACGGCCCGGACCCGGGTCAAGGCCCTGCGGGAACTCGGTGTGAATCGGGTCCACATGCGCATCAGCTGCCCGCCGCACATAAATCCCTGTCATTACGGCATTGATTTTTCCACCAAGGGGGAACTGATCGCCGCGAGCAAGACCGTGTCCGAGCTGCGGGATTTTCTGTGCCTGGACAGCCTTCATTACCTGAGCCTGGAAGGGCTTCTGGCCTCCACCGGAGTGGCGGAGCCGGAAAATCATTTTTGCAAGGCTTGCTTTGACGGATGTTATCCGGTATTGTTCGACCAGTCCCTGACAAAGGAGTGCATGGAAATTTAACCGGGGTTTGGCAGATGATTGAATCCAAGTACCTCAAGGACAATGTGCAAAACATTCAGCGGCTCATGGCCATTCCGGGGTTAAAGGACTTTGAGACCCGGAATCTGGCCAAGCTGCTGCGGCTCAGCAAGATCCGGCAGTATGAAGACGGAGAGCTCATCATCCGGGAGGGGGACAACGATCCCTGGCTTTATTTCCTGCTTTCAGGAACCCTGAAAATCGAAAAACAGGGCGTGGAAATCGGCCATATCCGGGATGTGGGCGAGATTTTCGGTGAAATGCGCATTGTCGACAGCCTGGTGCGATCCGCCTCGGTTTATGCCGTGGGCGATACGCTTTGTTTGTGCGTGGATACTTCCGCAAAGGGTCGGCTGTCGGATTCAGACGACCATGACGAGCGCATTGATTTTTTGCTCCTGCTGTACCGGATTTTTGCCGAGTACATGTCCATCCGGCTGCGGGCCACCAATGATGAGCTGTTTCGCGCCAAAAAGGAGCTCGCAGACCAGATAAAATGAAACAGACCGTATCCTTTTCCAAAAACGCGGTAAACGTGTTTTTCCACATCACCACCCGCTGCAACCTCAAGTGCGCTCACTGCTACATCAATCCGGCCCAACACGGAGATGCCACACTGCCTGCAGATACTGCCCGCAAATGGCTTTGGTTTTTCCAAAAACCCGGCAAGGCCGCCAATCTGATTCTTCTGGGCGGAGAGCCCACCCTTCACCCCGAACTTGCACAAATTGTCACTGCCGCCCGGCAGATGGGCTATGCCTCGGTTACCATTGATACCAACGGATACGTGTTTCATGATATCCTGGATCAAGTGACCCCGGAGGACGTGGATTATTTCAGTTTCAGCCTGGACGGGGCCACGCCGGCCACAAACGATCAAATCCGGGGCGCGGGCTGTTATGCCGCCTGCACCCGCGGTATCCGCCGGGCCGTGGAAAAGGGCTTTGGCGTAAGCGTGATCTATACCGTGAGCCGGAAAAATCTCCACGAACTCGCCGACATGCCGGAGGTGCTATCGGATCTGGGTGTTCACCGCTTTTTTATCCAGGTCATCGGGATTCGGGGGCGGTCTGCGCAGGCCGGCGGTGACGCCCTGCAGCTTACCCGTCAGCAGTGGGAGCAAAATGTGGTCCCTGTTGCCCAAAGGGTTGCAAAAAGCGGAATTGCCGTGACTTATCCGAAAGTGTTTCTGGAGCCCGACGAGGTTTTTGAATGCGCGGGCAGGGTGGCGGAGAATTATTTTGTTTTTCCCAACGGCCGGGTTTATCAGTGTCCGCTGTGCGAGGATTTTGCCCTGCACAGCCTTCAGATCAACGACCAGGGTCTTTTTCCCGCCCCGAAAATCAACGAGGCGGATCTGTTCCGCCTTGATATCGCCGAGGGGTGTGTGATCAACAAGCTTGTCCAGGGCGGCAACATTGACTATGACGACCAGGGCCGGCCCAGGTGGAAGATCGCCTGCTGTCTGCTCAAGGAAGAAATTCCCGCTGGCTGAAAAATCCCTGCTGTATTTTTTTGTGCGCTTTATGGTATCCGGTCATGTCTTTGTTAAAATATGTCCGATCATTTGCATGGGTTTGCATGATATGGATTTTTGCGCATTCAGGCCAGGTTTTGCCGGCCTCTGCGGCTTTTGCCCGTCAGCATGACCATCCCGCCCCTGTTTCCATCCCCGCCGGCGCCGATCAGGTGGATCTTTCCGGGCATTTGAAAATTCTCAGGGACGCGGAGCATATCCGGACAATCGAGCAGGTGGTATCAGCACCGGTTTCTGAAGAGTTCTTGCCCGCGGGCCCGGGTGTCCCGCATCTGGGGCTTACGGATGCGGCTGTCTGGGTATGTTTTGCCTTTGAAGGCCGGCTGCCAAACGGCTGGGTGCTGCATGTGGGGTGGCCTTATCTGGCAACCGTGCGGCTCCGCCAACTCCGCGAAAATCCCGGTGAAATGGTTCTGGGCCGCAGCCCGGGCGACCGGACCTTTGAGGCCTGGGCGTTTGCGGATGAAAAATCCGATTCCTGGACCATATACGCCCGGTTTGTCAGCCAGGGGGTGCTCACCCTGCCCATGAAGCTTTATACAGACGGGGCGTTTTTGTCGTATCAGCGCGCCGCTGCCACAGGTTACGGGATTTATTATGGCATTATTTTGGCCATGGCCATGTATAACCTTTTTCTGTTTCTCTCCCTCCGGGACAGGGCCTATCTTTATTATGTGGCCTACATGTTTTGTGTGCTGCTTTATTTTTTCGGCCTAAACGGCCTGACTCTGGAGTATATGTTTGCGGGCAGGCGGGCTTTGGACACCCGGATGACCCTGTTTTTCCTGTCCCTGGTTTTTATTACCGCCGGGGTGTTTACCCGCTATTTTCTTGAAACCAGAAAAAACGCACCGCGCATGGATCTTATCATTCAGGCCCTGATTGTGCTGGGGGCCCTGCTGGCCGGCCTGTCCTTTTTGCTCCGGTTTTCCCTGCTGGCCACCTTTTTCAGTATTCTGGGCACCGCCGCCCCGTTTGTGCTGATTGCCGCCGCGGTCATGGTCTGGCGGCAGGGTTTCGGTCCGGCCCGCTATTATTTGCTGGCCTGGAGCATCTATGCCGCCGGGACCCTGATTTTTGCCCTGACTTACAGCGGCATGATTTCCTTTACCACCATGGGTTTTCACAGCTACCAGATCGGTTCTGCAGTTGAGGCGGTGCTCTTGTCGTTCGCCCTGGCCGACCGGATCCGCACCCTTCGCCGGGAGCGCGAAGAAGCTGTGGGAAATGAGCGCCGCGCCATGGACCTGGCCTTTACAGATGCCCTGACCGGGCTGCACAATTCGCGGTTTTTCCGGGCCCATATCGGCCCGGAAATCCAGAAGGCCGAAAACCTGCGCCAGCCGCTGTCGCTTCTCATGCTGGATGTGGATGATTTCAAGCAGTTCAATGATCAATACGGCCATATCCAGGGCGACCAGGTGTTAACCCGTCTGGGAGACACCATCCGGGCCCACGTGCGGCAGGCTGATTTGGCATGCCGCTACGGCGGCGAGGAGTTCGCCGTGATCATGCCGGGCGCGGACGGAGCCCGGGCCATGGAGGTGGCCGAACGCATCCGGCTGGCCTTTGGCCAGCATCCGGTGGTGCCCCGGCCGGGAGTCAAGATTCATGTGACTGTAAGCATCGGCGTTGCCCGGTACGAGGCCGGCCTCATGCCCCAGGATTTGCTGGAGCGCGCTGACCGGGCCATGTACAGGGCCAAGGCAGCGGGAAAAAACACCGCGCGCATGTGGAACGCCTGAGTTCGGTCCTTGTTTATTGCTTCTGACTGGCCGGAAAAAAGCTTGATTGATTTGCTTAAAAAGGGTAATAGCAATGTGTATAAGTAATTTTTCGAGTTGGATCAGGACGATATTTTTATTCCCCGGGGTTGGCGGACCTATGTTGATCTCTTGCTGAAAAGATGAAAATGAAAGGAGAAAACAGGTGAAAAAAAGTGTTTGGATATTGTCTGCAGTGATTTTATGTTTTGGCCTGCTTGCGTCTACGGCCTGGGCAGGTAGCATGATTTACATGCATTCCGACGGCAAGAAGGCACGGGTGCTGGACCTTAACGGGAAGACTTATGAAGAGGCCTATTTGAAAAACGGCACCTGGTGGAATCAGAAAGTCCGCCGGGTGAAAAAAGTCACTACTGTCCGCGGCGGCATTGAGTATTACAAGCACCTCAAGAAAGTTCATCTGACCAATGGTGGCAGTGTCTATTTTACCCCGGACTGGAAATATTTCGTGGGTTCCACCTGGGATGACAGAAGGACCAAGGTCCGCCATCTATGGAAAAGAACCCACTGATCCGGCACCGGGTCCGCCAACCCATTTTCCGCCCGGATGCTTTTCGATTTTTGGTTGCTTTTTTGTCACCCATCCTGTCATCTGCTACAATCCCCCCTCACAGCATAAGCTTTGCCCGAAACCCCCATTGGTGAAACGGAGCCGGAAAGTTGAGAATCGCAAGAGTTGAAGAGCACTGCAATTTGTGCGGGCTTTGTGTCAAAGACTGTGTGGCCGGGGTCTGGCGGCAAGTCAAGGGCTGTCCCGAACCCGCGGCACCCGGATTTTGCAGTCTGTGCGGCCATTGTGTTGCGGTATGCCCCAAAGACGCCATTGTCCATGACGGGATCGATTTTGCACAGACCCGGCCGGTGGACAAAAAGCGCCTGAACCCGGAGGTGTTTGTCGGGATTGTGCGCAGCCGCAGAAGCATCCGCCGGTATAAGGCCGACAGGGTGCCGGATGCGGTTATTGAAGACATCCTGGGTCTGTGCGCCTGGAGTCCCACAGCCAGCAACAAGCAGGATGTGGCCTTTACGGTGATCACAAACAAAGATGTTTTACAGGCCCTTTCCGCAGCCGTTTTCGGCATCGGGGCAAAGGCGTACCGTCACAGCCGAAAAGGTTTGGGAAAGCTCGTCTACAAGACCCTTCAAAAGCTTGCACCGGGAAATGACCTGGAGCGCTACATGGAGCCCATGCCCTGGTATCTTGAGCAGCAGGCAGCCGGCCGGGATCTGATTTTGCACAATGCGCCGGTGCTGATTTTGGTGCATGCGCCCAAAAAGGGGCGGTTTCACTGCGAAAACAGCAATATCGCGGCGGCCAATATCATGAACCACGCCCATGCCCGGGGCCTGGGCACCTGTTATATCGGATTTGTGACCCTGGCCCTGAAAATTTTCCCGGCTCTTCGAAAGCTTGCATCCCTTCCCCGGGGCCGCAGGGCCTATGCCTGCCTGACCTTGGGCTATCCGGCCCATACATATGCCAGAACCCCTTCCCGCAGGCCCAGGCCCGTTGACTGGGTCAGGTAGCTGGAAAAAGTTGGCCCATCTTCCGGATGTCTATGCAAGTGGTTTTGTAAAACCGGGCTTACCCGGTTTTGATTTTTGTCCGGTCCAGGGGTGTGCCTTCCCAGGCATATTCGAGCACCATATGCGCATCATCTGCCAGCAGTTCCTCGGGGTTGGGCACCCGTGCCCCGTCGCTTAAGGCTTTTTCCGCAATCTCGGGCAGCATGTTTTTTTCCACCAGGCGCCGGCCGTCGCGGTCCCGGATTTCTGATAGAAACCGGGGATGGCGCCCGCCAATGGCATCATGCAGATCCTGGTTAAACTGCCGGATCAAAGTGATTGCTTTTTCGGCCCGTTGGTTCCGGGGTGTTGCGGCATAGGTTTCCGGCCCGGCCAGGGGCAACAGCAGCTGGCCGATGATTTCGTTCCTGCGGTGTAGGTTGTATTCCAGGCCGTAGGGCAGCAAAACCGCCATACAATTTCCGTGGGGCACGTGGCACACCGCGCCTGTGGCATGGCCGAGATTGTGCACCATTCCCACCATGGAGTTGGAAAATGCCGCCCCGGCCAGGGTGGAGGCATTGGCCAGGGCCAGGCGGGCCTGTGTGTCTTCGGGGTTTTTGATCACATAAAGCAGGTTTTGGCTGATCAGGCCAATGGCCTGAAACGCCAGGGTATCGCTTAGGGGGTTTTTTTCCATGCAGTACCAGGCCTCGCAGGCGTGGGACAGGGCGTCCATGGCTGTTGCCGCTGTGATAAAATCCGGCAGGGTCCGGGTCATGCGGGCATCGAGCACGGCAAGGTCCGGCAGGAGAAAATAGGAGACAAAGAGCATTTTCTCCCGGCGTTCCGGATCGGCGATCACGGCCACCAGGGTCATTTCTGATCCCGTGCCTGCGGTGGTGGGCAGAATCACCAAAGGATTGAGTTTTTTGCGCACCGCACCGGCTCCCTGGTAGTCCAGCAGGGTTTTGCCGCCCAGCGAGACCACGATGTTCACACCCTTGGCCGTGTCAATCACCGAGCCGCCGCCCACGGCAATGATGGCGTCGCATTGGTTTTCCCTGTACACGCCGGCGATTTGGTCTACCACATGGTAGTCGGAATCCACGGGAACATCGCTGTAAACCGGTGCGGATTCCAGGCCGGGGGCCATGGCCTGTTTGACCACATCCACGAGCCCGGCGTTTTCCACCCCGGGATCCGTGATGATCAGCGGTCGGCCGGCGTCCAGTCCGGCAAGCAGCGCCGGTATTTTTTCAAGGGCGTTTTCCCCCGAGACGATCTTGGCCCGGCCGCAGAAATCATAAAATTCCGGCAGGATCATGGCGATTCCTTTCCCGGTTTTTAAATGTTTTTGTAAATCACCCGGATCAGGTCCGGAAAAAAGGCGCGCAAATAGATCCGGATGCGGTTGAGATGCTTTTTCCAGCCCGGCAGTTCCGAGCTGCCCGGATAGCGTTTGACAGCCAGCCGGGCAATAACTTTTGGCAGCAGATAGACCTCCACCCGGTCCAGGGCCCGCATAAACGCCAGGGCCTGTGGCAGGCTGCCTTCCACCGTGAACCGGTCGTAGTTAAAGGCCTGGGCCGTGGATTCCTGAAAGGTGAACACCCGCATGGCCGAGGCCAGGTTTTTGATGGCCAGGCGCAGGTGGGCCCTGGCTGCCCGGCGCCGCCAGCCCAGATACCGGAGGCGGCCTTTTTTGTCCTTTTTGGCGATCATCCATGGGCCTGCCGGCCCCACGCCCAGGCAAAGACAGAATCCGTCGGGCAGGTGCTGAAAAATGCGCCGTACTGTCGGATCCACCCTGGCAGCGGCTTCAAGTCCCCGGCCCACCACCAGCAGCATGACAGCAATGTAGGTTTTCCGGAAATAACTGGTTTTCGGGCGGATCTCCGGATAGTGGCCAAGGTCGGCCGGGGCGGTTGAAAACGGGGTAAAACGGTTCATTCGGGTGCTCCTTTCCAGGCCCGGCCGGCCAGATCCAGCGCCTCGGCGGCGGTTATTCCGGCATCCGGCCTGGATGCAGCGTTTTCACAGGCCTGCCGGATTTGGTAAAAAGGGATTTGCAAAGATTCCAGGCTTTGGCCCAGGGAGTTTTGAATTTTGTCAAACAGGGCTTTGAGCATATCTGCGCCCCTGGCGGGCCGCTGTTTTTCCGGGGTGGCCGCATAGGATTCCATGCCGGCCACGGCCAGCAGCAGTTCGGGCCTGGGCGGGCCGTTTTGCTCCAGGGATTTTTCCAGGGCTGCAGGCGCCAGAAGGCCGGTAAATACACCCCTTCGGATGCGGGTCATCCGGGCCAGTTCTTCTGAAACCACGCGCACAATTCCCGGTGCGGCGTTGGCAGCGGCAATGGCGGCAATCACGGCTGCGTTGGCCATGGCCAGGCAGGGCTTGTCCCGGCCCGGCGCTGCCAGGGCGGCGTCTATGTTCTGGTTTAAAAGCCGGAGGGCGGTATGGACAAACGCGTCCCGGATTGGGCCGGGATTGGGCCCGGCAAGGGCGCTCCATGCGTTGTCTGCGGCAATGGCTGCGCTTTGGGCCGTTTGAGGCGCCGGCTGTCCACGGAGCATGCGTTTGTCCAGCACGATGACATCCGGGGCAAGAAATTCCGAGCAAAAACGCTGATAATCCAGAATCAGGGTGTTGCCGGCGCCGGTGCCGTGCAAATCCCCGGCAGGCACCAGCACAAATGGGTATAATTTTTTGTTTAGGGCCGCGCCCTTGAAAAAAGCCGAAAGATCCGGGGTGTTTTCAGAAACCAGGATATTGACGGCCCGGGCCAGGTCCGCGGACAAGGGGCCGCCAAGTGCGATCAATGCATCGCAGCCCCGGCGGACAAAAATGTCTGCGGCCTGCCATGCCAGGCTGATGCCGGCATAATTTTCCAACCGGTTAAACACGGCGCCGATCAGACAGTCGGAATCGTCAAATGCCCGGATCAGGAACCGGTCCGGTTTTTGGGCCACCGCCGGCCGGTCGGTGATAATCAGGGGCTTGCAGGCGTTGTTGGCTGCAAGTTCGGCCGGGATGTTTTCCAGGCTGCAGGCACCGGAGATGATTTTGGGATGACTGAGAAACGCGTAGTCAAACTGGGGCATTTCTTCACTCCTGCTCCGTTGGTGGATGACCGGGAAGCGTTGCGGGCCCTGGGCAATTGTTGATTGAGCTTGTTTTTTTTTATAATTTAATAAACAATTTCCTATCATAAACGAACCAGAATGTATATCCATTGCTGTTCAAACAGGAAGGCAGGGAGGCTTGCATGCAGGAGATCACAGGAACCAGCAACCGGGTACTGGAAGTGGATTTAACGCGTCAGACGTTTGGTGTTTCTTACATCAGTGATACAGACCGGCAACAATATCTGGGCGGCAAAGGCATTGCCCTGAAGCTGATTTATGACCGGATGGCCCCAGGCATTGATCCCCTGGGACCGGAGAATTTGTTTGTCCTGGCAACCGGGGTGTTTATGGGCACGGGCGCAGCCTGCTCCGGACGGTTTGAGGCCGTGACCAAATCGCCGCTTACGGGCCTGATGGCCAGCAGCTCCTGCGGCGGTCCCTTTGGCATGGCGTTAAAGACTTCCGGGTGGGATGCCATGGTGATTTCCGGCCGGGCAAAATCCCCGGTCTATTTGCGGGTGGATGCCGGCGGTGCCGTGTTTGTGCCCGCAGATGACCTTTGGGGAACAGGAACGGCGGATGCGGAAAAGGCGCTTTTGCAGGACGGTGCCGGTGCCCTGGTCATCGGGCCGGCCGGGGAAAACCGGGTGCGGTTTGCCAATATCCGCTCCGGCCACCGTTTTTTGGGACGGGGCGGCATGGGCACGGTGCTGGGGGTCAAAAATCTCAAGGGCATTGTGGCAAAGGGAAAAGAATACAAGATTGTGCCGGCGGACAAAAAACGCTTTGATAAAGCCAATCGCCTGTTTTTCAAATATATCCACAGAAATGGCGTCACAGCCGGCGCTTTCCGGGATTACGGCACCAATGCCAATCTCAATACCGGCAATGCCGCCGGAATCCTGCCGGTGCGCAATTTTACCGGCGGCAGTCACGGCAGCGCCCGCAAACTCTCCGGCGAGGCCATGGCCGAGCGGTTTGACACAAAGCATGACACCTGTAAACCCTGCGCCATTCTCTGCGGCCACCGGGGCACCATTCGGGGGGAAAAACGGCATGTGCCCGAATATGAGACCATGACCCTGCTGGGCGCCAACCTGGAGATCTTTGACCCGGAAGCGGTTTCCGATTTTAATGAATTGTGCAGCCATTACGGCATGGATACCATTTCCACGGGCGGGACCCTGGCCTGGGCCATGGAAGCCGGTCAAAAGGGACTGCTGGAAACAGATCTGAAATTCGGAGCCGCTGATAAAATTTCCGGAATGATAACGGATATGGCAATGCGCCGGGGTTTGGGGCGGGATTTGGCCCTGGGCTCTGCTGCCGCGGCCCGGAAATACGGGGGGGAGGATTTTGCCATGCATGTCAAGGGAATGGAACTGCCCGGCTATGATCCCCGGGGTTCTGTCGGCCAGGGGCTTTCCTATGCCACGGCCAACCGGGGCGGCTGCCATCTGTCATCCTACATGGTGGGCCTGGAGGTGATCCTGGGAATGGCCGAGCCCCGGGCTGTGCGCTGGAAACCCTACATGGTCAAGTTCATGGAAGATGTCTTTTGCGCCATTAACTGCCTGCACGTGTGTTTGTTTACCTCCTTTGCCGTATTCCTGGAGCCGCCCCTGATTCGTTTTTCACCCAAGTTTGTCATCCGGCTGCTCAATCAGAACTTTTCCCGGCTGGCGCTGAATTTAATGGATGTCAGCCTTTATCCGGAGCTGTGGCATGCCATTATGGGCAGCCGCTATGTGCCCTACCAGGGCATGCGGGATTTTTACAAGGCCGGAGAACGGGTCCATGTGCTGGAGCGCTATATGAACACCCGGGAAGGCATTTCCAGAAAAGACGATAGCCTTCCGCTGCGCCTGCTCACCGAGGGGCGGGCCTGTGATGCCGACCAAAGCACGGTTCCCCTGGAGGCCATGCTGCAGAAATATTACCGGCTGCGGGGATATGACCCAAACGGCGTGCCCCGCCCGGAAACCCTTCGCCGGCTGGGAATTGAGCCCCGGCATTCGGGCCGGGAAAAAGACGCGGAAGATATTTTTTGAAGTTTGCAACTCTCTGTTTTTGTAAGCTCAGTAAAAAAATACAGCATATCGATTATAAACATGACCCTTGACAGGGTTTTGCCATTGTATTTAAATGTGGACAATTATTCGGATGCTCGCAATGCGACCCTGGCGCCGGCTTTTATAAAGTGTTTTTCGAAACGTTGTTTTACAGGAGCCTGCCAGGAGGGAACCCTGTGTGAGTCAGGGACCGGCCCGCGGCTGTAAACGGGGACGAAAGCTGCAGAACTGCCACTGTTTTTATGAACGGGAAGGCGCAGCAAGTAGATTGATCCGCAAGTCAGAAGACCTGTCTGAATAACCATAAGGGGTTTGACTGCGCCGGCAACGTTGTGCCCCGGGCGGATTCTGCGGATAAAAAAGGGAAATCCCGGATCGTGTATACGATCCGGGATTTTTTTATTGAAAACGCATATGCCCAGGTTTCTCCATGACAAGACCGGCTGCTGCGGCATTTCCATTGACAACGGTAAAGGAGGCACCATGGGCAAAAAATTGTTATTGATTCTCTGTTTTTTCATTTTATGCATCTGCACGCAAAATTCCGCAAATGCGCGATCCGCTCACAACACCACAGTCATGGAGGATATTGTGGTCACATCTGAGCGGTTTCCTTCTCCGGAAAAAGAAAGCCCTCAATTTATTCAGTCTTTTTCAGCCTCGGAATTAAAGCGCACCGGCGGCAACAACGTCATTGACGCACTGAGCCGGATCGGCGGGTTTTCATTTCAGGGCTATTCCCCCATGGGCGTAAAAGCCGGGATGGGCAGTTCGCTGTCGATTCGCGGAGTGGAGGGCGGCGAGTTGGTCCTGATCAATGGCATGCCGATTCAAAATTCCGGAAACAAAAATTATGAATTATCCCATTTTTCCCTTGAAAATATTGAACGGGTTGAAGTCATGAAAGGGGCATCTTCCATTCAGTACGGAGCCGATGCCATGAGCGGAGCCATCAATATCATCACCAAAAAAAATTCCGGCCACAGGCAGACAAAGGCATCCGTGGAATTCGGGGATTACGGCTATCACAACCATCATCTGCAATACCTCGGGCCGGGGGTGAATGTGGGGTTTGATTATCAGCATATGAATTCAATTCGGCGCAATGATGACTTTGCGGATAAGGAATACAGCGATACCAGACCGCTTCACCGGTATTCAGCCAGCGTAAACGCCAATATCGCGGAAAATTTATATTTTGACGGCCTGGCCAGTTACGTGGATTCCGGCTATGAAACATATGACGCCACAACCGGTCAGAGAATCGACACCAATGAACAGGAGCAGTATGAAATTTTTACCAACCTGCGCTATGAGACGGAAAATGCAAGATTCAAAGCATTTTACAAATACGGGGATGAAGAAAGAAAAACCTACGAATACCAACCTTATAAAATTCTGGACGGGATCAGTAAAAACAAGCATTTTAATACCGGTTTATCAACAGACTGCAAATTTGATTTCCTGAGTGCTGAAGTCAAAACCGGCTTTGAATATATTCACCGCGCTGCCAATTTTGAAACCGGATATGGATATCATTACCGCAATGACGTTGCCGTGTTTGCCATTATTACCAAGCGGTTTTTCCAGCGGCTGAAAATCGATCTGGGCATGCGGGAGCAATTGATTTATGCGGACGCCGCCGGTGAAGACCAGGATGAATTCACTCCCAGTCTGGGTCTTAATTTCCAGCTGACACAATCCGTGAATCTGTTTGCCAATGCAGCAAAAGCCTTCAGGGCGCCTTCTTTTAACAATTTGTACTATGATTCCTGGCTGCTGAAAGGCAACCCGGAGCTGACCCCGGAAAAGGGCTGGACTTACGACACAGGGGTCAAGTTTACAAACGCATGGAGCAAGATCCGGTTGTCCGGGTTTTTCATGGATTACAAGGACAAGATTGAATCCTATAAAGGCGGCGGCTACCCGTATGAATACTTTAACGCCGGCACCTATGAAAGCCTTGGCGTTGACTGGAATATTGACCTTTTCCCTTTTCATGGCCGGGATAGCTGGTCGAGCCGGATTTCCTTTTATTCTTCGGGCACATGGTGCGACCCTGTTGCCGAGGATCCCGACGGCAGTCAATACCAAACCGGCCCCAAATTCAGCTCCTCTGTGGGCGCGGCATATGACGGCGGCATGTTCAGCCTTGCCCTGAATTTCAATTATGTCACCAGCCGTCCGGATGCCCTGGATGATATTTCGACACTGGACATCAACGGAAAATACAAACTGCCCAAAGGATATCTCACGTTCGGCATTGATAACGTGTTTGATCAGGAGGTTGAGATCAACGGCAACAAGGACACAGACAACTATGTATATTACGGAATGCCCCGGTTTTTTAAAATTGGGTATGAGGTGCGGTTTTAACTATTGCAGCAGCAATTCACGGTTACTACTAATCTAATCAGCTTATTGGCTTTTTGAAGCGAAAAGAACGGATTTTGAAACCTGATTATAGCAGAGAAAACAGATAATGACACATCAAATTGGCTGGTGT
>Ga0182239_1000264_pt1 | contig 19746 bp, 22 predicted proteins | sample hydfrate6_PW_210_FD_132456 | JGI IMG/M metagenome (GOLD analysis project Ga0182239, IMG submission 132456) | Subsurface microbial communities from deep shales in Texas, USA - hydraulic fracturing test 6_PW_210 | ecosystem: Environmental > Aquatic > Deep subsurface > Shale gas/oil reservoir >... | reverse complement strand
CTGAAATTCCCAGATAGTTGATCGAAGCCTCAAGCACATCGGTCGGACCGGCGGCGGCCCGAGAATGGGCGCCACAAAGAGGCTCGTCGGAGGGGCGCCGCCGCAGCCGACCGGTGTGCGATGTTGAATATTGAAATATCGTTGCCACAGCGGTATTTTCCTTTTGAAAACGCAAACCACAAAGGAAAAGGAGAACCGCCATGGCAACGACAAGTTTTATTTATCATACTTTGGGGCTTGTAGGCTATGATCATTTGAGAACTGAATACAAAAATGGCGCCGTATATCACCATTTAAACCAACTCGTTGGCGGCGGGAATGGTTTCAAAGAGGTCTAATGCCGTCGGCTTACTTAATCCCTACCGAAAATAAATGTTCAGATCAAGGGGCTTATGGGCTAAGGCGCTCACGTGCCCCTTGATTTGTTTGGCGGGCATTGGGGGTTAAAATGCCTGTCTGAATCCGATGAAGAAATTGTGACTTGCAAATTCCGCTTCGGAAATCTCGAAATCCGCGTCTTCTATAGTGAAATAGCGATACATGAGATCTATCGTGGTGAGGTCGCTGGTCGAAAAGGCTATCCCCGTACTGAACTGATAAGCAAGTACGGTGTCATCATCCCCCTCAAGGTAGAAGCCCGGCGCGGCGGCAAATGTAAGGTTGCTCACCTCCACTTTTGCAAGGCCCAGACCGCCTCCTACAAAAGGTGTAACAGAGCTATTGTTGGTAAAATCAAAATAAAGGTTTGCCATAAAGGAAAGGCTTGTAGCGTCACCATTAACAGCTGTGCTGCCACTGCCTCCGACCTTGATGGTGGCAGTGTCTATGTCGTTTTCCTGGTACGAGATTTCCGGTTCGAATCGCAGGCTCTCATTTATTTGCATGCCGAATACGCCCGATAAAGCAAGGCCTGAATCATATTCAAAATCCAAAACTGATCCATCATCAAATGTGACCTCCGAGTCTGCGGGCATGCTCAGGCCTGCTCTTGCGCCCATATACATATTCGCGGCGCTGCCTGTGGAAGAAACAAAGAAAAGGGCGAAGATGAAGCACGTTAAAAAAAAGGCGAGTCTTTTCATGGCTTTTTCCTTTGTTGGGGTGGGGGCGAGTTGGAAGCGTGTCGAGAAGGACTGTAACAGAAAATGACAGACGATTCTATCAAAATCCTGCCTTTTTGTTCCTTTTGTGTTAATCTGAAAATCGCGAATTTGCCGCGAGATAACCCAGGCTTTTGGAATCGGGGATGGAGAGGCCAAACTTGAGGGTAAACAATAAGACATTGATTGTGGTGGTGGCCATATTATCTATTGCAGGTCTACTCGGTTGGTATATGTATTTTCAAAACTCCAGATACACAATGGTTCCCAGAAAGGGGCTGCCTATGAGCTCGACAGAAAAACCGGCAAGACTTGGATGATTTATGGAAGCAAGAAGGTTGAGGCAGAGAGTGAATCGAGTGAAGGCGGTGTGGGAAACCACAAAACCCTTCCTTATGAGGAACGGGCAAAACTTGCTGGAAGAGCCAATTTGAATGAAGGGTCTTTTTCCGGAAGAATCTACAATGGCAGCGATTGGACAGTTAAAGAGCTTGTTGTTATCATCAAGGCGCTTGAAAAGGATGGAACCCAGCGTTGGAAGAGGAGGTTTCAGGAAAAAATCACCATTAAACCCCTCACAACCGGATATTTCAGCATTATTATTGTAGATGGGGGCAATGCTGATTCGTTTGAATGGAATATAGCTGAAGCAAGCGGGTACTCCCCCTGACAGACTTCTGGATGGGGTCTCTTGAGGGCGTATTTTCAAGGCCATGAGAGTATAAAAACGCGGCATGTTCTTAAGCGCCCCATCGAAGTTCCTTGACAGAATCTTTTGATTGCGATTATTATTGCAATAAGGGATACACTCCCAATAAATAGGTGATAGAATGACACACATAGAAATGACCGTTAAACTGCCCGTTTCGGTTAAAAAAAAGGACAAGTGGTTTATTGCGTGTTGCCCCATTCTCGATGTTTTCAGTCAGGGTAAGACCGAGAGCAAGGCTCGGGAGAATTTGGCCGACGCCTTGTATCTGTTCTTAACTTCCTGCTATGAGCGCGGCACGCTTGATGAACTCCTAAGAGAATCCGGATTTCGGCCCGCAAAGAGGCAGAAGATTCGCGATTATAAAGATTATATCGATATCCCCCTCAACCTGTTGTCAGAGCAAAAGCAGCCAAGGCATTGCCACGCATAACTCCCCTTCATTGGAAGATCCTCGAATGTATATTTCGGTTAGCCGGATTTAAATATGAGCGGACCAGAGGTGATCACTTGAGCTATTCGAAAAGTGGATGCTTAAGACCGGTGATAATTCCAAAATATGCGGAAGTTGATGTTGACATAATCAGGTCGAATATGCGAACAGCGGGGATGAGCCGGAAAGAGTTTTTTGAGTATCTGGAGAAATGCAAATAAGCGCCCGCCTTCCAGCAAAATTTTCTGCTGGTATTTTTGGTGGTATTCTCAAAAACAGAAAACATAAAAACTTATAATATTAATTGGTTGCCCCATCAATTCGATGGTGCGCTGGGGAGCCAAAACAATCCAGGCCCGTATCCGCACATGGCGGATACGGGCCTTTTTTGTGCGGGCAGGCGATGGGCAGTGCCCGGCTTAATTTGTTTTCAGCTTTTCTTCAAATATCCGGGTTCTGTCAAAATCCTGCCAGTACGCAATGGAGAGCTCGCGAATCCGGGCGAAATATTCCGGGGTCAGCCCGCCGAAGCGCTTCAGTGCGGCCTGGATGTCTGTTTTGATTTGCCTGACATACCTTGGTTTCAGGGTCAAATGCAGCGCCCGGCCGTGGTGCACAAACATGGCGGCGGGTTCCTCGTGGGTTTCTGCCACCCGGATCGTGCCTCTGCCCAGGCTGGCGTCAGTGGATGTCTGGAGGCCGTCGTTCATACAGCTCAAAGGCGGAGACGATCCGGCAAAGGACACGACTTCCAGGGTGTCAAACGGCGCCTTCAGAATTTCCCTGGCCCGCACGCCCATCTTGGCGCCCACCAGGGAATAGCCCCCGAGATGCCGGTGCAGTTCATTGGTGAGCAGGCAGGCCTTCCATTCCTCCAGGCCGTGGGCTTCGATGATTTCCGGCACATGGGGCGCCAGGTCTTTTTTGAACAGCGCCGGATCGGTTGGAAATGATTTCAGGGTCACGCTGCGGCGGGGCGGCATTCCGGCGTTTTCGAGTATTGCCAGGTAGTTTTTTCGCACCCGGTTTGAATCGTAATCAGCCAGGCGCATCACCTCGTCGCCGTGCCGGCTGTCGGTAAATTCGAACATTCCGGGATGATAAAGATACAGCACAGCCAGTTCATCCCAGATCCGGAGGTGATTTTCAGCCAGTTTTTCCTGAAGTTTCCCGCTTTTGTGGATGGATGTGATCAGGCGGGCCGAGTCGCTTTGCATGCGGCTGATGCGTTCATATAAGGATTCGTCGAAAACCGGGAATCGGCTGCCTGCAAGACCCATGGCATATACGGGCAGGCCGGAATTAAACACCTTTCCGGCACTTGATGGATCCCTCTTGGTGTTCCATCCGGTGGTCTCTGATGCCGGGGCGCTTCCCAGGTAGATCACCCGCGCAATCCCCTTTTTGATTTGCGGGGCGTCCCGGAGCGCTGCGGCCAGGTTGGTCATCGGGCCCAGGCACAGGTAAAGCGCCTGCTGGCCGCTTTCCGAAAGGTTCTTGATGCGTTTGACAATTGCGGCTTTTGCACCGGCCGGTTCCGGTTCATCGGACGGGTAAAGCTGTGCCGCCGCCGGCCAGTTCATCTCGGAATTCCACGTGCGCCACTCCGGGGGCGGTGCGTCCAGGCTGCTGCCGGCAGCCACCGGGATATCGGTGCGGCCGAAATAGGCAAGGGTTCGTTTGACGGCTTCCAGCCCGTTTTCCGGGGACAACACTCCGTCTGAAGTTACGATCAGCCGGATATCCGCCCCGGCATCCAGCATTTGGGCAATGGCCCGGATATCGTCGACAGCCCCGTCTGTGTCCACGATGATCGGCATGTGCCCTTCGTGGCCCCGGGCCCCGGCTGCAAGGAAAAAGAGCAGAAAAAGCGCCGCCACAGCGATAGATTTAGGTGATTGCCGAAATTTCATGTTGATGTTTCCTTGTCTGCAAGTGGTTTGCGTTTGCGGATTTTTCAGAATGCCAGCGAAATCCCGGCCGTGCCGTTGATTCCGGCCATGGGATATCCGGGCAGGTATTCGTAATCCGTGTCCGTGAGATTTTCCCCGGCAATGAATACGCTGCCGGACACCTCCTCGCCCGCGAGTTCAAATGCGCGGCTGAGCTTGCCGTTTACCAGGAAATAGCTGTCAACCGGGGCCGTGTCTTCCGCGCCCGAGACCCGGGCCCGGGAGGTCACGTACATGTCATCCACGTATTGTCCGTCCAGGTGAATCGTCCATTTTGGCAGAAACTGCCAGCTTACCCCGGAGCTCACCGTGATTTCAGGGGAATAGGGCAGATCGTCCGGATCGGTGTCAAGCACGGTGCCCCCCAGGAAAATCGTGATGTCTTCTCCGGGAAAGGCCTGAAAAGAGGTCTCCACTCCCCGGGTCGTATAGGTTTCCACGTTTTCATACACCGGCGGCGGGGGAGGCGGAAAAATAATGACATAGCGGTCCTTGCCGTTGTTGTAGAAGTAGGTCAGCTCGGCCCTGGCAGACTTGGCGAACTGAAAGGAAACCCCGGCTTCATAATGATCCATGATTTCCGGGTCCAGGTCCTTCCAGCTCGTGCCCAGGGTCTCGATTACCTCTTCGGAGAATACCACTACGTCCAGGCCGGGATAGACCACCCCGCGGGAATACCCGGTATGGAATTGAAAGTCGTCGTATCCCAGGATCAGGCCGGCGTGGGGCCCCCATTGCCCGTCAAAATCCGAATTGTCATAATACCGGGCACCTGCCGAAGGAATCACGTGGAGCCCGGATTCCTCTCCAAAGCGATGGCTGAGTGCCCCATAGGGTTCGGTAAGGGTGAAATCGTGGCCGTCCCAGTGATCCGTGGTGCCGTCGGAAAAATATTTCCTGTAATCCCCCTCGGTTTTCTGCCAGTCCAGCCCGGCCAGCAATTCTCCGCCCTGCCAGGGAGAAATCGTCTCCCGGATTTTATATCCGGAAAACGTGAAATCATTGAGTAGGTCTTCGCGGATTCCGGAAGTTTCCGTGGGCTGGTTGAGCCAGTCGCCCTCCCCGGCATTGCGGTAGACTTTGACATATCCCTCGGCGCCTGCATAATCGTGGCGCAGGGTCAGGCTGGTCAGAAAGGCGCGGGTTTCATAGGTACCCTCGCGCGTTTCCGCTGAGCCGCCTTTTTCTCCCGGGTCTTCTGCGAAATTGTCCGTAAACAGGCCGAAGGCATAAACATCCCAGTGACGGGATAATTGGTAACCGAACCGGCCGAATGCGTTCTGCATTTCGCCTTCCGAGTGGTCCCGGTGGCCGTTGGATCTGCGGTAGCCGCCGCCCAGGTAATAATTGAACCGCTCTGTTTTCCCCGCGGTTTCTGCTGTGCCGATGAAAGTGTCGTAACTGCCGCCCGCGATTTTGGTTTTTGTCAAAAAACCCCGGGTCCTTTTTTCCTTTGGAACGATGTTGACAGCCGCTGCGGCGTTGCCGAAATGCTGGGGCTGGGGGCTTTTGTAAACCTCCACCGAGCCGGCCGGATCCACGGGCATCAGGTCGAGAAGCGGATGGTTCCAGATGCTCATATACATGGGTACCCCGTCCACATGCGTCTTGATTTCCGCTCCGGGACGGCTTGCGCCCATTCCCCGGACAAAAATCGCGCCGCCTTCCCCGCCGCCAAAGGCGCCGATCTGGTTGTAGCGGGAAATATTGACACCCGGGGTTTTGCGCAGTGCCGTGGTGATGTCCTGGGCATTCAAGTTGTCAATCTGTTGCTGGCTGACTGTGGTTTTTTCCGCGGCATACCGGTCAACCGCGTTTCCCTCGATAATCGGACTGGCGGTCACCCGGACCGGTTCGAGGCTGGTTTCTGCCGGTTTGCTCTGACCTGCAGCCGGGGCGGATAACATACAGAGAAAAAGCAGGCATCCCCAGAAATAAATCGCCATGGGTTTTTTCATCGGATTCGTCTCCATTTTTCGGTATTTCTGAAAACAAAAAAAAGCCACGTAGACCCGTTGCCGATACTTCGGCATTTCCAGGCCTTCGTGGCTTTTTTGTATGTGTCTGTTTTTCCGGAAAAACCGCAGATGCGATTCTGCTGATCCACGCGGTCTGCAAGCAACCGGCGCGGCAGCGTTTGTGCGCACAATTTCGTATTGTGCATATGCGCGAAATTAAAAAAGCGGTATCAACAGAAGCATTGCCTGTCAATAAGAATTCACATCAGTACCACCCTGTGCGGGATTCCGCCATTGCCGGGCATCAGTTGCCTTGATTCAGGCGGCATCTTATATTACGTACAGGTAAAACCGAATCGAATTAATATCTTAAATTGTTATCAGGAGTAAAATGCCGGCACCCGAATACATTTATCTCTGTCAGGTCAGCCAAACCGTGTCATGCGGGGCCTGCTGCGGACTCTACAATCTGGCCGATTCTTCCCGTCAGGGCATCTGCAGCCTGTTGGAAAGGCGCACCGCGGCATTTGCCCGGGTGCCCCGCGAAATGGCGGCTGTTCTCGATTTCGGCCAAAAGGAGTCAGAGGTGCTTGCCAAAAACCCGGTGCCCATGCCGGAATTCCATCACTGCCCGTATCTCGGCTTTATCGGGCAGGCCAAAACCCGGGTGGGGTGCCTGCTCCATCCGCTGGCAGAAAATAACAACGGCATCGATTTGCGGGGCCTGAGCCATTACGGGTCCATGACCTGCGGGATGTATTTTTGTCCCACCCACCGCCGGATTGCCCCGGATTTCAAGCAAATCCTCCGGTCCGTAATCGACGACTGGTACCTGTTCGGCCTAGTCATCCAGGAAGCAGATCTGCTGGGGGCTTTTTATGATGAAATCACCCGCAGATGCCGAAGCCGTCGCCTTGACCCGGAAGCCGCGTGCCGGCCGCATGCCCGAAAGCTGTGGGCCCGCTTGTTTGGTTTGAAAATCAGTTGGCCGTATGCCGCAGGCAACCGCCCCCTGGCGAGTTATTTTTTCAATGACGGACTTTACCCAAAGCCGCAGGTGGATTATTCGGCCGCGGGCAGCACCGGATCCCGGTATGACGTCATATTCCGGGAGTTGCATTCGGTTTTTGCCTCAAAAGCGGAGCTGTCGGCCGCGGAACAACTCCTGGACAGGCTTTTTTCAGAACTGGCCGGCACTGTCTGCGGGTAAAAGCGTATCCGGATCCTGAATCCAGGGATCCAAAAAATTTTTGCCTGCCCGGCGAATAATGGTAATTTTGAATAAGACGGGTACATTGTCACAAGCTGGCATTGGGGCCCGGAAAAGAATCGGTTATGCTACCCTGATGGAATTATCACCCGAAAAATAAAGGAGGTGGGGGCAAATGACCACAAAAAAGGATTTTCATGGCGCAACCGTGGAATGCGTGCAGGGCGATATTGCAAACCAGGCTGACATGGACGCCGTGGTTAATGCCGCCAATGCCGAGCTTCGGATTGGGGGCGGCGTGGCCGGAGCGATCCACCGGGCTGCGGGACCGGGCCTGGAAGAAGAGTGCCGTCCGCTGGCGCCGATCGATCCCGGCCAGGCGGTGATCACAGGCGCGCATAACCTCCCCAACCGCCATGTGATCCATTGCCTGGGGCCGGTCTATGGAAGAGACAATCCATCTGACCAGCTGCTGGCCGCATGCTACCGCAATGCCCTGAAGCTGGCTGAACAAAACGGGCTGCATTCGGTCGCTTTTCCGGCCATTTCCACCGGGGCGTTCGGATACCCTCTGGAACCTGCCGCACGGATTGCCTTGAACACGGTGATTGAACAGCTTCAGGGCCTGAATTCGGTCAAGCATGTGCGCTTTGTTCTGTTCAGCAGCGCGGATCAAAGTGTATATGCCCAAATTCTGGAAGAAACGGCCGGCTGAAAGTGAAGGCAGCGATAGACGTTTATTATGAGGGGGAACCAAGGAATGTAGAAGGAGTGCATCATGAGTATTGATCCGGAAATTCAGAAGGCGGCCGAAATTCTGGCCGGGGCGAAAAATGCGGCAGCGTCCTGCGGCGCGGGTGTTTCCGCGGAAAGCGGTATTGCCACCTTCCGGGATCCCGGCGGCGTATGGGAACGGGTCAATCCGGCCGAAGTCGGCACGGCTGACGGATTGATGGCAACCCTGCAGCGGAGTCCGGAAAAGCTGCTTCCCTTTTTCCGGGAACTTCTGGATACCTTCGAGCGGGCCGAACCCAATCCCGCACACGTGGCCCTGCGGGACCTGGAGCACATGGGAATATTGAAAACCGTGGTGACACAGAATATTGACAATCTGCACCTCGAGGCCGGCAATACCGATGTGGTGGAAGTCCACGGCAACAGCTTCCGGTTCAGGTGTCTGTCATGCGCCTGGACCCGGAATTTTCCGCGCAGGGAACTGATCCGGCAGCTCAGGGAAAAAGTGGATGCCGCCGAAGGATTCACCCTGTCGGAAATCATTGAACTTATGCCCAAGTGTCAACAGTGCCAGTCGGTTACGCGGCCGGACGTGGTGATGTTCGGTGAAGCGGTTCAGGAGATTCCGCGGGCGTTTGATGCCGCCAGAAAATGCGATGTCCTGTTGGCCGTGGGCACCTCCGGGGTGGTTTATCCCGCGGCCTATCTCCCGTTTCAGGCAAAAGAGGCCGGTGCCCGGGTGATCGTGGTCAATCCCAATGAAAATGCGTTCCAGCGGGTATCAGATGCCTATATCCCCTTAAAGGCCGGAGAGGCCATGCCGAAGCTCGTGGAAGCGGTTAAATCAATAATAAAGGGGTGATCCCGTCTGCTTACTCATCTTTTCCGCCCCACAGCGGATCATTACCAAAGCGCTCGATCCACCACTCACGGGCGGAGCGCTGTTTTTTCACGGCTTGTTTTGAAAAGCAGAACCTGTAATTGGCGCAATAATCCAGGAGGGTTTGATAGGCGGCTGTGATCCTGCGGGTCATCTCGTTTGCTTTTTCCGGGTCTTGCGGGCACTTGTCCGGATGCCAGCGGGTAAGCAGGCTTCGGTAGCTGGCCTTGATTTCCGCCATGGTCGCTTCTTCCGGAATCTCCAGGATGTGCCTGGCCTCAGTGATTTTTTCGTATTTATTCATGCCCGGCTTCCGGCTTTTTCCTCGCGGGCCCGGTCGCGTTTACAGGCCGCAGGCGGGGCGCCGGCGACCCGGATAAAGTGTTTTTCAAGCTGCTTTCGGTATGCGCCGATTTCTTCTGTTAAAGTCCGCAGTTGCATAAAGGCTGTAGGGCGCCGGTTTTGCAGGCGGCGTTTCTGGGCCGGGCAGAGATACCAGGTGCAGATCCAGGGCCGGCTTTTGCGTGGCAGCCTGCATCCGCCCGGCCCGAGAAACCAGCAGGGCAAATGATCCGGCTTTCGGGGGTTTTTCAGCGGCACCGGCAGGAAGCCGGCATGCAAAAAGAGCAGATCCCGCAGGTCAAACCAGACATCCGCCCTTGCACAGCATGGATCGGGGCACAACGGGCAGGTCTGCGGGCACAGCGCATCATATATCGCATCCAGAACATCCAGCCGCTGCCTGATTTCCCCGGCGATTTGGAAAAGCGGCTGCATTTGCTGCGGATGCCGCTCCAGCGGGGATCGTATGGAAAAATTGGCCTCCTGCCAGGATTTCCAGGTCTGCCAGGGCGGCCCCGCGGAATCTGTGCACATCAGAATCCGAGTGCGTCGTTGATCAGCACCACGGAAACCTCGGTCATCATGGGTTTTCGGTGCAGAATCGCGGTGATGCGGCAGATGCGCTGAGGGGAATTGCAGTCCGTGCAGATGCCGGTTTCCGCGCACGGGGTATTCATGTTAAGGCTTTTCGCGCGCATGGGTGCTGCGATTTCCCGTATTCTGCGCAGAGCCCCGTCCAGGTCAAGGGCGACTTTGTTCATGCCGGCCACGATGACGACATTGGGACAGCCGAAAGTCATGGCGTTTGTTCGGTTGCCCACGCCGTCCACATTCACGATTTCGCCGGTTGCGGAAATGGCGTTTGCACTGCAGATAAAGCAGTCGCATCGCCCCTGTTTCAGGCGAAGGGAAAGATCGGATTCATCCTGGGCCGGGTCCCAGTGATCATAAACGGTTTTGCCCTGCTGCTTCAGGGTGGCTGGTATATCAAGCGCCCGAAGGGTGGCGGATCCCCCGAATCCGATGGTGTTGTACTCCCTGGCCAGATCTGTTACAAAATCTCTGCCCTCGTCTGCACTGGCAAGAAAACTGCCCGCAAATCCGTGCTTTTTCAGGTTTTCAATGGTCTCATGTCCGAGTTTTTCCCACAGCCATGCCTGGTATTGTGCTTCTGCCATAACATCCCCCTGTGAAATTGGATGATTGGTCCGTAATTCGATAATATTATTTATTTTTATAGTAGCACGGCAGCCGGTTTCTGACAAGGCGGCCTCCGCCAAAAATTCGGGAAACCCAAAAGCTGAAAACGGGATGGAGCGATTCCGGAGCGGGGCAAGTAATGTTTGACGGCTTTGGCGGCTTTTGGTAGAAAAGAAAAATAAGGCACTGAAGAATGATGAAATTTGATTCAATGCGGCAGATTTGCCAAAGGAGCGATGGATATGATTCACGATGAAGAGTCCCGGGCACAAGAGGATCGATATGAAGTGCTCACCGGGGATCTCTCCGACCGGGGCAAGGCGGCGGAGATCGAGGCGATAGGTGATCGGATCCGCACCATCCGGGAGAGAAAGGGCATTTCCAATGATGAAATGGCCAATCTGACCGGGTTTGACGTGGAAACCCTGTCCCGGATCGAGGCAAACGAGATCCAGCCCCAGCTCGGCACCCTGGTAAAGCTGTCCAAGGCATTGGACAGCGCCTTTTCCCGCCTGGTTTCAGGCGCGGGATCCCGGGTGTATTCGGTGACCCGCAAGCATGAACGAAAACCCGTGTCCAGGTCCACCTCGCCCATGGGCAGGAACCTGTATAAATACCAGAGCCTGGCACCCGAAGTGCAAGGCCGGCACATGGAAGCCCTGATTGTGGATTTGGAGGAAAATCCGGAGCGGGAAACCTCGGTGCATGACGGCGAGGAATTCATTTACGTGCTGGAAGGAACGGTGCTGGCACAGATTGACCAGGATGAATTCGAACTCGATCCGGGTGACAGTGTGTATTACCTGTCAACCACGCCGCACCTGGTGGCTGCCAAAACGGGCAGGGCCCGGATCCTGGCCGTGCTCTACGAAGGGTAAATCCCGGGGTATCAGCAGATGCCCGCAGCCGCCTTTTCGTGGACCTCCCATTTCTGATCCACCTCCTCCTGGATGATCCGGGTTTTTTCCGTATCCATGCCCTTGAACCGGGTCTGGGTGGCGAAATATTCATCCACAGGCTTGCGTTTTTTTCCGAGTAGTTTCTGCGAAGCCCCGGTCAGGCGGAAGTTTCCGTTTTCCTGTTCATACAGGTCAAACAACCCGGTTTCTACTGCCAGCCGCCCGATTTTGACGGTATATCGCGCGGAAAATCCCCATCCGGCCGGGCACGGCGTGTGCACGTGGATGTACTTGGGCCCGGAAATGGTCTTGGCTTTTATGATCTTGTCGTATAAATCCAGGGGATAGGCCGCAGAAGCGGTGGCTACGTAATCAATGCCGTGAGCCGCCATAATGGCGGGCATGTCCTTTTTCTTCTGGTGCTTGCCGGTAATCGGTGTGGTGGTGGTCAGCACGTGCTGCGGCGTGGTGCCGGAGCGCTGCACCCCGGTGTTCATGTATGCTTCGTTGTCATAGCAGATAAAAATAAAGTTCTCGCCCCGCTCACAGGCCCCGGAAAGCGCCTGGATGCCGATATCACTGGTTCCGCCGTCTCCAGCCCATGCTGCGACCTGCACACCGGTCTTGCCCCGGGCCCGCAAGGCGCCGAGTACACCGGTTGCAGCAGCGGCAGTGGAGGCAAAGGTGACGTTTAAGCACGGCAGCTGGGTGGCGGCGATGGGGTAGAGCCCCTGGAGCACGGTCAGACAGCTGGGCGGGACCACCAGGATGGTCTCCCGGCCGAGCGCCTTTAATCCGGTTCTGTAGACAATGCTTAGCCCGCAGCCGGAACAGGCCCGGTTGCCCGGGTGCACGAGTTCTTCTTCCGGCAGGTTGAGTATGGTGGTTTTATTCGTGGCCATGATAAATCCTGAATCCTTAGATGTCTTATGATGTGACTGCGGTCTGCAGCCGGGTGGTCATATTTTGAGTCCCACAAAGGCCGGCTCCCGGGTTGCGGGGGCGTCTGCGCCGCAGGACGTTCTGAGCGAATCAAAGAGATCGTCTGTTTTGATCTCCCGGCCGCCCAAACCGAGGATGTAGTTGTGCACGGCCGGCCGGTGATCGCAATCGTACAGGGCCGCCTTGATATCGGCATACAGCGGACCCTCGTATCCATAGCTCACAGCTTTTTCAAACACGATAACCCCCTTTTTCGCAGACAGCGCTTCGGCCACGGCCCGGTTCGGAAAAGGCCGGTACAGGCGCAGGCCGGCAACCCCGATGGCAAGCCCCTCCTGTCTTAGCACGTCGATTACATCCCGGAGATGATATGAGAGGGATCCCATGGCCACTGCCACATACTCGGCGTCGTCGCAGCGGTAGGGCTCGATAAACGGATTTCCGCCGCGGCCGAAGGTTTTTGCGAATTGCGCGTCCGTATCCGCAACCACGTCTATGGCCCGGCGCATGTCGCCATGCAGGTTCTGCCGGATTTCCATGTATCCCGGCGCGGTTTCCCCGCGCACGTTGGGCCGGATATCCGGCAGGGTCACTGTATTCAGGTTTGCCGGGCAGGCCGGATCCAGCGCCCAGTCGGGTGCAAATTCCGGAAGGAACCTGCTGACTGCAGCAGATTCGGGAATGTCAAACGGCATGTAGGTGTGCGACAGGATATAGCCGTCATAGCAGACCATTACCGGGATGCGCACGGTTTCGGCCAGGCGGAAGGCCTGGATCACCGTGTCGATAATCTGCTGGTGATCACAGCAGAAAAGCTGAATCCATCCGGTATCCCGCTGGGCCATGGCGTCCTGGTGATCGTTCCACACGGTCCAGGGCGCGCCGATGCCACGGTTGACCACGCACATGACAATCGGAAGCCTGGCGCCGGCGGCCCAGTGAAGCTGTTCGTTCATGTAGAGCAGTCCGTTGGCGCTGGTCGCGGTAAAGGCGCGCGTCCCTGCGCTGGAGGCCGCAATACAGACCGACATGGCACTGTGTTCGCTTTCGACCGGAATGTATTGGGCATTGAGCTCGCCGGCATCCACCAGTTCGGAGAGCTTTTCCGTCAGGGGCGTCTGCGGCGTGATCGGGTACGCGGCGATCACCTGGGCCCCGGAAAGCTGGACGCCGCTGGCTGCGGCCACGTTGCCGGATTCGATGATATGCATGCGCTATTTTTCCTCCATGATCATCAGGGTCTCCTCCACCATGGTAATGGCATCTGCCGGGCATTCCTCGGCGCAGATTTCGCAGCCCTTGCAGTATTCATAGTCAATGGTCGGGGGAACCGTCTTGGTGATCACCCCGTCCGGACAATACAGCCAGCAGGAAAAGCAGGCCGGCTTGTTTCGTTTGGCCGGGATGCACTTGTCCAGATCAATGACCGGCCGGAGTACCCGCCAGGAGCCGGTCCTTCCGCCGTCGCCCGGACCGGGCTCGCTGTGGGAGACATGGCAGGCGTATTTTTTGCTGTCCGGATTTTTATTGTTGTCGTTTTTCATCGGTTTCTCCAACCAGGGTATGCTTGTATGTCGCGCGGGCGGCCGCGATGTTTTTTTCCGGGGATTTGCCCGCGAATTCGGATTCAATGGCCCCGGCCAGGGTGTCCATGTCCAGCAGATCACCGGCCCTGGCAAAGGCGCCGATGATGCCGGTGTTGACAATGCCCGCGGGCAGGCCCGCTTTGCCCGCCAGGGTGGTAACATCCGCGGTGGCCACCTTCAGGCCGGCAAAGGCGAAGGCCTCCGGGGGCCTGGGCGTGTTGATAATGATCAGGCCGCCGGGTCTGAGCCCGGAAGCCACGTCCACTTCTTCGACCAGCAGGTGGTCTAGCACAATGACCACGTCCGGCTCGGCAATCGGGGACAGGTCATAGATCTTGTGCTTCGAGATCTTAAGCGAGGTCAGCACAGGCGCGCCTCTTCGCTCCGTGCCGAATGTGGGCGCCATCACCACCCCGCCGTAGCCTGAGGAAAACGCCGCGTTTGCCACGATTTTGGCTGCTGTAATCGCCCCCTGGCCGCCCCGGCCGTGCCATCGGATTTTCGTAATATCGTCTCGCATAATGTCTGCTTGTATTTTAGGTTAAATGTTTATCCGTTTTATCCGTCTCCGGCGTCTTGGACGGATTCTTACATTAACCACAGTTTACGTCAAAGTAAATTATTTTTTTGTGTGTCTATTCTGTCATGCGGCAGGCGGCTGCATATGGCAGAAGCGCGCCCCGGATCTTATGGCGGATCAGGGAGGCCGGGTCTTCAGCAAGTCTGCCCGCGGCAACCGCTTGGTATTGTTCGGGCAGGTACTGGCTGAGCAGTGTCGGCGGAACGGGCTCGCGACCGAGATTTTCAACAAGCCGGGACAGGGCGTTTTTCAGTTCCGGCCGGGCCCAGTAATAGCGAACGCGGTCGAGATAACTGAAAAGCACGCGCCAGTCAGATGCCGACTCCGCACGGTGGTGGGAGTGCCAGTAGCCCGGATCCGCGTCCATGACATCGCACAATACCTGCCGGATGTTTGCGGGGGAAATGCTTTTGCGGCCCCCGAGCCATTCCTGTTCAATCCGGTCCAGGGCAAAAACCGCCTCCCGGAATGCAAATGTGAGGCAGGGGCCCACTTTGAGCAGGGGGAAATGATCCGCAACCATGTGCGAAAGCCCCTGCGGGGTTTGAAAGTCCGTGGCATGGATTTCGTAGGTGGTCGTCTCCGGGAGCTGGCTGTGAAATTCAGACAGCGCGCCGGCGGATTGGCGATCATAGGGCGCCACCCAGTGTTGTCCGAAATCGATTCCCGGCTGGACCACCACTGCAATCACCCGGGTCCATGCGGCTTCCAGTCCGGATTCGGAAAAAACATCTTGGCAGGTATGGATAAATTCTGCCACTTCTTCCGGGTTGCTGACGGGGACATCCCCGCGCGTGGCCAGGGAGCCGCCGGGGGTGGGAACTTCCGCTCCGATAACGTAAAGCGGGGGGTCTTTTTGAGAATTCGTTTGCGCGGCGGCCCGTTCCGCGGCCCGGCACAGCCTGGCGGCCCGTTCGGCGGAAGTCTGCGTGGAAATGGCGCGGCCATTGTCATCGCCCAGCGGCATGCTGGCATCCAGGTGGATCTTGCCGTAGCCGGCAACAACGCAGTCTGATACCAGGGTTTCGGCCTTTTCCATGGCTGATTCCGCCGGCTCGCTTCGCCAGACGTACGGGCCCAGGTGGTCTCCGCCAAGCATGAGCCGCCGGGGATCAAACCGCACCTGTTCGGCCATGCGGTAAATGTATGCGGCAAAATCCGCGGGCGTCATGCCGGAATATCCACCGAACTGGTTGACCTGGTTGCAGGTGGACTCGACAAGCAGCGGGCTTTTGTCCGTTTCAGCCTGATCAAGTGCAGCCTCCAGCACCATCGGGTGCGCGGAACACACCGAATATATGCCGGCCGGCTCGCCCCTGCGCTGCCGGGAACCGATGGATAAGAGATAGTCGCGGGGCTGTGCGGCAGTGTCCAATTTTCCCTCCTTAAAACACCGGCGTCGGCATATCCTTCCTAAATTGAGCGTTTCAAATTTTTACACGGATCAATATTTTGTGTTTTTTTAAGGAATTAAGTCTTTCGGCCATGGGCTTTTCATCGAAATTTTGGCAAACCGCTTGCCCCAGAAAATCCAGGGTGGCATCCAGATCCCCGGGGGCGGGCATTTGGGTTTTAATTTCCTTTGGGACCTGGGTCCCGGAAAAATCGACCACACCGTCGAGAAATGTTTCCTGCCGCTCAAGGGTGGTTTTCCGATCCGTGAGCGCCTGTTTTTGGTCCTGCAGCTCCCGGATACGGGCCTCGAGTTCACGGATTTTTTCTTGCGGCGATTCTGCGGTCGGGAGTCTTGACACCCGCACACCGAGGATTTCGCCCCGGCCGGCGACATCCGCGGTTACGGATTTTTCTTCAATGGAAAACGCATCCAGGGGGATTACCAGGCTGTGGATGCCGGGCTCCACGCTTGCCGAGGCCTGCCGGCTGACACGGGCCTTGTCGAAAAACAGGGTCACCTCCGTGATTTTCGAGGAAATCGACTGCCCGGCGCATGCCGCGGCGGCGGCAAACAGCGTAAAAATCAGAATACCGGCGGTAAACCATGCGTTTTTCATGTTCCCTCCCTTCGGATTTCGACTTTGTCGGACAGGTATTTTTTGACCGCGCCCACGGGAACTTCCCGGCGGTGGAAAATCCCGGCTGCCAGGGCCGCTTCTGCGCCTGTCCGGGTGAATACCTCCAGGAAATGCGCGGCACATCCGGCTCCGGAAGAAGCGATCACCGGTATGGAAATCGTTTCTGCCACCGCGTTGATCAACTCGATGTCAAAGCCTGCGTTGGTGCCGTCGCGGTCAATGGAGTTGAGCAGGATTTCGCCGGCCCCGAGTTCCTCGCAAACCCGGGCCAGGGTGAGCACGTCCACGGGCCGGCCTTCGCGTCCGCCCTTGACCGTGCACTGAAACCAGCAGTATTTTTCGTTTTTCGGGCCGGGCTCCTCTGTATGAATTACGTGAAATGCGGTTTCTCCCGGCCGGGTGACGTAAACCCGCCGCGGATCAATGGAAATGACCACTGCCTGGTTGCCGTATACCTCGGAAATCTGTTCGATTGCGCTTTGCCCGGTTTTCTGCCCGGTTTTCAGGTACTGCTCCACAATGGCCACCGCATCACTGCCCACGGAGATTTTATCCGCACCGGAGCGGAAGTACTCGGCGGCCACCTCCAGGGCGGACCAGGTTCGCCCGTTTGCGTCGGTGTAGCTGCGGATTCCGCCGCCGATGGTCAGGGGCACGAACACCTGCCTCGAGGTCTGCCGCAGCACTTCGAGCATGGGCAGATCCGCCAGGGGGAAATCCCGGAAGCCCGTAATATTGAGGAATGTGATCTCATCTGCGCCCTGCGCGTAATAGTCCCGGGCCAGTTCCGCGGGTTTGCCCAGGTTTCGGACCTGGCCGTTTTCACGAACGTCATACTGGTCGCCCTTGGTGACCACCAGGTCACCGGCGTCATTAGCGCGAACGTCCAGGCATGCCACGATCCGCTTTGCCAGGCGGGTTTTGTTGCCTGTGTCGATCCGGGCGGCACCCGACTCGGGGCCGGGTTCGAGAAAATTGCGGAAAACGGCCAGGCCGGCGGCCCCGCTTTTTTCCGGGTGAAACTGGGTGGCCGTGATATTGCCGATCCGGATGCTGCTGACAAATTCCGTGCCGTAGTCGGTGGTGGTCAGCACGACCTCCGGATCCCGGGGTACGACATGATAGGAATGCACAAAGTAGAACTTTTCTTCCCCGGCCAGGTCGTTGAACAGGGCCGTGGGTTTTTTCACGCGGATGCCGTTCCATCCGATGTGGGGCACGGACAGATCCGTGTCAAACCGCTTGACCATACCGGGGATAAATCCCAGGCCGGCAATTCCGGGGGCCTCTTCGCTTTTTTCGAAAAGCGCCTGCAGGCCCAGGCAGATTCCCAGAAACGGCTTGTCTGCGCGGAGGTATTCGCGCAGGGCGTCCACGTAGCCCTTTTCCTGCAGTACCTGCATCATGCTGCCAAAGCTGCCGACGCCCGGAAAAACCAGTTTTTCCGCCCGGCGGATCTCATCTGCGCTGCCGGCGACATGGACCTGCCGGCCCAGTTTTTCTATGGCGTTTACCACGCTGCGCACATTTCCGGCGCCGTAGTCAAGTAAGGTGATCATCAGGGTGGCTTTCTTTTGATTTTTTAGAGCAGTTCCTGAAATGCCTCGAGCGATAAACGGGCCTGCTTCAGGATATGGGCCAGCGTAGAGCGCTTAATGGGCCGATGCGCCGGTACGGTAAGTTTTAATACATCGGTGCGTGTATGCTTCTGGAGCCGGATATGGCTCCCCCTTTGACGAACAACAACCCATCCATCGCGTTTTAATGCAGCGATCACTTTTTCATAAGGCAGGGCGGGCACTTTGCTCATACTGCGATTTCCGTTATCTCCGCAGCCGGGCCATATCCCATGTCGTCATCTACAGGCTCCAGGTACAGTGCAATGGCCTCTTTTATGTTGTGCAATGCTTCTTCCTTGCTGTCACCTTCGCTGATACAGCCCGGCAAGCTTGGAACATATGCCGTATAGCCCCCATCTTCGCTTGGTTCAAGAACAACCTGCACATTCATATAAGCCTCCGCGAATCTTTTATTATCAGGAAAACTTAATTCAAACTAACCAATTTTGCGGGTAAAATCAAGTGGGCTGCCATAAAGGCCGGCAAATCCGCCGGGTCCTGCAAAGTAAAGCAGGGTTTTCAGGCTTTTGGCAGAGGATTTCGATTTTGTGAGGCCCTGCAAGAAAGCATCTGGCTTCCAGGATTTTCGCAGTGCCGGCCGGCGGGGCAGCGCTGGCAAATGTTGCACGGCGTGGCAACGGGAAGCATATTAATCGTAGCGTTCGCGGAAATCTTTTGATAATATATCCCGGCTTGATAAGTAAAATTAAATAAAATAAACAAGTTGTCTATTTTGCGGGGTGTGTGCCATGGATATCGCGCTTCAGGAAAATATCGCCACGCTGGAGGCCCTGCGCGAAGAGGCGCTTCAGTGCGGGGGGGAAAAACGCATCGAGGTGCAGCATCTCAAGGGCAAGCTCACGGCCCGGGAGCGCATCGAGCTGCTGCTCGACGAAGGTTCGTTTGAGGAGTTCGACATGCTCAAGACAGGCCGGGGCAGCGCCATCGGAGATGAACGCACCTATCCGGGCGACGGCGTGGTGGCCGGCCACGGCACCGTGGAGGGCCGCGAGGTGTGCGTGTTCAGCCAGGATTTTACCGTGATCGGCGGTTCCCTGGGCGAAGCGCATTCCCAGAAGATCTGCAAGGTCATGGACATGGCCGTGCGGGTCGGATGTCCAATTATCGGTTTAAACGATTCCGGCGGCGCCCGGATCCAGGAAGGGGTGGATTCCCTGGCTGCTTACGGGGAAATCTTTTACCGCAATGTGAAGGCCAGCGGCGTGGTCCCCCAGATTTCCTGCATCATGGGCCCGTGCGCGGGTGGGGCCGTATACAGCCCGTCCATGACCGATTTCGTGTTCATGGTGCAGAGTTCATCCTACATGTTTGTCACCGGGCCGAATGTGGTCAAGACCGTGATTCACCAGGACATTTCCGCCGAAGACCTGGGCGGGGCGGACGTGCATGGCAGCACCAGCGGCGTGGCCCATTTCAATCTTCCCAATGACATTCTCTGCCTGCGCGAGGTACGCCGCCTGATGAACTATCTGCCCTCCAATAATCGGCAGAAGGCACCGCTGGTGGATTTCAGCGACCCGCCCGAGCGCACGGACCCGGCCCTGGAT
>Ga0182239_1000263_pt1 | contig 19757 bp, 31 predicted proteins | sample hydfrate6_PW_210_FD_132456 | JGI IMG/M metagenome (GOLD analysis project Ga0182239, IMG submission 132456) | Subsurface microbial communities from deep shales in Texas, USA - hydraulic fracturing test 6_PW_210 | ecosystem: Environmental > Aquatic > Deep subsurface > Shale gas/oil reservoir >... | reverse complement strand
TGAGTTGCGGTAAGCCATGGAAAGGATAGGCAACATGACAGATATAGAGTTAAAAACGCTAGAAACATTATTGCGGCAGTTTAGAGATGAATCTATTGACAGAGGGGAGTGGAATAAGCGCGAATTGTTGCGCTTTGATGTAGAGATAGAGTGCGACATGCGAGGCATATCGATTGCCGACACATAACCAGTAATCCATGGAAATAACTAGATAATCGGTTTGGTAGCGAAACAGATTTCGTTACCAGAAAGGCACATAAATGGAAGTTATAGTTGTTAATCATGGGAATGCTTTTGGAACAGGTGATTGGTACACATTCTGGTGCCCTCAATGTAGTAGGCAGGTGGAGAGGCATATACATAATAAAGCATGCGATTGCGGCATATTGCTCGTATGGCCGCAAGCCGTGGAAAGGATAGAGGGTGAAAAACTGGTGGAATCCTACAGACATAGAAACGTGCCCTGTATGCTACGGCGATCTGGAAATATACACAGCGGCCCAATTTGGTGATTGGTGTCTTGACGGTGATGCAGTGCGCTGTACAGAGTGCAATTTTAAATCATCCGTGTCTGTAGACGAAGATGGCGAAGCGTGGGTGCAAGACCCGATAGGAGGATAGAGGGATGGGGACAAACGCAAATATAGACGGGACTATGACGACAAGAGTTAGTGTAGACGTAGAATTTCTTGAACATATGCAAAAACAACAAGAGGAGATAAACGAACTCCGCGCTCAGTTGTCAGCAAATCAAGAAGTGCTACGGTGTGCTGAAGAAATGGTAAATAAAAAGGATGCACTATCTACTTACACAGTAATAGGGTTATCAGCAGATGACATGCCAGCCTTTATAAATTTATGCAACGCTGTCCGTGCAGCGAAGGAGACGAGAGATGAATATTGACCAGATAAAAGACTGGCTTGAATACATGCGCTCATGTGATCATCAGCTGGATGATGACGTGATTCAGAAGGTGGTGTGGCTTGTTGGCGAAGTTGAGCGGTTGGAAGACATACGGCATGAATATGCAACAGGGGCGCATGATGATTTCACTAATGGGATGATGTTTACCGCTCAACGCTGTGCTGAGATAGCAAACTTACAGTGCAGAGACTCAGACGGATATGATATGGGATGTGAAACAGAGGAACGGATAATCAAAGAATTTGGATTGGAGGACAAATGACAAACAAATACGACAGGATAATTATAGGCGCAGTATCAAGCCACTTCCCCGCCCTGGGTGAACAACTACAAAATCAAGCCCACCTACTCATCAAAGCCCAGATATACCAGGAAAGCCGCTTTGACCCGCAAGCCGTATCTCCCGTGGGCGCTCTAGGGCTTATGCAACTCATGCCCGCAACCGCTCAATACCTCGGAGTGACAGACCCCATTGACCCAGAGCAGAATATAAGCGCGGGGGTTGAGTATCTAGCTGAGCAATACGAGCATCTAGCAGAGATCCCCTGTTTTACGGACAGAATCAGCGCAGCACTAGCAAGCTACAACGGGGGCAGGGGATATATAAATAAGGCGCTTGCGTTAGGGCGTGTGCAGTGTGGAGAGCCGGAAAGTTTCTGGGAGTGGCGTGACAACGGTAGAACGCCAGGGGCATGGCAAATGTGGCCGCTCATTTCCCGCAATCTTGAATACATCGAGCACAACGGGGAAAGACCGGACTACAAACAAATGCAGAATTACGTCACTCATATTATGGGATATTTTGTGAAGTTATGTGTTGACATGTATGGAGAAAACAATTAGAGTTATTGTGTTCCTCCTTTCTTCCCATCTCGCAACTTCGCCTCGGCTTCGGTCGGGGCGTTGTTGTTTCTACGGCGCAGTTAGAACCTTGCGTTTGTTTGCGGGGTCTGCACCAAACTTGCCGAACTTACGCACCGCCCAATAAGCCACATTCCCCATCACCTTGAATTTAGCATCCGCCTTGCAAGCCTCTAAAAACTCGAGATCCGCTGCCTTGCGATACCCTGGCTCAAGCAAGCCATAGCGCAAGAGCTGATAGAGGGCATCATGTATCAAGCTAGGACGGATAAGCCAGCGAGTACCCCACATGGCAGGAACTCCGGTAGGGCCATCCCACGCATAGCCTTGTAGGATGAAAAGCCTCCCGTCGGTGTTGAGGGTGATGTATTGCGACTCAATAACCTCATCAGGTATAATACTCGTCTGGTATACGCGCAGTTTATCAGTTTGGTGCTTGTACCCGCTCCGATATGTGACTTTAGTATCAATCTTCTGCATTTTCGCCACCGTTGAATATTACATCCTCAATGTGGGGCTTGCCTTGCGCCTCGCGTTCCTTACGGAGTTCTGCAAGGTCAATACCTACGCTTAGCCCAGCTTGCCAGTTTAAGCCGCATCCTGAGAGAATCAGGAGCGTTAAAATTGTTGCCAAGTATTTCATTTGTCTGCCTCCTTTGAGCATTTACAAGGGTATTTTTTGTATCTGGAACACTCCATCGCGCTTACGCACGGGCAATACCCGCACAAGCTATACGGGCACGGTATCCATTCATGCTTCGGTCTCATGGATGCCCCATAATCTTAGTTTTAATGCCGAGGAAAAGCGCTGCCATCAGCATCCCCACACCTGTTACAACAGCCGCAATAATCCCCTTGTCTGCCATATTAAGCAGCTTTTCCCCGAATCTCAGCGAGTCTTGGAACTTTCGCAACTCGCTGGGGTTATTAACGTCAACTCCGAGGCGGGCAAACGTCTTTTCAACGGCGCGGTCTGCGGCATCTTCTGCGTATTGGCACCTCTGGTGGGGGGATAGATCTAGTTCGCACCCATCTGGTATATCGCTACGTCTGCGGTATGATTCCAAAACTAATTAACCTTTCTATCGCAACACTCCAGCAGCTCAACCACCGCCCCATCAGTCAGCAGCCACCCCGCCCACGGAGCTGCCTCACCCTGCTCAATCTTTACCGTCTTTGCTTTGTCCAGCACGATTACGGGCTTTTGTGAGCATGCGGTCAATGCGAGCAGTGAGAGCATCAGCATCGCCACTATTAACCTCTTTGCGTATCTCATCGCTACGCTCCTGTGCGTTGTCGTCTTTGCGTTTCTGTCTCATCTCTGGCGACAGCAGCCAACTGACCACTGTCGCCAGGATTTTGAGGATTGAGGACAGCATTTACTTTTTCTTAACCAGCGACAGAACTTCGAGGACTTTATAGACCTTGGAGAATATCTTATCGTCTGTCGGGGTCGGAGTTAGCTTTACGATGATGGAAGCAATGGTCACAATGCCGCCGATGATTGCGATTAGTTCAGTTTGATGTGAAAGTATCCAGTCCATGTTATTCTCCTTTTTTTATGTTACAATTGCGATAATGCCCTGCCATGTTCAAAAGCTTCTCACCGAACCTGAGCGAGTCTTGGAACTTCTTCAATTCCGAGGGGTTATTCACATCCACGCCGAGACGGGCGAAGGTCTTTTCTACCGCCCGGTCTGCTGCATCTTCTGCGTATTGGCAGTGTTCGCGGTGGATGTGCGAGAAACATTCTTCGGGGTAGTCGTCACTTCTGCGGTAATGCAAAACTTAGCTCCAAATAATGGATTTAGGATCGTCACTCACAGCTAACTGCTCACACAAACTCTGATACTCAGCAAAAACCTGTAGTTGCCTACCCACATAAGCATCTTCAATGTCAATCAAGTCCTGCTTGCTTAATTGTGCTGTAGTGTTGTCATACATTATCCAGGTTATTGTTGCGGGATTACCGAGTGCTTCCCATTTGCGGATAGCGTCTTTGATGTTTTCGCGGTCTTCTAAACGACCTACTTGCACGTTGTTGATTGGTTCTGAAATCTTAATATTTCGTTGTTGTTTAAGTTCATTTCGTTTTTCTAGCCGTAACCTATCTAGCTCTTTTTCATCCAGTACCCACGCGCCCTGCATAAACACATGCGCTTCTGAGGGCTGCGGCTCTATGAGCTGGTTTCCTTCTGCCAAATACGCTTCGTATCCTGCCCATTCTTCGCATTTGGGGTTTATCGCGTGGCTAATCTCTCCATCTTCAACCAGCATAACTTTGTCTGGCTTGTTTGTTGCCATGTATGTTTTTGTCATATATTTTACTCCTATTTATTGCTTACCAGGCGCTCAACAGATTACCAGAAAATCAGATTACAAAAGCGGGGCGAAACCCGATAGCGCCGCCCCGAGCCGTCCGAGCGTAAGCCAAGTAGAGACAGAACACCCCGGCAGTCGGGCTGACGGCCCAGGTGCCGCCGCGGATCGGGAGACGCTCTCCCACGTTGCGCACATATATCCTGTCGCCGCCCAGCCCGGTTCCTACCGGATACATACCCAGCGCGATCAGTAGCGCAGGCACTGAAACCCCAGTTTCGGCGGACAGGCTCTCAAGGTACGTAAATGAGTATTCAGTTCCCGTGGATTGTGAAGTCACGGTGCTATTTAAGATCGGCGATCCTGCGCCATTTGTGCCGGTAGCGTCATATTTCAGGGTGCCGGCTGTACCTGGTGTAACTAGAGACCCACCCTGCAAAATCGCTTTCCATTCGATGCTGGTCGCGCTTTGGTCTTTCGTGCTGTCGGCTGCATTGTTGTCGGCAAGAATCTGAATCTCTCCGTCGACGATGCGCATACCCCCCTGCCACTCCCACACATTACCGTTCATATCGTGCACGCCGTGCATAGTGTGGTCGTGCGCCCATGTGGCAGGGCCGGTGCCGGTGGCGGTACGCGCTGTACCGCTACCGCCGAGAATGGCAGCGGGGTCAGTAAGCCTTCCTGTCTCGTATTTGTAGTCGACATCGCGCCCGTAGTTGTTGTTTCCATGCGGCACGGTGCCGTTCTTCCACGCCCATAGCGCCAGCGCAGCCCATTCCGCGTTGGTGGATAGGTGCCAGCCTGCCCCCTTTGCCGCGCATGCGAGCAGAGCTTCAAGATGGTCGAGACCTGTAGCCGGATCGGCGTTGGGCACAGATACGTAATTGCTGCCCTTTACACTCGCTGGATACTGCCCGTAATAGATAGCGTCTTTTTCTACCCCATTTACGATGAACGCAGGATGAATACCCGTGCCGAGTGAAGCATCAATATCTTCAAGGCGGAACTTCGGGATACGCACCATGCAGTTAGCGTCACCGAAATCATCGTAAATTATGGGGTTGATGTCGAGTTCAGCCACCGATTCGCGCAGGGCTATGTGTTGATTGTTTAAAATGCGGCCCTGGTTGGCAGAGAGGGCATCTGTGGCGGAAGCCGAAGCAAGACCATCAATGATATCTGCCTCAAACCCTGTCCCCGCCTCCGCAAACCTTGCATTTATCTTTTGCCCCGCTTCACGCGGCGTATCCCCCGTGCCGTCGTTAGCTGTGGTGCCTATGTTTATTGGAGTCCAAGCCATTATTTAATCCTCCGCTACGAAAGTTATTGTGTCAATTTTTCGATAATCACCGGGGGCAAAGCGTGTTTCTTTTATCGCCGCAACCTCATTGCCCCTAAATCCGAGCGTTACCGCATCGTTAAAGTCAATCTCTATATTATTCAAGAACGTGCTGAAAGTGTGCCGCCATGAGCGCGTCGATTGCCTTGCGAGGTAAAAATCCCGCAAGTCATCAGCCATTGCCGCACTCGTCACGAACTCACACTCAAACAGACGCGGGCGCTCGCACTCCCCGAATACGGTAATGCTAGCAGAATCAGACGCTTTTGTCACGCCGCGGTAAGGTTCGTCTGTAACATCCGACCAATCGCGGTTGTATTTTAGTTCAATGACGTTGATAACATCATCCCGCGCCGTCTTTTCGCGCGCCCACACCTTGCGCCCTGTTGTGTCGATCTGGCAGGCGTCAATAGTCTTATCGCTTGTATATGTATCCGGTCGCACCATTAGCTGCGCTTTGCCGTCGAAGAATCTTAGATAAGATCTCAACTGAAAAGCAAAGCGATTTGCCCACTCAAGAGCCGTGCGCTTTTCAGTTATTGCCCCGTTGATTGCGTAAGATGCGGGGAGGGTTCCTATCTGCTCAACCGTTACCGCCTTACCTGTTGGCACATCTACGTCAGTATTCAGCAGGGCGTTTAGCGCATCTGCGGGGGTTGCAAAGTTGCGGGAACCGGAGAAGAATACGGCGTCTGCTATGAGGGTGTTGGCGGTGGAATTGCCCGAAGCTGTGACGGTTCCTAGTTTTGAGACTGTACCGTTTTTGTTGACAGTGCCGTCTTTTGATACTGTGCCTGACTTCGAAGCTTGCCCCTCTTTAGTTGCCGCGCCTGTTTTGGACGCTGTGCCTGTTTTTGAGACTGTGCCGGATTTTGAGACTTCGGTATTATATATGTCAGATGTAAAAGAGATTGTACGCTGTGCGTCAGTGAGTTTATAAGACATCTCACCTGTCCATCCGGTGCTTTTGCTTATGATAAAATAAGGGATAGTGTCGCCAGATAACGTCCCAGACCACGACACAGGAACTCCGTCATAATTCTCTGCTAGCGTGATTGTCGTTGAACCATTATAAACCTTTACATCGCAACCTCCTGAGCCGTATGGTATAACGGTCATGGAATATGTTCCTTCTGTAACCGTCCCCCCTGCCAAGGTAAAAGATGGGTTGACATACAGCGGAGCCGATAGGCTTGTAGTGGAATCGGTTTGAGGCAAGCTGTCACCCGCCTGTGTCTTACTGTTGTTTATGTTCGAACCATGGTAATGGTTTCCATTTGACAAACCAATCCCATCATCAACACCAATGCCGTCAGATACAGCTATCGTATCACTCACGCTGATAGTATCATCAACCGCTATGCCGTCAAGTATGGCAATTAAGTCCTCAACGGTAATGCCATCATCAATAGTAATCCCGTCTTCAACGAGCAAATCAACTGCCTGCTGAATAGTAATTGCCCCCGGCACAACCGCAACCGCTTTGCCGGGGTACTCAGCGTTGCCAGATGGGTAGATGGTCGCGATGGATTTAATATCCATTTCTGCTTGCCCGACGCGCCCGATAAGTTTATCTACGGAATCAAGCGCATGATGTGCAAGCAAATATACCGATTCACCCCGCAACTCCAAAACTAGCGAACCCCGCCCATGGAATAGCGCATCCGTTGCATTATACCCGCGCGTACATGATGTTATCTCGTCGCCTGTTATACCGTTTATAAGTATGTTTTCTTCGTCAATCTGGATAACGTCGCCCACCTGTAGGGCTGCGCCGTCTGAGACTGCAAAGGTGGTTTGTGTTTTGCTGATTGCGTTGGGGATGGATGTCACCGCCCCCGCCTCAATAGCGAGGGCAGGTACACGGTCAACCGTGCCATAGATGATAGGCTCCAGCTTGCCAATGTCGTCAGGGTCAATGTCTGGATATGTGTTTTCGTCTGCTGTCTCACCCACATACAGCCGTTCAAACGTGATTGACTCGTCCTGTATCTGGATTGCAACGGATGTTTCAGATTGCTGTGTGACCTCGCGCACGTACCCCGTGAACATAGTCACAGGCGCATCTGTTGAGCCGTGAAACCACACATACAACTCGCATCTGCTTTCCTCGATATCGTCCTCTATCAGCGTTTCAATGCTGGTCGTAGCGTCAGGGTCGACAAGGCACGACACAACGAAGTCTGCAATCTGGTACTCACCCACTGCGCCACTCACCCCTTGGCGCAACTCACCCCATGAGGTAATCCATGGGAGGGTGTCAACCGACCATGGCGCAATAGTGTATTCATTATCAGACAGATAATAATCCACTCCGCCCACAGTTAGCTTGAGAATCCATGTGGGAGCCGCGCCCGCTTTTGTATCCTTGAGCGCAGTTATATTAGCGCCGAGCGTCCGCATTATTCACCGCCACGGTTACACGTTACAATAATTGTACCCACAATCTCATCGTCCGGGGCATCGTTGTTAATTTCATACAGCATCGTGCTGATTGTTTTTGTGATTTTCTTCTGATATTCGCATTTGCCATTCTTGGTGCATTGCCGGCATGCGCCGCTATCCATAGTAAATAAACTCATATCTCTACCTCCACTGCAAATGATATTGTGTAAGAATCGGGGCCGGTCTTGCGCCAGTTGATTGAATTGTCGCGGTATTTAACCTGCCGTATTTCCCCTGTATGATCTATCCAGTTGACGTATTTTTTAGTGCCAAGGGCATGCAGCTCAAAGAACAGAAAAGCCGCGTCAACGGTTGCGCGTGTCTGGCACTCATACGCGAGGCTATAAAATCTGCGCTTTATAGTTGACTTTTTGTAAAGATAAAAGTTACCCGAGCTGTCACGCGCGTCCACTTGATAGCGTTCCGTCCCGCTCTGCTGCCCCTGCTGGGGTGCTTGCGTGAACTCGATTGATTCCGCGCCTACGGTGAAGGTGTTCATGCTGTCACCTCCATTAATGGTACGGTAACGTAAAACATGCCGTTGCGCTCTACATATTGCAGGGAATCTGTGTTAAACCGCGCCTCAATCACTGTGTACCCGTCAACGTTATCTAATATCTGGAATTGCATCGCCATCCCGTCTGCTACATCTTCAAAAAATGTTTCTAATTCTTCCTTTGATTCTGGAGACAATCTAAGGCGCAAGGTCAAGGTTTTATCGCTGTTAAGAGGATTATACCCTTGCTTGTGTACGCCAGTGCTAGTCTCCTGCGCTTGGTATAGTGACAGCGTGGAGTCGAGCGAACCGAAGTATTCAGGGAAGTATGCTACATCTTCGCCAGCTTTTAGCGCAAAAGATGTTCCGTCCGGCAAAAATATCCAATTGAGCGCCCATGTATCTACATTTACCGTGATGTTGTTTGTAACGTGTCCTTGCAGGTCAAAGGTGTTGACAATAGCAGAGGCAGCCACACCAGACAAGTCTACCTGCTCAAGGTATGTATTTGAAGCGTTGCCTTGTAGGTCAATGATTTTTGCGTATTGGCTAGATGCGTTCCCCTGTGTATCTGCCCATTCGACATAGATGTAATTATCCCGTGCGCCTAAATAGTCAAATGTTGGAACGGTTGTGCTATCAAAAGTCCAGGAGCCATCGTCAGAGTCAAACGAATAATCTGTAGCTATTTTGTCCATCGCGAAATCAACCATCCGCGTATCATCAAAACGCCACTTATCCGAATCAAATGTGATGGGGTAATATACAGCCATTATTCAGGGTTCTCAACTGCCGTTATCTGTGCGTCAGGTGCGGTATAAAGACCTGTGTCAACTGAGCCGTCATTATCAAATATCGCCCGTACATAAATCTGCACCGTCTGGTCAGCCGTGAGCGCGTCCATGTCTGCCGGGGTTATTGTCTCCCCATAGCTTACTCCATCTGTGCTGATCTGCCAATCAATGCCCGTCTGCTCGTTGATAAATCCGATGCTGATACCGCTATAGCGCCAGTCTGTAGCCACAAGATACACGGGCTGTTCACTGGTCGCCGTCACCGTGCCACCTGAGCCATCGAGTATCGCCTTGCACTTAATCGGCGTTGAGCCGGTATCTAAGCTGTAATAGGCGTATGGGGTGGTATTGTTGCTTGCTAGTTGTAGGCTCATTCTACTGTTATCCTCCGTTGCTGTAGCTTTTGGATTGCGGGGAGTAGTTCGCGTGCGAGTGAGTCGCCGCTATTTGCGCTTGAGTTAACCGTTACATTGTAATTAGTGCTCTGGTCGCCTGTGTTCTGTGTGATGTTTTGAGCCGCTTGCTGTTGGTTATAGAGTTCGTTCATCCGACCTCTATATTGCTGTTCGGCATACATCAACTGCGCCTGGTTAGCCGCTGAATACCACCTTAGGGCATGCTCTCGGAATCTCTGTAGACGGCGGGAGAAGTCGCTAGTTATGAGTTCATCATACGTCTGATACCCCTGCAACTCTTGATCTATAGCGCCATATTGCCCTTGGACATATCCTACTACGCCACCGGTTGCATAGCCTGACATACCGCCTCGCCGCATCGCTTCCACCGCCGCTACACCGCCTGCCCGTGCAACGTCGGACTGGGAGAAAACTACCTCGCCCTTATGGACTATCCCGGCTGGCTGGTTTACCCCACCGCGTCCAGTGTATCCACCGCTTGAGTAGTCACCAGATTCTGCCGGGGGCTGTGCATATTGCGTACCCTCTGCCTGCGCCATGCTTTGCAATAGCTTTTGCAGTTCGGCGTTTAGCTTCTGTACCGCGCTGGTAGCTTGCCCGGTGTCGATGTTTACTTGTGTGGTCTGTGCGAGTTCGGCGGTCTGCTGCTGGAGTCCGTTCAACTCGTTTCGGTACTCTGCAACCTGCGCTTCGGCGTCTGCAATAGAGGTAGCAAGGTTCGCAAGCTGTTCTTTGCTTGCTTCAATGCCTGCCTGTTTTGCTTCCTCCATCGCTGCGGCGTTATCGCGTATCTCTGCGAGTGCGCGTCCGGTTGCCTCTTCTTGAGAGATTACCTCCTCGCCATTCTCGCGTACTGCGCCGGACAGATTAAACCACTCCTGATTTATGCGCTGCAACTCTTGTACTTTAGCGTCACCAGATAGTTTGGATGCTTCTGCGGTCTGGCGTTCAAGAGCCCTTACTTCGTCGTAATAACGCACGGTGGCAGGTAAGTTGCGATTCTCCAACTCGCGTATCATATCGCTGTTGCCACGGCGGATATTAGCGAGGTTTTGCTCTTGCTGTGCGATGCTTTGCAGTGTATCGGAGTATTTACCGCGCAATGTAGAGATGTGTTTATCCCAGGCAGCGATGGTTTCCTGTAGGGCTGGTACTTGCTGTTTGATGAGTGAGACTGACTTAGATAGCGCTCCAGCGTTGAATGATGTGGTGGCTTGCTCTGCCATTTTTGCTTGCTCTGCTGTATCTTCCATTCTGCGTGCTAGTTCTTCAAACGACACAGCAGCGTTGTAGTTACGCGCTTCTAGTTCATTCATCAAACCTGTAAAGCTGGCGGTATCTCTTGTCAGGATATCAAATATATCTAAATCACCAACCGACAAAGCACCTGCTACTCTGCCAACATTGGCTATTTCTTCCGTAACTCCGCCGATTACGTCTACCACCCACTCGGCAGAAGTTGCAAGACCTCCTAGCACTCCACCTTCTGCCAGTCTTTTTTGTAGTCTAGCGATGGAGTTATCAAGCCGGTTAAATGCCGCCTGTGCGCTGTCTACAGCTTCAGGAACCTGGCTCCCGAATGTTTTACGCATCTCTGTTGCAAATTTAGGCAAGAAATCATCTGCAATAACTTCGCCCATTTCAAGCATTTTGTTAAGCTCGGCAGTAGTGATGCCCATACCACGGGCAGCAATCTGGAAAGCGCCCGGTATGCGCTCGCCCAGTTGACCTCTAAGCTCCTCAGCCTGTACCGTACCTTTACTCATCATTTGAGTTATTGCCCGCATTGCCCCCGCTGAATCTGATGCAGATAAACCAAGGACGGTGGAAGCCTCAGACACTGCTGTGAATATTTCGCGTATCTGCTCCTGTTCCATCCGTGTGCCGATAGATGCCGCTGTGAGTTGAGAAAAAGCCTTGCCAGTGCCGAGCAAGTTCGTCCCTAGACGCTCCGCTTCATCTGTCAAAAACTGTATTTCTTTTCTAGCAGCCTCAGTGCTACCTGTTGCTGTGGCAAGGGCACGTTCCATCCGCTGGAACTCAAGCCCGACCTGAGCAGTTGAACGAATAGCCCCGGCAAACCCTAGCCCAGCTAACGCCCCTTTGAGGCTAACAAAGCTTTTCTGTAACTTCCCCGTCGCAGTAGACGCACCTTTACTATTGCGCTCAAGTTTATCAAGGTCGCGGTTGGTTTTCTCTATTCCGTCTGATTTAACCTTTACGCCTAGAGTTGTTACGTCCATGCTCGACCTCGTTTCTCTTATAAGCTATGCGCCGAATGAGCCTCAGTTCCGATGGCTTGGGGTGTTCGCCCGTGGAATCCTGCCATGCTTTTAACTCTTGCCACGTTGGTACATCGCCCGTGTAAATCTCTGCAAACCATTCCCATATGTGTATGAGCGTTGGTTCCGTTCGTGCTAACTCTAGCCGTGGGTCTGTTTTCCCCGTTTGGCGCTCGAATTGCTCCAGATGTTGCCGGGGCGTTGTTCCGTCATCGGTGGGCGAGTCGAGTTCAAAACAAGCCCCGGCGTAATCTAGTAACTCATCTTCGAGCGCTACATAAAAAGGGTGCGGTCTGCTATAGCTTCGTCAATCTGCTCCCGGATAAAGGGATGTTCAGTGTACAGCTTCCGCACATTCTCCGGGGTGCATTCAAGCTCTTCCGTGCCCCACATAACATTAGCCCAGGACACTGTGCAGTTAATAAGCAGATCAAGACCTTCCTCGTCAAGCTGCTCTGCGGTAACCTTCTTACCCTTCTGAGCCGCTTTCAGCCTACGGTTACGCTTGGCTACCTCTGCCTTGCGGAACTCGTCTGAATCCTGCCCCGCTACCTCAATTCTGATATCGGTAGGTTCGCCGTTTGGCAGAGTAATATTAACGCTTGTAGTGTCCTTAAATCCTAGGTTGCTTAAATCCATAATTTACGCCCTTGTAATCTGAATTTGGGTTTCTGATGTTGCGTCCATGATCGCCTGGAACGGAAGAGATACAGTAATCAATCCACCGCCCGATACCGGAACACTCCCACCTGTGTACTTAATGCGAGGGAGCAGCCATGTCTGTGAGTTTGTGCCGTCTGTGAGGGTGAACTCAAGGCTTGATTCTGTCTCGTCAATAAATTTATTGAGTAGCACCTCATCTTCAAACTGCGCCGTCAATGTTCCAGTGAGATTGGAGCGATCAAGTGTGATACATGGGGTGGTGTCAGACCCAATCACAAAAGATGCCTCTGCGCCGTTGTCGAGGCTTAAATCGATGCCAGTTACAATAGCAATAGGAGAACCACCCTCGCTTATTGTACCGCTGAAGGAATCGAACGGCGATGTAGTGGTTGCTGTATCGTATGTTGCGCCAGTCACTATTGTTTGGGCTGCGGTTTGACCCTTGCCAACAAAGGAGAATGAGCCTGTTACCATTGCATCCGGCTGTACCGAGAGGCTCAGCGCCGAAGGTACACATCCTGTATACCGAATATACCGTGTAATGTCTGAAAATTTCCGCTCAAGGGTAAAGGAGCGTTTGGTTGTACCTGTCTTGAGGATATCGGTTGTCCATGTGCCACCTAGCACCGCCTCAAGCATATCGTCAAAGCTGGTAGCAGACAGTTCCATGCTTACATCGCCGCCGATCTGCTTATTTCCGCCCCGGAAATCAGTAATCTGGCGGTCTGCTCTCATTTCTTCTGATACAAGGCTAGTTTTGCTTGTTTCGAGTGTAGTTCCCGTGTTGCGGAAGGGGATAAAAACAGGAGTGGCAGGTGTAACCCCGAACTCCGTTTCTGCCACATACGCTATTTCATGCCGTGAGCCTGTTGCACATGCCATATCAATTCTCCGTTATCGCTCTGAAGTTGATTGTCACTGGTACTGTGTACCAAGGTGACTCAATTATACTCGCTGATGGGTAAGAATTCAACACAGTAACACGAGTACCGCTATATGTTAAGTCAGTACCGCGCTTAAAAGTATCAGTAAGGCGTGACACTAGCGCCCGGATTGCGCCGTTGCCTTCGTCTGTGGGGTAGTTGCAGGATATTTGCACGAATCCTCGGATGTCATTCGTGCCGTATGTTCCTAATGTGTTTTGTGTGGGTTCAGCAAAGAAGATGTCGAACTTAATGTATTCAACGCCTACCTCTGGGGTGTATCGGACGTTGGGCCATGCGACGGGTGGAATGTCTGCCATGCCTGCAAGCGTTGCCCGGAAGGCGTTCTCGATGTTAGTGAATGCGCTCATTGTCTGTTAGCCCTTCTCAGTGCCGCGTCCCATTCTGCAACTGTCACGCGCACCATTCCTTGTGGTGCTTGCTTGCTACTCCTATACTCAAGTTTTTTGATATATGGCAGGTTGTTTGTTAGGTAGAGAACGTCCCCAGGTTGCGCCCTGGTTGATACGCTTGCGGCTTTGCGCTTGGGTCCTGCCCCGCTCTTGTCGGTCTGCTCTGTGGTCGATGTGTCGATGCTGTTTATCTCAGCGTTCCAGTTCGCCCGCGCCCTGCCTGTGTCCACCGGAGTTCTAACGATTATGGCGGTGGCAAGCTGTAGGTATGCCGCTGTCATTACCTTGTGCGGTTCCTCTTTTGCTTTTTTGACCCACTTTGCAACATCGCTCTCAAAACTCATCTCCTGACCTGCACCTTATATAATATCGCCGTTGCGCCGGGCTTTATAGTTTCAACATTCACAACCTGCCACACCTCGTTATCAACTTCCACCTCTTGCACCGTTCGCGGAATCGTCACGCTAGGCTCGACAAGTAAAAGCTGGTCCCCCTGCTGGATTATCGTGCCGTCAATGGAACTTTTAGAGTATTTCGTCAGCACACCAAACGGTTCAAGATATGTCGGAGTTCCTTCTGTAAATTCGCCAGTGATGGGGTCGGTTGTATCCTCGCCGGGTATTTCAAACTTGACAGGGATGCCATACTTCTGAATCAGCTTTTTGGCGGTCTTTACGTATCGGCTGTAATTCATCGCGCCAACCTCAACCCCGAACGCTTGAAGGGTAGCAACAGCGAATGGATGCGAGGGAACACCGTCTGCCCTGCCTTGCGCTGATTCTCCGCATATTCAGTCTCGATAACGTCCACCTTTTCACGTGTTACGCCTACGGTCTGGGCTTCTGTGAGGTCTTCACCATCGAGGGCTAAGAGTGCCGCTTCTGCCGCCGCTGCTTTGACTTGAGCGGGGATAACGTCGGTGTCGTAGGAAAAGCCATCAACCACCAATCCGGCGCGGGGGAACTGGCGCAACTGGTCAACAGTGACGCGCCCGCCCTTGAATGGGCTTTGCATGTCTACGTAGTCGCAACCCTGCGCTATGAGTGCATCAAGTCCAGTCTCTGCGGATATATCACGCCCACGCTCGAGTGCGTATGCTTGTAAATATGTAGCGTCGATGTAGTCAGCCATTTATGCCTCAGCTTTCTTCCGCTTCTTCCGTTGCATCTGAAGGTGATGTATCTGCCACTCGCGGCTCGTCGTCTTCGCGAACCGCTTTTCTTCGTCGTCTCGGTTTTTGGGAGTCATCTTTTTTAATCCTCGCCTTGTTTTTCGCTTCCAGATATTCCGCCTCAGTCAGTATTTGACCGGGCTTGAATCCGTCTTTATTGAGTTTCATAATCTCCCCGCATTAAGCAAAGGGCGGAGCCGTAGCCCCGCCCATGTTGGTCTAGTTGGTAATGAGATAACTTAAAGGTACGTTCTTACGGTCAACTACCCTGCTCCACAAGCCGGCCGTTGCCAACTCGGTCAGGGTGTAGCTGAACCCGTTAGCAGGGGGAGTAGAGGTAATCTGCTGGAACCCGAACGGATGCAGCATCCAAGTATTACGTACCCACAATGTTTCAATGCCGCCGCCTTGGCCTTGCGCCGCTTCGCGCTCGATCTCGACAGGCACATCAGGAGTACCAACGCCATAGCCGAACGCGCCAGCGCCGAAAATAACGGAGGTGTATTTAAACCCGTCTGTAGTCCCGGCTGTGACGGTTAGTCCATCGTCAACTACGACGCGCAATCCCATGTAAGTGGGGATGGTAAGGCGTCCTTCTGAATCGGGAATATACACGATATCATCATTCTTCACCATCTGCTGCATAATCGCAGAATGAACGGCGATGGTGTTGAACTGGTCGGAAGAATCACCCGCTGTATAAACCGCCTCGGTGAACGCGTCGCGGTTAAAAAGGGTGTCTGCTGTCTGTGAAGCAATAGCCTCAGCTGCAACGTCAACAACCATATCGCCGGAGTAGTTTGCCACGTTGTCTGCGAGTACACCGTTGGTAGCTGCAATCAGGCGGCGTTGCCACTGGCGCTGGAAGTACATATCTGTGCGGTTACGGACATGCTCCATCGCTTTAGCGCCCATCGCCAGTTCGCTTGCGAGATCTGCAACCTGCCAACCCTGGTTAACGAAAGCCTTGCGGGCGATCTGCTCCCCCTGGGTGACGTTCTGAGGGGTTGCAACGTCTATCGGGTTGTCGGTGGAATAGTTAACCTCGGTGCTGCCGTCCAAATCCTTCCAGAACGGGAGTTCTACTTGCTTGCCGGCCGCGTTAGCCGCTTCGTCGAGCAGGGGGGTGCGGGTAACAATGCCAGATTGAAAAAGTGCGGTCTTCTCCGGTCCATTAACCGGGGGAAGATCGCGGAATACCGTGACATCAATGATGTCTGAAAGCTGTGTTGTTGCCATGATTTATTACCTTTCGTTGTAGTAATCGTCGCGTATGCGCTGATAACCGTCGGGGTCTTTTCGTTTTAACTCGACAAGCTCAGCGCCCGTGTATTCGTTAAACTTCTTCGTGGCCCCGCCACCTGTACCAGAGCCCCCGGCTCCGCCACCTGATGCTCCCGGTGCGTCAACGAGGAAGGGATACTCCTCTTTCATCTGACTCACCAGCTTATCTTTGTCGACCGGAACGCCGCCTACCTCTATGTAAGCGCCCTTCTCCGGATCGTATTTGATAGCTGTCATTGCTTCTTGTTTCAGAATCTTGGCTCGCTTTTCGTCTGTAGTCAATTTTGCAGCGATACTGGATGCAAGAGACTCGCGCTCCTTTTCCTGTATCGTCTGCTTGAAGCTCGCCGCCTCGCGCCGTTCCTTTTCGAGTTCTGCCTGTGTTTTTTCGTAGAGCGCCTTAAATTCGCCCTTTTCCTTTTGGCGTTCTTCCTCAACCTGCTGGCGCTCTTCTTCCAATTGCTGCAATTTCTTTTTTGCTAGCGCCCTCTCTTCCCTCTCTTTCCTCAATGCCTCTTTAAGTTCTTCACCTGTGTCGATTCCCTCTACCACAAGCTGATATCCGTCCCCCTGTTTTTCGTAGAGGGCTTGCATGTTTTCTTCCAGTGCTTCAAATTCCTCTGCATTGATTTTGAACTTCATCTGTCGTACCTTTCCCCGTCCCCGACGGTGGTTTGAGTAACCCCGTTACTCACTGTGTAAAATTGTGCTTACTCAATTATGTAACTGATTTTTATGAATTGTCAAGGGTTATTCCCCGTTGATAGATTCTCCCTCAATACACATATCTGATATTAAATATCTTCGCGTTACGTCTACTGTCATCAAACTGTCGAATGTAAAAGTATCTATATCTATGCCCACCACGTCAGTTACTTCTTTGAAATTGCCGTCACCTAAGTCCTCAAATATTTTAATTCCGTTTGTGATTCCCGCGTTTGTGATTCCCGGTTGACCTTCATGCTTTATTATCTTTACTTTTTTCATAAATACCCCCTATTCTAAAGTTATTCCCTCCATGTTTTTCAACTCTTCCAACGTGTAAAGATCCCCCGTAGGGTCAACAAACTTATCGAGTGACAACTTCCCACTCCTGAACAGCTCCGCCCGTGTCTTGCCTAGCGCCTGCTCCTGAAAGTCAGCGCTCTGCCGTTTCAGCCATGCGGGGTACGTGGTCTTTGCCCCGACCTGCGTTGTGCCCTCATCCCCTTTTGCTGGTCGCTCGCCTTCAAACCCAGGTAGCTGGTATTCGTCTTTTACTTCATAGGCGTAGGTGCTTCGACAATTCACATGCGCGGGCAGGTCTGGCTCTTCGCCCATCTCGTAGATGTTGCCATCCCTTGAACCGCACAGCGTGGTGGTGCGACTATCCAGCGTTGCAACGTACCGTAACCCCTGTAATATGTCATCGTGTTCCTTGCCAAACTCCCGCCGCGCTGTGTTCGCGTAATGGTTGGTAGCTGTGCGCGTCATGGCTTCCGCTGATCTGCGCGAGGTTTCGATTGAGTCTTGTATCCGCTCGATAATCACCTCGTTGGTGTCACCTGCAAAGTATCCTTGCCGTGTCGCTGCGAGTACGCGGTCTACAGAATCGCGCCGATAGTTGCGAGTGATCTCGGTGAAGGGTCTGCCGAGTATCGGCTTAGCCAGTGCCGCGCTTGCTATCTGTTGTGCCGCCGCCACGGTGGTGTCAATCTCAACGCTCGTTACCTTGTCAACCATCTTAGAGGTAAACTGCGCCTCATATTCTGCAAGCCCTCGCACCTCCCCGCGCACACTTGCTATCGCCTCACCCATTAGCTCAAGGCTAATTTGCCTGATTGCGTCGAGCTGTTTCTGCATCTGAGCGGGCGTGAGGTCGGCAAACGCACCACGGGTGATACGCTCACGGATCTCTTTTTCCATCTCGCGCAATACCGCCTCAATCTTTTTACGCTCCCCTCCCGCGTACCGCTGAAGGAAAACAGCGTGGCGGGTGGCAGCGTCGATCAGGTATGCGTTAGCGCCTTGGGTCATTATTCATCTTCCCCGACAAACATAGCCATTTTACGCATCTCCATTTCAAATAATACTTCACCCTGTGTAAAGTTGGCAGCACGGTAAACGCGCTCTACGTTTCCATTCTCGTCTTCGACTAAACCGATAACAAATACCTTGTCTGTGGGTTTAATTTCTTCAAGAGCCGAGTGCAAAGCCGCATCTGCTCCCCATTGTTGGTTCGGTAAAATATCAATTTTGCCCATCAAACATACTCCCCATATTCTCACTTGCCTTAGCAATCTCTTCCTCTACGTCCACACCTTCCGCAATACCGCGCCGCTTCACTTCCTGCAATACAGTTTCCTTAGTCAATATCTGATCCATCATCAAGCCTTGCAGGACTTTGTAGCTCTCAAGCGTCATGGGGATGGACAAAAACTCTTTGTTTACGTCAAACTGTATTTCTTCGATAGCTGAATCAGGTAGACGCTCGAATCTGGCGCAATCTCGCAAGGCTCCCTCGTAGGCTACGGTTATATTGCCGGAGATGTTTGCAAGTACAGAGTTCTCCCCGCTCGCTTTTATCTGCTCAACGCCTACCGCCTCACGGCTACCGTCCTTGAACACGAGCCGTGCGCCTATCTGGATTGCTTGCTGCTCCTTGCGCTCCATTGCGCGTTCAAGGAAGGTATTGTCGGATAGCTGGACTATCTCAACCTTACCGCCTGTCTCCGTCTGTATCGCCTCCGCTGTGCCGAAGTAAACGGTGTCCGATTCTCCGATGTAGCCTGAGATGTGCATTGCCCCCTGCCCCATCTTGGACGCCATCTCTTCATAATCGGCGCTGTTGCGGTAATGTCCGATATTGATAACGCTCAAGGGGTAGAGCGTTGGTTCGTCAGGTTTCAAGTCGTTATCCGTCACGCCCAACGGGTAGAACGGGATGTAATCGAACGTCTGCCGGAATCCGTCAAGCACGGGATAATATTCCGTCACTTGCTCGCCGGTGTTATCGACAAGGCGCTGATGATAAACCCCCTCGATCATCCGTAACTCGCGGTATTGGTATTCTGTGTTGTGCGAGTAGATATCTGAAACGGTGTCGTCGTCTACCTCTTCCCTTAGCACAACAAGTTCTGTACTACCTCGCGGGGTGATCTTCCAGTTAATGATGTTCTCAGTTGTATAGACCTGTATCCGTGCCGCTATCCCCTGGAGCTGTTTCTGCTCGTTGGTGATGTTCTCCTTCACCTCTGGGTAATCCACAAGCAAACCGGCGCGGCTCGGCCCTATCAACTCGCGCCCTACCATCTTCGCTTGCTGTTCAAGCGTGGTCTGGTTGCCGTCTACGTTGTTCTTGAGATATTCAAGACCGGCAGGCAGCTGCATAGCTGGTTCATTACGGAAGATAAGCCCGTGAAGGAGTGTGGCGGTTCGCCCGGT
>Ga0182239_1000261_pt1 | contig 19917 bp, 17 predicted proteins | sample hydfrate6_PW_210_FD_132456 | JGI IMG/M metagenome (GOLD analysis project Ga0182239, IMG submission 132456) | Subsurface microbial communities from deep shales in Texas, USA - hydraulic fracturing test 6_PW_210 | ecosystem: Environmental > Aquatic > Deep subsurface > Shale gas/oil reservoir >... | reverse complement strand
GTCAACCATAAAAATAAAATCTGTAATTGCTGGAGAATAAACTGCTCCACCTGCACAGGGACCTAAGATTGCTGTAATCTGTGGTACTACTCCTGATGCCTTTGTATTGCGGTAGAAAATTTCTCCATATCCATTTAGTGAGTCTATACCTTCATTGATTCTGGCTCCCCCTGAATCATTAAGACCGATTACTGGAGCTCCATTTTTTACTGCTAAATCCATTACTTCAGATATCTTATTGGCATGAGCTTCACCAACTGAACCGCCCATAACTGTGAAATCCTGAGCATAAACATAAACCAAACGACCTTCTATTGTACCATAACCGACAACAACTCCCTCTCCTGGAACTTCCTTTTCATCCATCCCTAAAGATGTGCTGCGGTTTTCTACAAACATATTCAGTTCATTAAAAGTACCATCATCTAATAGATATTCTATTCTTTCTCTAGCGGTTTTTTTATTTTTTTTGTGCTGTTTTTCAATTCTTGCCTGACCGCCACCCTGGCGAATCGTCTCTTTTTTATTTTCTAATGACTTTTCCTTATCTTCTACTGACATCATCTTTCCTCCCTAATTACTTATAATTATTAGTCATTTGTATAATGTCTAAGGCCCGAAATAACAAGATTAATGACATAAATTTTGGTGACTTCTTCCTTGAAATATGGTGTGATATAGTTATAAATACTAAAAATACCACAAACCAAAAGGAGGAAGTCATATCGTCTTTTGGTTGAAACAAAACTTACAGCTTAGAATCAATGCTTTTATGCTTTTATCCTACAAAAATATTAGAATTTCCAACTCTTGTGCTCTTAGTTAATATTTTTGCTTTAAACAGTGACTTAAGAGATTTTGTGGTTTTAATTCTGATCCTGATTCGCTCATTTTTCTCGTTTTAAGACAAAGTTTGAAGATAATTCAGAAAAACTTTTTTGTCATCTTGTTGATGTTACTTAGCCACTTTACAGAAAAATTAATCCTCTAAAATCTGATTTTTTCCTTTATAACACAACTAGCTTTGAACCCTATGCGACTGAACACAATCCCAAATACATAAATAATATCATTCGCAGACTTAAAAAAATCTACAGAAACGATAAAAATGTTAATATATATGATTTTTCTTATCAGTCTATGCCTTCTTCAACTCAAGTTAATCAAAAGATAAAGCAGCTTTAAATTAACGGCCATTTCTAATTTGTTCTAGGCTGAACTCATTAATATATTTTTGATCCTTTTCATAATTACCGTACTTAGCTGCTAAAACTACTTTATCTCTTTTCTTTCAATTTTTAAATTATAATAAAAAATTCCTAAAATAAATTTATTAAAGTTTTTGTGTATAATTTCACATTAAATAAAAGATAGGTAATATTTACACTTTATAAGTAATTTAGATTTTATTTATAAATAATAGTAAACATTGTAAATTATTACCTAATGTCCAGTGGAGATGTCCTCAAACAAATTTATATGCGTAAAAATTAATTACTATTTTCTAGCAACCATTTCCCCATATTCTTCTTTTTTATCCTTAATAAACTCTTTAATAGCTTCTACTTTTGGCATAGCTTCGGAACAACTGTGAGCTGAAACCAACATTGAAGCTGAAGCACTACCAAATTCTAAAGCCTCTATTAAATCCCAGTTTTCCAGCAAACCATAAATAAAAGCTGATGCATATGCATCTCCTCCACCAAATGATTTCATCAATTCTACCGGAAATATTTTTATATCAAAGTGTTCGCCATTTTCAGTATAAGCAGTTGAGCCATCAGCACCATGTTTTATAACAACAAGTTCTGAATTCTTATCAAGCCATGTTTTAGCGACAACTTCATCAGATTCATCATCAGTATGATCTAAACGCTGCATAAAGTTAAATTCGCTTCTAGATCCAATAATTATGTCACTCATTTCTGCAGCTTGATAATAATAAACTGATGTTTCAGCTTCATTTTTCCAGGAATATGGTCTGTAGTCAATATCAAAAATAACCTTTACTCCATTATTACGAGCATACTTCATAGCTAAAAATGCAGCTTCTCTAGAAGGACTTTTTGATAAAGCTGTACCAGAAATCAGTAAAATTTTTGACTTTTTAATATAATCTTCATTAATATCATCAGTACATAGTTCTAAATCAACTGCTTGATTTCTATACATTAAAATACTGCTCTCCGTTTTACTTTTAATTTCTGTAAATGTTAAACCAGTCATAGCTCCAGAATCATCAATCGGCATATTTGAAGTGTCAATACCCTCGTTTTTAAAATACTGAAGTACAAAATTACCAAGCTGATCATCTGCAACTCTTCCTATAAAACCAACATTTTTATTAAGTCTTGCAAGACCTATAGCTATATTAGCTGGAGAACCTCCAACATACATCGAAAATGTTTCAGTTTCTTCTAAAGGCCTATATAATTCATTCGCATTTAAATCAACAGCAGCTCTTCCTAATGGAATAATATCCATGGGTTTATTTTCATCAAAATCAATCAAATTCATATTTATTCATCCTTTCATAACTAAAAATAAATAATTAATTTAAAGTGTCTGAGCCCTAAATCCTAAAATAATAATTTTAAACTTTAACAATATCTTATTACAATCTGATCATCAATAATTGCTAAAAATTTTTCAAACTGATCATAATAACTTGAAGTATCAAAACTTACAGTAATATTTTCTCTACTGCCAGTGAATACTCTAAACTCTCCTTCTAATAAACAAATATCTAGTTCAAAACTATCTATTTGATGATAATATATTTTTTTTAGTTTATAGCCCAAATAATTATCACTAATTTCTTTAAACCCTTCTTCTAAAACCATTATGCCATAATTAGTTGCAATCAAAAGTTTTGCAGGACTGGTTTCAGAATCTGAACTACTGTAGCTATCTCTTCTAATAAATATTACATCTAAAATATCTTTGTTGTTTACATAAAGTTTATCATCTTGAAGAACTCGCTTTAACATGTAATGAGCTTCATAACCTCTTGACAATATATCAGTAATTTTTTTCTCTAAATCTTTATCATGTTTTGCCATTTTCCCCTCCTTATCTAATTCCTTTATATGAGAAGGTGATTATATAATCACCTTCTCATATATTAACCCAAAATCTAATTAATTTCCTGTCCAAATAATTCTTTATCGCTTGGAATATCAGCTTCAATTTGTTTAGATATCCAGGTTACATTTAAGAAGTGCTTAAGTGTTATATTTTCAGTAGTAATATTTCCACCCCAGGTTCCACAGCCTAAGCTTAAAGTAAATGGCATTCCATTATCCCAATTACCACTATTACCATAACTCTGAGACTGTCTAACCATTATTCTACTTACTGGAGCAAATGCACCTAACTTCTCTATATGTTCATCATTAAATGAATGAATTCCACAGGAATGTCCTAAACCTTGGAAGTTTAATATCTCTTCAACTCTTTTAAGAGCATTTTCAAAACCGCTGTATTTATAAACAGTTAAAATGACAGAGAGTTTTTCACCAGAAAATGGATATTTTTTACCTACACCATCTTCTTCTACTATAAAGAATTTAATATCATCAGAAATATCAATTCCTGCTGCATCTGCTATAGTCTTTGCAGAACGACAGATTAAATCAATGTTTAGATGATAACCCTCAACAAAAAATGCGTTCTGAATTTTTTGTTTTTCCTCTTTAGTAGCTAAATAACCACCCTGAGCCTGTAGTTCTTCCATTAACTTATCATAGACTGATTCTTCTACTATCAGTGAATTTTCTGTTGAACAGCTGGTACCATTATCAAATGTTTTTCCATTCTTAATCTTTTCAGCAGCATCTTTCAAATCAGCTGTCTCATCAACGATTATAGGTGCATTACCTGGTCCCACACCATAAGCAGGTGTTCCAGAAGAGTAAGCTGCTTTAACCATTGAACCACCACCTGTAGCTACCACAAGATCACTCTGTGACATTAATTCATTTGTCGCTTCAATGGAAGGTTTTTCGATTATCTGAAATAAATCAACAGGTGCTCCCTCTTCTTTTAAAACTTCTCGCATCAAATTTACCATTTCAGTTGAAGTTTTCTTGCTGCGTGGATGTGGTGAAAATATTATTGCATTTTTACCTTTGAGAGCAAATAATGCTTTCACAGGAGGGGTAGCCTCACAATTAGTAATTGGAACAATCCCACTTACTACTCCTACAGGTTTGGCAAATTTTAATAAACCTTTTTCCTCATCTTCATCAATCTTACCCATTGATTTTAAATCCTTAATGTCATTCCAAGTACCACGTACCTTTTTAGTTATTTTAGTCTTTTTATGAGCAACTACTCCCATCTTGGTCTCTTCAACTGCCATTTCAGCTATTCTTTGAGCATCTTCCTCTTTTGCAGCAGCCATAGCAACCTTATTACAAAGATCGTCAATCTTTTCCTGACTATAATCTGAAATTTCATCCATTGCTGACCTGGCCTTTTTAATCATCCCTTGAACTTGCTTTTTTGCTTCTTCTGACATTATTTATCACTCCTGTATTAATAATTTGGATAACTCGATTCTAGAAAATATTTTTGCTTAAATAAAAATTATCTATTCTTCTGGCCAAATTATAGCATCCTTATCATACAACCATTCATGATCTGGATCATCAACTCTATCTGTCCATGGATTATCATCAAAATGTCTAATCATCCAACAGTAATACATAGCATAACCAGGTGCTGTAACCTGAGGGTGTGTTTCGCCACCTTTTATAGCTGCAGTATCATGATCTTCAACTTTATAAACATTATCTCCAATAAAACATCCACCAAAACCTTGAGGCTTATTAAAGCGGTAATAATAAATTTCAGGTTGAGCATGAGCATGTGGTGGAAAACTTGCCCATTTACCTGGATAATCAATTGCTTCTCCCAGTACCATATTGGAATAGGGAGCATTATCATAATCAAAAATTGTTATAACATCTCTGGTCGCAGTATCATTCATTAAACCTTCACCAAACTTTTCAACTCTATAATCTCCTGGAGCATAAAACTTAGAGTCAAAATCTTCTTGATTAACTGTCTGCTGAACAATAACCTGTGATTCAACATGAGAAATTATTTTAACTTCAATATTTTTCGGAACATGTAGAGCATGAGGTTCTTTATCAAAAGGATTATCTCTTTCTATCTTTTTACTTTTGCCTTCCCATTCAATTGTTATATTACCTTCAGTTAAAAGAAAAGCACTCTCCATTTTATCTTCCAAAAAAGTTTCTACTTGACCGCCTTTCATTCTTAATACACCAAAATCCATCATCATATTACTGTACTTACCATCTTTGCTAATTATATTATTATAACCATATTCAAAATCACTTTCATGCTTAGCTATCATTTTATCCCTCCAATTTAAGCTTTTTAAATTTAATATTGCCTTGCTTCTTTAATGTGTTCTTCAACCCATTTTCTTACTTCTTTAATTCTTTCTTTCTCAGATGTTTCTGCTACTCCTACTCTCCACCAGGAGTTATATTTATGAGCCATTGTTTTAGGCATTACTTTTATATCAAGCAGTGTCGATGTTTCCTGTTTTTTAGCATCTGCAAGTGCTTCTCTAAGTTCTTCTATTGTTCTAATTGTATAGGTCTTACAGCCATATGCTTCTGCACTTTTAGCAAAGTCTATAGGTACCAGACCTCCATCCAAATTACCAGTTTCTTCATTTCTAAAGCGGAACTCTGTACCAAAACTATCCATTCCATGTTCCATTTCTAAATTATTGATACAGCCAAATCCCATATTATCTAAAAGGATAACATTAATTTTTTTGTTTTCCTGAATACTAGTAACTAATTCTGAATGAAGCATCAGATATGAACCGTCACCTACAAATGAATATACTTCTTTGTCAGGCTCAGCTAATTTTGCACCAAAAGCACCACTGACTTCATAACCCATACAGGAATAACCATATTCTACATGATAGGTGTTTTCACCCTTTGGCTGCCAGATTCTCTGTAAATCTCCTGGTAAACTACCAGATGAACCTACAACAATATCCTCCTCACTCAGTAATTTATTTAATTCACCAAGTACTCTGGTTTGAGTTAAACAGGAATCAGTAATTTCCTGGAATTCTTGAAAGAGGCTCTGTTGATCAATATGATCATCAATTTCTGGAACAAAGTCCTCACCTGTAAATTTAACAGAATATACCCTTTCAACTTCTTCTTTTAATTTTTCTTTTGCTTCTTTAATTTCATCTGAATAAGCTGATTTATAATCTGCTTCTGATAATGCCCTAGTTATCTCTTCAAGGGCAACTTTTGCATCAGCAACCACCTGTAAACCATCTAATTTATAAGCATCAAAATTTGCAATATTAATATTTAAGAAATCTACATCTGGATTTTGGAAAATCCATTTTGATGAAGTTGTGAAATCAGTATATCTTGTTCCAACACCTATAATTAAATCTGCTTCTTTTGCAATCATATTTGCTGCAAGACTACCTGTTTCACCAATTCCACCAAGATTTAATTCATGATCATAAATAACCGCACTTTTCCCTGCCTGAGTTTCTCCAAAAGGTATATTAAACTTCTCAGCAAATTCTTTTAATTCAGCAGCAGCCTCTGAATACTTAACACCTCCACCACAAATAAGCATTGGTTTTTTCTTTTTATTTATTAAATCTACAGCTTTTTCTATTCTGTTTTCTGTAACTGGAGTACGGTCTAAAGTGTGTACTCTTTTCTGAAAGAAATACTCTGGATAATCATAAGCTTCACCCTGTACATCTTGAGGTAATCCAATGGTTACTGCTCCTGTCTCTGCAGGATCAGTTAAAACTCTCATTGCATTAATACAAGCTGTCATTAACTGTTCTGGTCTGTTAACTCTATCCCAATATTTACTTACTGCTTTAAAAGCGTCATTTGTTGTAGTACTTAAATTGTTTGGCTGTTCTATTTGCTGTAATACTGGATCAGGCTGTCTGGTAGCAAATGTATCACCCGGAAGTAGTAAAACTGGAATTCTATTTGCTGTGGCTGTTCCTGCGGCAGTAATCATATTTGCTGCTCCTGGACCAACAGAAGAAGTACAGGCATAAATCTTTTGCCTATTATTTTGCTTGGCAAAAGCTGTTGCAGCATGGGTCATCCCCTGTTCATTTCTTCCTTGTCTTACAATTAAATCACCAGAATCTTGTTCTAAAGCCTGACCTAACCCTACAACATTACCATGCCCGAAAATTGTAAATATACCTTCTACAAACTTATGCTCTTCTCCATCAACTTCTAGATACTGGTTATCTAAAAACTTTACCAGTGCCTGAGCTGTTGTAAGACGTATTTTATTCAATCTTTATACCTCCTTATTTTTTCAAGTCATACATCTTTCAATTAGTTTCTCTCTAACCATCTCAATAAACTTTTCAAACTCCGCATAATATTCAGCAGTTTTAAATTTTATTAATGCATCCTGATTATTTATAGTATTAATTTTAAATTCTCCTATTAGTAATGCAATATCAAGCTCAATACTACTGATATTATTATAATAAACATCCTTGATTTTATACCCATAATAATCAGAACTTATTTCTTTAAAACCCTCTTCTATTATTAATATTCCATAATTAGTAGCTATCAACATTTTTGCTGGGCTAATAATATCAGATTTATTACGTCCTGATACTGAAACGTTATCTGAATACTCTCTTTTTAAATATATTAAATCAATAATCTCTTCATGGCTTAAAAAAACAGATTGATTATTTAATAATTTTTTGAAAATATGATGAACATCATTATCTCTCTTGGTAACTTTTTCTATCTTTTCTTCTATATTCATATATCCCCCTATTCTTATTGATAATCATAAATTATTTTATATAATCTAAAGAATTAATACTTTGCTATAAAACTATATTAATAAACTATTTAAAAATTATAAACTAAAATTTTGGCGTTAAACTTTAATAAAAACTGATATTTCACTTATTTAAACAAAAACTATTATAGATATAAAAAGCTTAAATAATTTAACGCCAAAAATAGTGAATAACAATAATTATTTACTAATTGTTTGTTTTAAAGCATCAACTGAAGTTTCAATACCAGCCTCAACAGACATTGTCAAGTCTTCCATTTCAAGAGAAACAAAATCATTATAACCCATCATCCTAACTACTGAGAAAAATTCTTTCCACCATTTTAGGTCTTTACCACAACCAACAGCTACATAATTCCAACTTCTATTTGCTGTATCTTCAACAACTTTTGTTTCAATTAATCCATTAACATCTGCAAGGCCTCGTTCAATCCTTGCGTCCTTTCCGTGAACATGATGAATAGCGTCTCCTAATTCTCTAGCAGACTGAATTGGATCAGCTCCCATAAACATTAAATGTGAAGGATCAAGATTTAATCCAATCATTGGATCTACCGCATTTCTTAACTTGAATAAAGTTTCTGGGTTATATACCAGCATTGAAGTAAAATTTTCTAAAGCTATTTTTTCTACACCACATGATTTTGCTTTCTCTACTACATTCTTCCAATAAGGTATAGCAACATCATTCCACTGATAATCCAGAGCATCCTGTAAAGAAGGTGGCCAGCTTACTGTATAGGTGATCCAGTTAGGTACAGTATCATTTTCATTTGCAGCTGGAAGTCCGGACATTGCAACTACTTTCTTAACATCAAGCAGTTTGGCAAGTTCCATTGTTTTTTCTACTGCTTTTCTGTGTTCTTCTCCCATTGGTCCTGGATCTAAAGGGTTACCTGAACAATTTAAAGCAGCAATTTTCATATCTCGGTCAGCAAGAGCTTTTTTAAACTCAGCTATTTTTTCTTCACTATTTAAAAGTTCATCCACATTAATGTGAGGTGCTGGTGACCAACCTCCTACTGTCATCTCTACATAATTAATCCCCAGTGACTTAACCTTATCCAGCATATCTTCATATTCTAAATCTCCTAAAACATCGGTACAAATTGATAACTTCATTATACATATACCTCCAAAATCTATAATTTAATATAATAATAACTTTGATATTTAACTCTTTTAATAAATATTTTAAAATAGTATAGTATACTATTTATAAAGCTCAGGACGTTCTGGCATATCAATTTTAATAATTTCACCAGAGTTTAAAGCTTTAACACCCTTATTGGATATGTAGGAAGCTGCAAAACCATCCCAAGCAGTGGGTCCATTTACTTCACCCTGTAAAGTTGAATCTATCCACTCTTGAAGTTCTACTTCATAGGATTCAACAAAACGTTTTTTCCAGTCAGTTAAAATGCCTCTCGAAAATTTTCCATCCTTACGGTAAGTTACACTAAGAGGTTCCGCTAATTTAGCAATACCTTCCTCTCCCACTACTTGACACTGTATATCATAACCATATTTACAGTTAACAAATACTTCTATATCAATTCTAATGCCTGATTCAGTTTCTAATAAAACAATCAACGGATCTTTCAATTTTTCACCAGCACTACTTGTCTTTTTACCATTTACTACCTGAACTGAATAATATTCATCTTCAAGCAGCCATCTAAAAATATCTATTTCGTGAACCAAAGTGTCTGTAATTGGCATATCCCCATAATATATTTCGGAGTCAACTTCTGGGTTTCTATGAGCTGCATGAACCAATAAAGATTCTCCTATATTACCCTGATCAATAAATTCTTTTAAGTCCCTATATGACTGATCAAAACGACGCATAAAACCAACCTGAACGTATTTTTGTTCTGATTCAATCTCTGCATCCACAATATTTCTTGCTCCTTCTGCAGTGTCAGAAAGAGGTTTTTCGCAAAAAACTGGTTTTTTCTCATCAATAGCTGTTAGTACAAATTCTTCATGAGTTGGCCCCCATGATGCTACTATTACAGCATCAACTTTATCAGATCTAATTAGATCATGACCTGATTCAAAAAAATCTGCATCAAGCCCTTCTTTTTCAATAATATTCTGAGCTCTTTCTTTATCGATATCATTTACTGCTACAACTTCACCTCCAGTTAATATATTGGAAATTTTATTAATATGATCTTCACCAATTGCTCCTGTTCCAACAACTCCTATTTTTAATGACATAATTTATTCCCCCTGATTAATTTTTTGTAATACATAATTTCGTTATTTAACTTTTTCTCTACTGTCTTTTTCTTTTCCAAACATCTATAATTATTGCTGTAACAATTATGACCCCTTTTAAGATTTGCTGCCAATATGAAGATACATTCATTAAATCAAGTCCATTATTTAAAACACCGATTATCATAACACCAACAACTGTACCTCCTATAGAACCAATACCTCCACTAAGACTTGTTCCACCAATAACAGTTCCAGCAATCGCATCCATTTCATAAGTCAAACCAGCTGTAGGCTGTCCTGAACTTATTCTAGAAGTTAAAATTATTGCTCCTAGCCCAGCTAAAAGGCCTGCATAAGTATATATTATTAACTTAACTCTAGGGACATTAATACCACATATATATGCTGCCTCTTCATTACCACCAATTGCATAAATACTTTTTCCTAATTTAGTCTGTGATAAAATCAAATGTGTAATAATAATCAATAAAGAAAAGATAATTATTGGCACAGGCAGACCTAAAATATCACCACCGCCAATAAACTCAAAAGCTTCACTTAAATTTCCAATTGGTCTTCCACCACTATATAAAAGAGCTACTCCTCTTGCTGCCTGCATCATTCCCAGAGTAGCAATAAATGGCGGAATTTTTGCTTTTGAGATTATTGTACCATTAATTAATCCAGCTAAAGCACCTGCACCAAGTCCAACGATAATAGCTAGTAAGAATGAATCTCCTGGTTGAGCAAAACTAGCTGTTACAACAGATGCAAAAGCTACTACTGCACCAGAAGATAAATCAATTCCACCTGTAATAATAATCAGTGTTACTCCAAGTGCAAGCAAACCTTTGATTGACATCTGTCTCATAATATTAAATATGTTTCTTGTGCTTAAAAAACCAGGAATCATTATTGTCATAAAAAGCATCAAAATAAGTAAAATTATAAATATCCCATATTTATTAAAAATTTCAAATCCTTTTTCACTAAATAGTGATCTTTCTTTTTTTTCTTCTTTAGCCATAATTCGTTCCTCCATTATATTAATAATTTTAAATTGCTTCTTTTATATTGCCCGACGCAAGATTCATAATTTTTTCTTGAGTAGCTTCTTCTCTTGTTAATTCACCCATCTTTTTCCCTTCATGCATAACCACAATGCGATCACTCATACCTAGAATTTCTGGCATCTCTGAAGAAATCATAATAATCGCTTTTCCTGTCTGAGCCAGAGCACTCATTAATTTATGAATTTCAGATTTAGCTCCAACATCAATTCCTCGAGTAGGTTCATCCAATATTAGTATATCTGGATCTGTTAATAACCATCTTGCAATTAACACTTTTTGTTGATTTCCTCCACTTAAATTATCTACTATCTGAGCTAAACTTGGAGTTTTAATATTCAATTTTTCACTTAGTTCTTGGCATTCTTTTTTTACTTTTTTATTATCAATAAAGTTTTTAGAAAGAAATTTATCAATACTTGCAGAAATCATATTTTCATCTACCGGTAGAGGTAAATATAAACCACTTGATTTTCTATCTTCTGTCAATAAAGCCAACTTATTCTTAATAGCATCACTAGGAGAGTCAATCACAACTTCCTCTCCTTTAATATAAATTTTACCAGAATCCAAATTGGTTATACCAAAAAGTGCTTCCATGACTTCACTTCTACCAGATCCAACCAAACCTGAAAATCCAAGTATTTCTCCTTCTTTCACATCAAAACTGACATCTTTAAAAGTAGTTTCTCGTAATTTACCCTCTTTTGAAAGATTTTCAGCAGACAATAAAACCTCTTTTATCTCTGATTCTTCTTTTATAAAAACTTCTCCAAGTTCTCTACCTACCATCATTGTTATTAATTGATCTGAGTCTATATCTTCTGACTTTTCTGTACCAATATATTTGCCATCCCTTAGTACAGTTACTTCATCAGTGATTTGAAAAACTTCTTCCATTTTATGAGTAATATAAATAACAGCTACGTCTTTTTCTTTAAGGTTTCTAATCATTTTAAATAGATGATCAACTTCTTTATCAGTAATAGCAGAAGTAGGTTCATCCATAATAATTAAATCTGCATCATAAGAAATTGCTTTTGCTATTTCCACCATCTGCATATCAGCAATGCTAAGATCTTTCATCTTAGTTTTTGGATTCAAATCTATATTTAAATTTTCAAAAAGATCTTTAGTATTCTTAAATAATTGCTTATGATTTACTACTCCAAATCCATAAGTTGGTTCTCTTCCCAAAAAAATATTTTCAGCAATCGTTGTGTATGGTATAGGGCTTAGCTCCTGATGAATCATAGATATACCCTTTTCTAGTGAATTATTTACATCAGCAAATTTTAATTGTTTACCTTTAAACATTACTTCACCTTTTTCGGGTTCATAAATTCCCATTAAAACTTTCATTAAAGTTGATTTACCAGCACCATTTTCTCCCATCAAGCCATGTACTGTTCCTTTTTTAACTTTAAGATTTACATTATCAAGTGCCTTAACTCCAGGAAACACTTTAGTAATATTCTTCATTTCTAAAATTATATTTTCTTTACTCATAAGCTGATCCCCTCTAGTAATTTAATTCTTTCTGATGAAAGGGGTTGCCCTTTCATCAGAAGATAATTATAGTCTATTTAATTATAAGTGTGGTTAGAAAAACAATTATTCAGAAGCTTGTTCCCATTTTGCTACAAATTCATCAACATTTTCAAGAGTTACCAACTGATAAGGAACTAAAACTTCTTGCTCTATATCTTCACCTCTTGCAGCTTTAACCGCCTGCTCCAAACCTGTTTTACCCTGTCCATTAGCATCCTGGAATACAGTAACTGTTAATTTACCTTCTCTTAAATATTCTAGAGCAGCTGGGGTAGCATCAATTCCACCTACAACTACTTCATCTAATTTGCCTTCTGCTTCTAAGGCCTTGATTGCTCCAATAGCCATTTCATCATTATTGGACATAACTGCATCAATTTCTTCTCCTGTTTGCAGCCAATTTTCCATTAATTCCATACCTTCAGGTCTATTAAAATTACCAGTTCCTTCTAATACAACTTCCATTCCTGGATGTTCATTTATTACTTCCATAAATCCTTCTGTTCTTTTAATCTGTGCTTCATGACCTAGGGTTCCATTCATGATAGCAATGTTGCCCTCGTAATTTAACTCTTCTGCAATATATTCAGCTTGTAAAAGACCTGACTGTTTAGAATTTCCGCCAACATAACTATCAGCCCTATCATAATATTCTGGAGACGGAGGCATATTAACAAATATAATTGGAATACCAGCCTCTTCTGCTATTTCAATTGCCGGCTCAGAAGTTTCAGGACTCACTGGAACCATCATTATTGCATCAACACCACGAATAACAAAGTTCTCTATCTGACTAATCTGCTTGGCTGAATCCTCTCTTGCATCCGTAACTGTTAAACTTACACCTTCCATATTATCAGCCTCAGTTTCAATTACATCCACCATATAAGTTAACCAGAGATCTTTAAGTCCAATTACTGATAATCCAATTCTTACGTCGTCCTGAGCTCTTACCTCTTTAGCACCAACACCAATAACTAAAATAGCTAAAATTAAAAATAATGCAATATTCTTTTTCATTTAAATTTTCCTCCCTTTTAGTTTTAAATTGTAATTGCTTTTGCCCACTAATTGATATACTCTAAATTTAATACTAAAATAATTTCAATCTCAAAGTAGTTCTTTCTTAATTCTTTCTAAAGTTCCAGGTCCCTGCTGATCAAGCTTCTCTGGAAATCCGAATAAGCAAGTTGTAATAATATTGTCATTATTTTCTGCAAATTTCATTTCTCTTAATTTTGAAAATAATGCATCAAAATCAACTTCACCTTCTCCCAACCCTAAATGTTGATGCACTGTTGATTCAGCATCAGGTGGATTTTGAATATAATGAGTATGAATTGTATGATTATAAGTGTCTCCCAGTAATACGTGAGATAACGAATCACCTGCATAATCCAGCATACTCTCCACATCTCCTTTTCCATCATCATAGAAAAAGGTATGAGCTACTGAATAAACATACTTAACGTAATCACTATCAAAAGATTTTACTATATCTACTGTTTCATTATTTGTTTCCACAAAATCATATGGATGAGCCTGCAATTCTATTCTTATTCCCTCTTTTTCTAAAATTGGAAGTAGCTCATAAATTGATTTGTAAAGTTTTTCCTCAGAAACTACCGGACTATTTGGATGTGTACATGTTAATTCTGCATTAATTACATCTACATTTAATTCAACTGCAATTTCAATTGCGCGCTTCCATTTTCTCATAGCCGCTTTCCTTCTTTCCTCATCTGGGCCAGCCCAATAATACATTGCAATAAGTGAGGAAATTTCTAACCCTGTATCTTTAAGTGCATCTTTATATTCCTTAATGATAGACTTATTAGCTTTAGGATATTTGTAAAATGGAAGAATTTGTGGATGTGGAGATTGTTCTATATATTTATATCCCATATCAGCAATCTTATAAACCATATCTTTAATAGAATACTCTCCTTTTGCAGCCTGTTTCTGCCTTATAACATCTGGATCAAAAGCTATCTTCATATATTATCACCTCAATTTTTTATTATCTTACACTTCAAAAACAACTATACGCATTTAGAAATTAATTTACATCTCACCTCCCAAATTTAAAATTTAGAAGAAATATAGATAATTAGATAGTAAAACCCACTAAACTTTATTTGTATTTAATAAAATAAGATAAAAATTATCAAATACTAGTTAAAGTTAGTGGGCCTTATAATAGTTATAATCTTATATCCACATTCCTAGTTATTATTATTGAAAAAATTTATTAAGTTTTATATGAAAAATAAAAAAATGGAACCAAAGAAAATCCTCGCTAAAAGATTTTCCTCAGTTCCATTATATTTACAATGATACAAAGGTCCGTCCACATAAAGTTTATTGTGCCTGATCAGATTCAGAAGCTCGGCTTCCTTCCCTCGTTGGCAACTAAAATTGAAATTTTAGCTTTTTCCTCTATGCTTCATACGGTTTACAATATTATTATTTTTTAAAATCAAAAATTTTATTAAACGTTTACAAAATTCGTAACTTATATTAAGATTATAATTCAGAATCATAGCAATGTCAAGTGTTTTTTTAATATTTTTAATGTTTTTAATTGTTCTATATTTCACTTATTTTTTCTTTTTTAAAAGATCAACTTTTAAAATTTTAAACGTTTACAAAAAATGAGAATAAAAAATGGAACCAAAGAAAATCCTCGCTAAAAGATTTTCCTCAGTCCCATTATATTTAAAATGATACAAAGGTCCGTCCACATAAAGTTTATTGTGCCTGATCAGATTCAGAAGCTCGGCTTCCTTCCCTCGTTGGCAACTAAAATTGAAATTTTAGCTTTTTCCTCTATGCTTCACACGGTTTACAATATTCAATATTTTCTAACTTAAATTATAAACTAATATTTATTAATTGTCAAGTGTTTTTGATAATTAATAAATATTATAATTATAACACACTATTATTTGAAAAACCTTTATTAATCTAAATATTCAGTTAAAGTGTCAATAATAAGTTGATGATCATCGAGATGATTGGATAAACCAGAAACACAAATAGATCCTATAACACCAGTATTATTTATTCTTATTGGAAAGCCGCCTCCTCCAGCAGCATAATCGTTAGGATTTAGTTTTCTATCATTGAGAGTTTCATTTCTTATTTCTAACCATTTCATAAAACGTAAGGAAGACATATTCATTAAATTAACTGTATTTTTTTTGCGTTCCAACCACAAATCACTATCTAACACTGCACCTTCAGAAAAATAGCGAAAAATTATAAGACTATTCATAGTAATTTCAACCGCTATTGGATCATCATATTTTACTGCATTTTCTTTTAAAGCAACACCTATAGAAAATGCATTTTCATGAGAAAAACTTTCAAATACTAAACTTCTTTCCTCTTTCATTAAGTCTTGATAATCTTTTTTTGAATTACTCATAAATTTATCTCCTTTTTTATTTTTTATTAATGACTAAAGATAATTTCTAAATATAAAAACTAAAAAGAATACTTAGAAATTTTTTAAACAAAAATTAGTTCTCTTTTAAAAAGTCCTCAGGTAAAGGTTCAGGACGAGTAAATCTGCTTTTTACTTTATAATAGCAATCTTCTCTTGCAGATTTTAATATTGCTTCCATAACCTCTAGAGTATGTAAAGCCATTTGACCACTAGCTCTTGCATCTCTTTTCTCATTTATTGCATAGGCCATATCAATAAGACCTATACCTCGACTGTTTTTTTGATGACTTATTGAATTAAACCGATGTTTAACTGGTACTTCAATCCAATCACTAAGTAATTTCTCTCTAGGTAAAGTTTTCCACCTGTAGTTTTTCCTAGTTCTTAAAAGTACTTTTCCACCAAAAATATTTGGTCCATTAGCAGGATCAATGTCATTAATACAAATAGTTCCCTTAGTACCATATATCTCAATTCTGGGAAGTTCTGAATCCCAAACATCAAAACTAGCAATTAAAGTTCCAACTGCATTATTTGAAAATTTTAGATTGGCGGTTATATGAGTATCAACCTCTACATTGAAAGATTGGCCTTTTTTTAATTTACTTTCTATAGTTCTCGTCTCAAAAGCTCTGGTAGACATAGCAGAGACTTTATTAATTGATCCAAGCAAAGATAAGAGGGCAGAAATATAATATGGGCCAATATCTAAAATAGGTCCAGCACCTTCTTTATAGAAATATTCTGGGTTAGGATGAAACCATTCGTGTCCATGACTAACAACAAAAGCACTCGCTCCAATAATATCTCCAATCCTACCGTCATCAATTATTTTTCTACATGTTTGAAGTCTTCCTCCCAAAAATGTATCAGGAGCACTACCAACATAGAGATTTTTATCCTTTGCTAATTCTATAATTTTCTTTCCATCTTTAAATTTAGCCGCTAATGGTTTCTCTGTATAAACATGTTTTCCAGCTTTTAAAGCCTTAATATTTAATTCTGAATGAACAGCTGGAGGAGTTAAATTAAGAATAATATCTATTTCAGGATCTGCTAAAAGTTCTTTGCTATTTGCATATGGTTTTGGAATAGAATACTCTTCTGCTTTCTTTTTTGCTTTTTTTAAATTTCTACTTGCACAGGCAAATACATTAACAATGTCATAATTATTTAGATTATTAATATAAACATCACTTATATCACCAATTCCTATTATTCCAACATTAAATTTCTCCATTTTTCCCTCCAATTGTATTATTCTAAATATTAAACGTTTACAATGATAATAAAACCATTATAATAATTAATTCACTAATTGTCAAGAGATTTTTAAAATTTGGAAATTTGTATTAAAAAGCTTGAAATCAAAAAAAAAAATGATATAATGAGTTATATTAAACGTTTACAATTACTTAATATTTAAATAAGGAGAGAAATCAAATGGAAAAAATGAAGTTATCACATCTTGTGAAATCTGGAGAACTAAATCATCATGGAACTCTTTTTGCTGGTCAAATGGCTGAATGGTTTGTAGAAGCATGTTTTATTAATGGAGCCCAAATTACAGAAAGTCCTGAAAATATTGTATGTTTAAAAATTCATGGTTTCCGATTTAATATGCCTACAAATAATGGAGATATTTTGCATATTGAAACTCAAATGGTTAAAGCAGGAACAACTAGTTTTACTGTTTATGGAAAAGCCACAAGAAACAATGACATAGAATTGATAGCAGATGGTTTTATTACTTTTGTATTTGTAAATGAAAATGGAAAACCAATTCCTCACAATATAACTTTAGATGAAGCAAAAACTAAAGAGGAAAAAGAATTAAGAAAGCAAGCACAAAATTTAACATAATTAAAATATATAATTAGCTCAACTTAAAACCAATTTTTTTAAGTTGAGCTCTCAAGTTTTAAGGGAGGACAACAATGGGAACAACACTAAAAGACATTGCAAAAAAAGCTGAAGTTTCTTATGCTACAGTTTCTAGAGCGCTTAATAACCATCCAGATGTAAATAAGAATACAAAAGAAAAAATCATTAAATTAGCCAATGATATGAATTATCAGCCTAACACAATTGCACGCAGTTTAAAAAGTAAAAAAACTAATACTATAGGACTAGTTATTCCGGATATAACAAATCCCTTTTATCCTCAAGTAGCTAGAGGTGTTGAAGAAGCTGCTGCTGTATCAAATTATAATGTTTTTCTTTGCAATACTAATTGGAATCCTGAAAGAGAAAAACACTACGTAAAAGCATTAATACAAAAACAGGTTGATGGTTTAATAATGACTCCAAGTTCTGAAAATATCAATTACTTAAAAGAATTACTGGATTTTAATATTGAAGTTGTTTTCCTAAGTTCCTATATACCAATCAATAATTATACTTCTATAGTTACTGACAATACTAGAGGGATGGAAAAAGCAGTTGATTATTTAATTAAAAAAGGTCATAAAAAAATTGCTTACGCAGGCTCACACATAGAAAGATATGCTAATAAAGAACGATTAAATGGTTATAAAAAATCTTTAATGAAACACAATATCAATATTGATAATAAATATATTAAAAGTGTTAAAAACTTCTATGATCAAAGAGGTGGTTATAAATTAATGTATGAATTCTTACAAGAATTCAAAAAAACAGAACTACCATCAGCAATAGTATGTTATAATGATCTTTTAGCTTTAGGTATAATTCAAGCTTTAAAAGAAAATAATATTAGAATACCTGAAGATATTGCAATAATAGGATTTGATGACATTTCTTTTTCATCTTTGTCAGAAGTACAATTAACCACTGTTTCACAATCCAAATATGAAATGGGAAAGGTTGCTTTAAAGACACTATTAAATAAATTAGAAAATGGATCAAGGAGCACAAAAGAAAACAAAATTGTACTCTCTCCAAAATTAAAAATTAGGAAAACCACCTAAAAACAATTAATATAATAAATATTTCACTTTACTTAAGAACAAAATGGCCTAACGGCCACCCTACTATAGAAGTTAATTAATATTTCTTTAGTAGGGTTTTATCTTTCAAATGTGTATTTAAACTTCATTTCCGCACCACATTCAGGACATGCCACACCTGGCATTTCTCCTTCTTTCAAATCTTTTACCATTGCAAACTCATCTATTACATAGCCTGGAACTTCATCTTCCTCCCCACACTTAGGACATTCAAATTTATACCACTCTTTGTCTGTATCTTCTGGGGTATGGAATGGGATTTCCATATTTTCTTGCCAGTTTTTTTCTTTCATATCTTGGATCAACCTCCCAACTATTGCTTTTTATATATCTTCCACTATCATCGGTATGTTCTATATGATATAGAAAATCATATAATGGATGCCAGATCTCATACAACACCATCTCTTTACCACAGTTTTTACACCTTACTGGATCTTTTCCAAAACTTTTTATCATTCTTTCTCTCCAGCTTAGTGATCTAGTCTCTTTATGCTGCATGATTAATCTTAACTGTCTTCTTTTCATATATTTCCAGAGAGCTACTATCTTTTTCACTCTTTTGTTGTAGCCTCTTCTGTAGAGTCCATATCTTCTGGTCATCTTAAAATATTTTGGTGGAATATGCATTATTATTCTGCCAATAAATTGCATGGCTGATAACTCTAATTCCACTCTCTTTTTTGTTTTATGATCTTCATACCAGAACCTTACCTTTTTCCCATCATACTCTAAAATT
>Ga0182239_1000259_pt1 | contig 19931 bp, 22 predicted proteins | sample hydfrate6_PW_210_FD_132456 | JGI IMG/M metagenome (GOLD analysis project Ga0182239, IMG submission 132456) | Subsurface microbial communities from deep shales in Texas, USA - hydraulic fracturing test 6_PW_210 | ecosystem: Environmental > Aquatic > Deep subsurface > Shale gas/oil reservoir >... | reverse complement strand
GGCATACCGTATCCCATCATTCCACCCATGCCCATCATCGGCATACCATATCCCCATCCAACTGGGTGTGCTGTTGCTGTATATGCCAGAGCTATTGCAGCTATTGCCACAACCACAATCCCAACCTTCTTCCACTTCATCTCACATCACCTCAATCAATAAGTTAACCTTAGAGGCAAAGGATGTTACCTCTCAAAACATAACACGAAAAAGACAGGAGATGTTTCAGAACGTTTCAAAAAGAAAGGATATATTTCATTTCGCTGAATTGATTGATGTAGGGATGTTAATGTTGGTGTTTTCTGTTTTTCGTAGAGTTCCTCGCAACAGAATGTGGATTGATTGTGGAAACCACTCAGTTTTTATTTCATATTTTTCAATCAGGATTTACTTTATATAAGGGTTATTAATACCATCTTTTGATCACTTGGAGCAGAACAGGAAAAATACGTGTTAAATTTTTTATGGGTTTTGTAGTGGAGTGGTAGGTTTGTGTTCCACATAGACCTGAATTATTGCGGAAAAATATGACTGCACCTTACAATACTAAACCATTTTAACAACCATCGTAAATCAAGCAATGGTGTTAAGATCAAACGAACTTTAACACTTATAGGGGGAAATGTGAATGTTCTTAACCTAATGGTAAGTGTTAATACCAATTTTAATGCTTTTAGTTGTTACTTTGTGAAGTACTGGTATGGGGGAGGGTGAGAGCCCGCTAAAACTTTCACGTCACTCTCAAGGTACAAATAATCTTGTTGTTACTAATCAAACTCAGAGAACCATCCTTCGGTGGAAATCATGCTAATCAGCTACAAATTTCGCATTTACTCTTCCAAAACCATTCAGGCTTAAATTAAATGAACAGCTTGAACTGTATCGCTGGTTCTACAACCGTTTGCTCTCAGAAGTAAATAAAGCAAGAAAAGAAAGAAGAAAGATAAAAGGGAAGATAAAAGGGAAGACACTCAAGCTTCATCGTCAAACTCAAGCGGAAAGAGGAACCCAGAGCTAGATAAGGTGTACTCTAAGGTTTTGCAAATGGTAATTCACCAGCTATAGTCTCAAACATAAAAGCCTTAAATGAACTGAAGAGGAAAGGGGAGAAAGTTGGAAAACTAAGATATAAGACCGGAACTCCTTCAAAACCCTCAACTTCAACCAGTCGGGGTTTAGGATTGATTTCAAGCAAAAGAGACTATCCCTGTCAAAGGTCGGCTCAATACCCATCAAATTACACCGCCCCATCGAAGGGAAGATCAAGGGTATAATCATCAAAAAAGTACAAAGTCGGGAAAGTGGTATGTCATCGGCTGAAGTCGACGAGCAACCACTACCTTCAACTGGCAAATCAGTTGGCATAGATATAGGAATCACTCACTTCTGCGTCGACTCCGACGGAAACTACTACTTCGAGCATCCAAAGTACTACGATAGAACCCTCGAGAAAATCAAGAGGTTTCAAAAGCAACTATTTAGAAAACAGAAAGGATCGAAGAACAGAGAAAAAGTGAGGATCGGGCTAGCCAAACTCTACGAAGAGTTAAACCAAAGAGGAGTTTATCTTTGCTAATGCTTTCTCGGCTATTTCCTTAACTTTTAACTTTTTAAAAACACCGTCGTAAATTGTTATTTCATCTACATCTCTCATTAGGCTCTCTGATTCTTCCCTGGCTTTCTCAGCTTTAAGCTCACCCAGGGCCCATGCAGCATAACTCCTGATTTCAGCTTTTTTGTGTTTGAGAAGTGGGATTAACTTTTCAACTGGATCGGGGTATGCATCTTTAACGCTACTGGCAGCTCTTCCTATGGCGTATACGACATACTTCAGCTCAACTTCCCAGTTATCCATCAGAGAAACCAGCATATTTTTGAACCCTTCAAATGGAACTGGAGCATTTCTCCCAATTTCACCAATTCCAAGAGGTGCTCCAACGCAGTAACTTCCAGATTCATCGTTCAAAGACCAGAAAAGGCGTCTCAGTATTTTTCTAACATGCTCTTCATCGCTTTCTGCAATTTTTTTACATGTTATGCCAAGCGCCTCGGCAGCACGAAATCTGTACAGTTCATCTTCATCGTTGAGAAATGTGATAAGCATGGATGCGAGCTTTTTCTGTTTGAATCTTGATAGACCATCAAATTCCCTTAACCTAAGCAAGTTTCTAATCTCATTTCTGTCTACGCTCATTTCTCCACTCACCTAATAAAAGTATTTATAAAATAATAGATAAATATTTCTGGTTCAACTTTCTGTTGGTTTGAAATTAGTCTAACCGTAAGGCTTTTATAACACCATGATACAATTTACAAACATGGTCGAGTACGGTGAAAACGTAAACAGGATTGGTATAATAAAGGGTACCGAGCTGGAGGAAGCGGTGAACAACGAGTTTAAGGGAGAAACGATGGAAGTAGGTCTATATCTTGCCATGGCCAGACAGGCAGAAAGAGAAGGTTACCCTGAAATTGCTGCGGTGCTGAGAAGCATAGCAATGGATGAGGCTTATCATGCGGCAAGATTTGCCGAGCTCAATGGGATGATAAAGGAGAATATAAAAGAAAGTCTTAAGGCTGCTCTCAGCGGTGAGATGAAGGCGAACAAGTGGAAGAGAGAGGTTGCTGTGAAGGCGAAGGAACTTGGAATTGATGAGGCACACGACATATGGGACGAAGCTTCAAGGGATGAGTACAGACATGCAGAAGCCTTGAGAGGTTTGCTGAAGAGATACTTCAACGAAGATGTCTAAAAAATCAAAAAATTTAATTAAGTGCTTTTGCCCATATTTTTAAACTCCTTAAATTTTAATATTTGTGGCCATGAAAGACGATGTCAAACTAAAAATCCTGGATTTGCTCTCGGAAAGAGAAATGGCAATTTCCGATTTATCGAAGGAGCTGGGACTAACCAAGGCCACAGTTTTACATCACATAAGACATCTCTCAGAAGAGGGACTTATAAGAGTAACAAGGGAAGAGAGAGTTAAGAACTTTATAAAGAAGTACTATACAGTATCCATTCCAAATGGAGGAGCTGACAAGAAGCTGATGGATGAAATACGTCTATCAGTAAAAAATATGAGCGATGAGGAGTTTTCAAAGAGTTTAACGAGGTTCTTTGGGCTGGGTCTGCTGTCAACTTCGCCGTATCTGTTAAGAAAAGTGGGATTTGAAGTTGGATATGGAGTATTTGGAGAGGTTATTAAAGACAATCCGCTGGATGAACTTGCAGATATTTGGGAAAAATTGAAGATGGGAGTTGTTACCGAAGTGTCTTCCGATAAAATCGTTGTTGAAGATTGCTATTTCTGTAGCAATTTACCCAACATAGGTAAAACATACTGTAAATTTGATGAGGGACTCATATCGGGAGCCCTCGAAAAGGCTACAGGAGATAAGTACATTGTGCGTGAAGAAAAATGCTGGGGTAACGGCTACGAGTTCTGCGAATTTTTGATAAAGAAAATAAAAACGTGATTCCGGGTAAAGGCGCTCATGGCCCCTTTCAGCGCTGTTATGGCTCTTGATTTACCATTCAGGTTTTGAAGCTGAATTTTTGAGAGTTATCGCCTGTCTGGCAAAAACATAAAAATTAAAGCAGCTTTGTAGCTTCAGTAGGTCTCGGCAGCTTGATGACAAGAACTCTAAGAATCTCATCGCTTTCGTTGTACCAGCAGTGAGGGATTTTTGCTGGACTTTCAATTAACGTATTTTTGCTGACTTCTTTTCTCTCATCTCCAATTTCAACTATTCCCGTACCTTCCAGCACGTAGAATACTACATCAACCGGCGTTACGTGTCTTTTCAGTCTTTCACCAGGTTTGAGAGTTATGTGGACTATCTGGGTCTTTTCTGTATCATGGAGCATTCTTGCATCGACGTTGTGTGGATTCGGTGCAATTCCCATATCTTCAACTTTCACGACTTTCATGCCGATCCCACAGCCGCGCAGAATCCACTAAGAATGATTACAGTTATACCTATCAGAGCATTTGCAAAAACCATCATTGCTGACACTTTTTCTTTGCTTTTCATCTTTTCAACGTTTTTAGTCATCAACATCCTTCTCGCAATTGCTAAGCAGACCATCAGTATCACAAGAATGTGCTTTATCGAGAGTAACGTTGAATAGGTGTTGCTAAAACTGAAGAATCCTTGAAATGCTGGTGAGTGCCAGGATTCCAGAATACCCGTTATTATCAGAATGGGTATGCTAATTGAAACGAGTAATGATAGCCTTTTCTGTATATCCATTAGTAAGAGTCTCAGCTCCTTGCCATCTTTTAGTCTACTCCTAAATGTGGGTAGCACGACAAAAGACATCTGTATCAAACCGCCTATCCAGATTGCCGTTGCTAAGTCGTGAAGCCCCTTTACCAGCCCAAAAACAAAAATATTAGCCAATGCAATCACCTCCATTTTACTGTATGAGATAATGGGACGAAATAGATTAGTCTAAGATGTTTAAATTTATTAAAATTATTTAATATTTTTAGACTCAGAAATTGTTAAGTAGTTTTTTAGCACTGTGGAGTTTGTATGCTTAGAGTTGTAATAAAAACAGGAGTTCCAAAGGATTGCCGTTTAGGACATCGTAGTGATGTTGTGACCATTAAACGATTCCAGACTGATATGGAAGGAAGAGTAAAGGTTCTTGTTGCTTTTAAACCGATGGATAAGTACGACATAATTATTAGAAACTACCACGAATGTGAACTTGCCAGAGCACTATTCAATTCTGGAGCGATTGTGCTCTCAGCCCAGGTTAGAAAAGACGAAATTTTCTGGACATTAGTTTGCACTTGGGAGGAATTTAAGAACATTGTAGCATCTCTGGATAATTTGAACTTAAATTATGAACTCGTCTGGAAGTCCACGTTCTTAGAGAATAACGAAGAATTCAGTTTCAGGGAACTTGAAATACTAAAACTTGCCTTGGAGCATGGATATTTTGAAAATCCCAAAAGAGTAAAGCTCAGGGAACTTGCGAAGATACTCGACGTATCTGAGGCTACAGCATCTAATTTAGTCAGAAAGGCACTGAAAAAAGCCGTTGAGCGAGTAATCACCCATCAAATTTTTCATTGAGCACATTTTCATAGAAGAATTTTAAAGCAAGATAGACACTTCTTATTTTTGATAGGAAAACTTTATTAAGAATCGAAAATTTACAATTACAATATGAAGAAATCACTGAAATTTAAATTCGATACGTTAGATGAAATGGTGCCGTAGGATGATGAGATGAAAGCGATTGTATACACAAAATACGGACCACCGGATGTTCTTCAGCTCAAAGAGGTAGAAAAACCTACTCACAGGGACAATGAAGTACTGATCAAAGTTCATGCGACAACAGTAAACAGAACGGACTGTGGCTTTTTTCAAGGAGCTTATCGAGGTGGGTAAGTTAAAATCAGTCATAGATAGATGTTATCCGTTAGAACAAATTGCCGAGGCTTACAAGTATGTCGAAAAAGGACACAAGAAGGGAAATGTGGTAATAACTTTGGAACATAATAATAAATAAAAGGAGGAAAAAATGAATTCAAACAGAAAGACAGCTGAAATGGAAAATAAGAAGGTAATACTTTCAACATTATGGATATTTGCAATGTTTAATTATATTTATGCAGATATTCTTACTCTATTTGAGCCTGGAATGCTAGAGGAAATAATGACAGGATCCGTAGGGGGTATTCAATTTACTCAAGGATTTTTGTTGGGAGCCGCAATATTAATGGAGACTGCGATTGCCATGGTTCTCCTGTCCCGGGTATTGAAGTATAGAGCAAATCGCTGGGCAAACATCGGTGCAGGTACAATACATACTGCTGCTGTTTCCTTATCAATGTTTCTTGGAACGCCAGCTCTTCATTATATATTTTTTGGAACTATAGAAATTGCTTGTACTTTGTTCATCATCTGGTATGCATGGACATGGCCTAACCCTGAAGGTTAGTCCTAATAATAAGACATAACAAAGTATCTTTACAGTACAATTTAAATAATATTAAATAATAAAAAAAGGTAAGAAAAAATGAATTCAAACAAAAAAACTGCAAAAATTGTGGGAGTATTATTTCTAACAGCGATGGGTACGAGTCTTCTAGGTGGTGGTTTATTAGAATCTATTTTAAATGCTCCGGATTATCTTACGAATGTTTCTACAAATACAACCCAGGTGTGGATAGGTGTGCTCCTTGAGTTAATTGGTGGCATTGCAATTGTTGGTATTGCAGTTATGCTGTTTCCAATTTTTAAACAACACAATGAAAATATAGCTGTTGGGTACGTTGGTTTCAGGATCATTGAGTCCATATTCATTATTGTTGGTGCAATCATCCCGCTATCACTAATAACATTAAGTCAGGAATATTTAAAAGCAGGAGCTTCGGATGATTCCTATTTTCAAACATTAGGAACTTTATTTATAGCAGGGCGCGCACATTTGGCAGGTCTGTTGATTCCGGTCTTTTTTAGCTTAGGTGCTCTGTTGTTTTATTATTTGTTGTATCAGTCAAAACTCATTCCACGATTTATATCAGTCTGGGGTCTCATTGGAGTCGCATTGATATTAACATTAACCTTGATAGAGGCCGACATTATTACAGGAATGATTTTAGCTCTTCCAATTATCTTGAATGAAATATTTCTAGGAATTTGGCTGATAGTTAAAGGATTCAATCCATCTGTAATCACTTCCGGGTCTGCCAAAACAGATATAAACGGGATAAAATGAGCAGACCAAAGTAAATAAGGAGAAATTGAAATGAAAAATCATATCTCTGATATGTCACAACGCGAAGCTGTAACAGTTTTAAGGCTCCTGTATCCAATTTGGGCGGTAGTCGCGATCTTCAGCATAATGTATGTTCCCGCCACTCTTATTGTGCCCGGAGATGCCACAACAACAGCCAATAATATTATGGCTAATGAGTTGCTATTCCGTATGGGTATCGTTGGCAGTCTAATCACCCAGCTAATCTTTATATTTGCGGTTCTAGTTTTATACAAGTTATTCAAACCAGTTAACAAAAACCATGCTTCGCTTATGGTTATATTCGCTCTGGTCGGTGTCCCTATCGCGATGCTCAATACTCTTAACCGAGTTGCTGCTCTACTACTATTGAACGGTGCTGATTACTTGAAAGTATTCGAACCAGATCAGTTGCATACTCTGGTGTTGTTATTTCTCAATTTGAACGAACAGGGAGTTCTTATCGCCTCGATATTTTGGGGCCTTTGGCTATTCCCCCTCGGTTATTTAATTTACAAGTCGGGCTACTTTCCCAGAATTTTGGGTGCCTTGGTGGTGATAGCAGGTTTTGGCTATCTGTTAGGTTCTTTTACGCATTTTCTTTTACCCAACTACGAAGTAATATTCCCAGTATTCGAACTCATGGCATTTGGAGAAATATTATTTATTTTGTGGATTTTGTTGAAAGGTGCAAAAATACCCGAAATGAAAATCCTAAAATTTATTCATTACAGCATTTGAGCAGACCCTTCGCCCAAATTGCCTTCGGGATCTTCCAGCCGTTATACCAACAATAAGTTAACAGAACCGCTACAGCATCTAATTTAATTAGAAAAGCTATGAAAAAAGCCGTTGAACAGGTAATTGCTCATTACCTGTGCTGAAATCTTTTAAATATACAGTTTCAATAAAAGTAAAAAATTAAAGTACGGCCTTCTTAAACTCTTCGAAGCCTATCGAATCGATGAAATCTCCCAATCTCTGACCATTCTTGGCATTGTTCTTGTAGAATTCTATGATCTTTTCAACCAGCTTTTCTGCATCCTCTGGACTGACTTTTTCAGCCAGCACGTAGCCAATTCTTGGTTTTCTGCCGGCAGATCCACCGACGAATATCGTGTACCCCTCTTTCGTTCCCATCAATCCTATGTCTCTTACAGCAGGCTCCGTACACGAGTTGGAGCATCCAGCAATAGCAATCTTCAGCTTACCCGGCACCTCCATGCCGTCGAACCTCTTGAGCTTCTGTGCCATTTCAATGGTATTCTGCAGCCCCATTACACACAGGGTGTTACCGGGGCAGAACTTTATGCTTCTAACGACTCTGCCAACAGCACTTGCAAGCTTGACACCCGCTTCATTGCACATTTCCTCAACTTTCTCAGGATCAATACCAACTATGACCATTCTTTGGGATTCGCTGAACTTTATCAGACTGACTCCATACTTTTCCAGCACTTCGGCTATCTTCTTCAATTCCTGCGGTGTCGTTATTGCTACGTCCAAAACGACTGCATAAGATCCATCTCTCTGTTTTATCGCCATGTTCCAGCAATCTATCCCAGAGGCTGCAATCTATCCCAGAGGCTATATCGATTATCCCGAATATTTTCAAAATAGCAGTTTTAACGTAATTGCTAACGATATTAACTGCAAACGTCAGGGGAAAAGACCATTTATAACTGCAAGATACAGTTATTGCAACACCTTATCTCCAGCTTCATAAAAAATAGGTAAAAGGGTTAAGTGTTTGCTTGATTGTTATGAACTCTTCAGGCCCAGCTCCTTCCTTCTTTCAATTATGTGCCTCTCCATAGCTTCAGCAGCCTTTTCAGCATCCCCCTCAATCAGTAGCTTGCCTCCAGTCATATCTGCCAATCCTTTTGTGAGAATCTCTGTTACAACATCGCTTCCATCAATGTAGGGTGATGGATATGCATGCAGCAGGTATCCGCTTGCCAGTGCAAAGGCTGCATCACCTAAAGCCTGTTCCTCGAGCCACTGAGGTGCCGAAACAGCCACTGGCAAATCAGGAATATCGACTCCCAGTTTTTCAGCTAACATCTCTGCTGTGTTGGATATTCTCGCAATACCCATACACATTCCGAAGTCCCATGCTGGCGGTAAGGCAAGCTCTCCACACACGTCTTTCAATCCTTCTCCAGCTATATCCAGAGCCTCTTCGCTCATGTATCCCAGACCCTGAAGTGCATACGATGTGCAGCCCGCAGTCCACACGAGTATGTCCCTCTTGAGCAATTCTTCTGTCAATCTCTTTATGAGAACGTCGTGACCGCTTACAAGGTTCGAACAACCTACAACAGCGACGACGCCCTTAACCTTGCCTTCTGCAAGAATCTCCAGAATCTTATCCATGTTTTCAGCAACAAAGTCCTCGGTAAAGCCCACAATAGCTTTCTTAGTGCTTCCCACCTGCTCTCCTCTTTCCCTGGCCTTAAACGCTTCTATGGCTCTCTCAACTATTTCTTTGGCAACATCTCCTGCATTCTCAGGAGACATCTTCAGGAGCTCAGCTTCATCCACCAGAGCAGCATCGTCAATAGCCATCAGCTTTATTCCCAAACTCTGGGCTATGCTCGTCAATCCCGGAAACGTACAGTTAAACTCTGAAACTATCGCATCGATCAATCCACTTGCTGCAAGAGGTTCTGTGCCGAAGTTGTTTGCACACTGCAAAAATCCTGGAATCCTACCCTGTAAATCCTGCCCAACACACGTTGATCCTATAATCCTTATACCCTTTGCTCCAGCATCAACGGCCTTTTTGATGAGACTCTCGTCGCTAGCAGCTTCAATTATCTTCGCCTGTAACGGGCTCTGGTGGCCGGTGACCATTATATTCACGTACTCTGGATCTATTGCTCCAACTCCAGTTTCGACCTCGGTGATTTTTGGTGATCCGAGCATTATGTCCGTCATGTACGTGTGCATCTTCAGAGCGATATAGCCGGTTATGAGTCCAAGTCTGAGGCTGTGCATTAGCATATCCACAACATTTGCATTGAGGTTCGTTGAGGTTTTAACAAGAGCATCAAATACTTCCGATTTTGCTCCTCTCGGTATTAAGTCAAGTTTTTCATACACTTCGAGTCTCTTCTTTGGAGCCAGGGACATCACAACGCCGCTCATCAGCCAGCCTGGTGCGTAGATATCTTTGATAACAAAGTTCGCTATTGCTTCAGCATCGGCCTCAACTCCAAGCTTTTCAGCGATCTCTTCCAGCCTCTTTCTATCTCTGACTTCACTCCTCTTAAGTATGAATGCCGTATTCTCACATACGTGAATGTAACAGGCTGTTCCGGCAGCAATTCTCCGCAGTAGATTCTTGGCAACCATCTGGTGTGCATTCATTCCGCATACGCCGTATGGTGTCTTTTCTGTTATCCTGCACGGACCATTTGTGCATAAATTGCAGCATATTCCGTCTCTTCCGTAGCTGCACTTGGTTTTTGGGTTGTATCTCGTGTGGGCAGTCTCCAGCCCCTTTTGTCTGGCCATCTCTACAAGAGTTCTGACATCTTCATTCGCTATCTCTACCATCTTACCACCGGCACCAAATTAACAATCGGTTTAATAAATATTTTACGGTTTGATGATTTTTAAACCAATATGACGAAAAACAAGAGGGAATCAATAAATAAGTTTTAAACATAGTAATATAAAAAATAGAAAATTTTATCCTGGAAAAAAACAGAAATGTTATTTCGTTTTCACCGCTTCAGCAATCTTGACACCGAGATCGAAAGCCTTCTTTAACTCCTCTTCACTTGGTCTGAATTTTACCTCTAAACCCTCATCGATTATCTCAAAGCCCATCTGTTCAAGCATTTTGTTGATTTCTCTGACTGCTCCACCACCCCAGCCACACGAACCGAAGGCAACTCCCAGCTTTTTCTTTGGCTTTAAGCCTTTAAGATAATGCAGAAATCCTGCTACCGGAGGGAACATGTTATTGTGCATTGTTGGCGAGCCAACTGCAATTACTTTCGCATCGAGAATTTCAGCAACAATTTCACTCCAGGGATCATTTCTCGTATGGAAAAGCCTAACCTCAACACCCTTTGATGCAACACCCTCTGCAATGGCTTTCGCAAGAAGAGTTGTGCTGTGATACATGGTATCGTAAACAATGCAGACTTTCTCTTCGGCCTCAAAGTTTGCCCATTTCCTGTATGCTTCTATGATCTTAGCTGGGTTCTTCCATATTACTCCGTGACTGGGAGCAATCATATCCACTTCAAGGCTGCTCAACTCATTGAGCTTCTTGTTTACTAGGTTTCCTAAAGGCATGAGAATGTTCGCATAGTAGACTTTAGCCCAGTAAAGCGCCTCTTCAACTCCAAGCTCTTCATCAAAACGCTCAGCGCTCGCTATATGCTGCCCAAAGGCATCGTTTGGTAGTAGAAGCTTGTCTTCCTTTACATACGTGAACATGCTGTCTGGCCAGTGAAGCATTGGAGCCTCTATGAACATAAGCGTCTTCTTTCCAAGCTTGATCTCATCCCCTGTCTTAACAGTCTGGAATTCCCAGTCAGCACAGTCGTAATACTTGCAGAGACCTCTTTTTCCCTTCTCGGTTGCTATAACCTTTGCATCCTTTGCAATTTTCTTTATATAGGGTAAACTGCCTGAATGATCTATTTCAACGTGATTTGAAATTATGTATTCTATCTCCCTTGGATCAACAATTTCCTCTATTCTCCTCAGCATTTCGCCAAAGAACTTGTGCTTGACTGTGTCAACAAGGGCTACTTTATCATCCACAATAAGGTATGCATTGTAGGTAGCACCTCTCGGGATCTCAAAGTTGTGGAAATCCCTCTCCTCCCAATCTATAGCTCCAACCCAGTATACATTCTCCTTTATTTCTAAAGGCAATTTATCACCTCTCGATTGTTAATTAACTTAAACTAAAAAGAAAAAAAGCAAAAAAACCTAAACCGTTCAGTATTCTTCGCATTTCAGCTGGAAGTAGTTCTTCGGATGTCTGCATAACGGGCATTTTTCAGGTGGCTCAGTGCCGTAGTGAACGTAGCCACACTTTCTGCACACCCAGTAAACTTCCTTATCCTTCTTGAACAGCGTGCCAGCCTCAAGTTCTTTCAGCAGCTTCTTAAAGCGCTCCTCGTGATGCTCCTCAGCTTTAGCAATTGCTCTCAAACGTGCAGCTATTTCCGGGAACCCTTCTTTTTCTGCTACTTCTGCAAACTCAGGATACATCTTTGTGTGCTCATAATTTTCTCCACCAATCGCCGCCTTCAGGTTTTCTGCCGTAGTTCCAAAGGCAATCGGTGCTTCAGCTTCAACCGTTACAGCATCAATCTTCTCGCCAGTCTTCTCGGCTATGCTGAGAATCATCTGGTAGAGGGCCTTGGCGTGCTCTCTCTCATTTTCTGCTGTTATTTCAAAAATCTCCGAGATCTGCTCGTATCCTTCTTTCTTCGCAACTTTCGCATAGAAGGTGTACCTGTTCCTCGCCTGGCTCTCACCAATAAAGGCTTTTACAAGATTCTTTATCGTCTCCATATCTATCACCCCGATTTCCACAAACCGTGAACGTTACAGTAAGCTCTTGCAACCACATTATCTGCCTTAATCTCAAATTCAGCTACCGGCTCCTCTCCGGGCTTCAAAAACTGTCTGTAAACTTTACCATCTGCAATTATCTCCACCCACTCTATGTAGTGTTCGCTTTCCATCGGGTGGGGAACACTGCCAACCTTAACCTTTACAGTGTCTGCTTTCTCCACAACAGGCACGTGCTTTTCGTGCCCGACATCTTCCGTTTTTTCTTCAAGCAACACCATAGGCTTGCCGCAGCAAACAAGTTTTCCTTTTCCAGCATGCAAAACCTCAACTATATTTCCACAAACCATACATTTATATATCTGCTTTAATTCCGTCATATTATTTACCTCGCATATAGGAAAATTATTCTTGCAGGTCTTTATAACAGAACCACCAGTCAAAACATTCATACCTCTTCAGCCTTTCTTTAGCTTCATCCTCGCTTGTAGCTGGTGGAATTATGACTTTATCCCCAATCAGCTCATTATCAGGCCAGTTAGCAGGTAATGCGACACCCTTCTCGCTGCTTACCTGTAAGGCTGTCAGTAATCTGAGTATTTCATCCATGTTCCTGCCAACTGAGAGAGGATAGTAGAGGATAGCTCTAATTATCCCGTTGGGATCGATTATAAATACTGCCCTAACAGTCTGCGACTCTGCAGCTTCTGGATGTAGCATTCCAAATAGTGTTGCAATCTTGCCGGTGTTATCGGCTATAACTGGAAATGGTATTTCTACACCCAGTTTTTCCTTTATCCACTCAATCCATTTTATATGGGAAAACACCTGGTCGATGGACAGACCAATTAGTTCTGCATTTCGCTCCTTAAACATCTCGTATCGTCTGGCAAAGGCAATAAATTCAGTCGTACAAACAGGCGTAAAATCTGCGGGGTGGCTGAACAGAACAACCCACTTTCCTTCATAGTCTTTTGGGAAATTTATTACGCCTTTTGTTGTTTGTGCTTTGAACTCCGGAACTTTGTCCCCAATCAAGGGAATACCTTCTTTACAACACACTTTATGACACCATATTTAACTACAACCTGAAAATATATAAATATATTGGACTTACTTTTCAAAAATATATAAATCTATAGTTGAAATTCTAAATAAGTTTTTTATAGGAGGTGTTGTATATTCATGTTAAAACTTAAAATCGTGAATGTGTCTACAATTGTCGTTTGTTAGATTTACTCACATTTCCTATCGGATGGTCGCTCACTAAACTCTTCTCGGTAGGATATACACTATGAAAGAAGGCTGGATATAGCTGGATATTTCGTATGCTGGGGAGATATACATATACATTTTCCAACTTTTCCAACAATGACTATTACGTAATTTACTTCTTTATGATATCCACAAGTTTAACCCACTTCCTCGTCATAACAACGGTTTTAGAGGTTTTATTCACTATTTTCTCGGGAAATACACCCATCAAAAAGTTCTTTAAGAAAGGTTCGTTGGTAGCTCCAATCAGGACGAGATCGTGGTTTTCTGCCTCCTTTGCAATTGCATCTACTGCATTTGGTGAAACTACAAACTTTTTGGAGATTTTTATACCTTCAAGCGGTTTTGCTGTTTCCTCAAATATTTTTTCAGCTCTTCTCCTCTCCTCTTCACTCCTCCCAACATGCATTAATGTTATATCGGCCCTTTCATGTCTTGAAATATCTCTTGCAATTTCAGCGGCTAGGATGGCGTGTGGCCCACCAGCGGTAGGAATCAAGATCCTTTTAATTTCTTTCCAGCTTTTACTTGGTTCAAATCTGATTACAGCTACGTCGCATTTTGCTCTAAGCAAAACTGGGTCGATTGTACTTCCCAGGACAAAATCTTTTCTGAAAGTTCTGCCTCTCCAGCCGAGAATTATTAGATTGGGTTTTACATCCTCCGCAGCATTCATAATAGCCTCTGAAGCTCTGTGGCCAACTTTTATGATACCTCCTGCTGGAACATCGATAAAATTCATTATCTCTTTTAAAAAGCTCTTTGATGTTTCAACATATTTGTTTGCTGCCGATAGAGGTGTCTGGGCCGGAAGAGTTACGACATTGAGTAGTATTACTTCTCCATTTCTCTCTTTTGCGATTATGCTTGAAAATTTTGCAAGCTTTGAGGCTATAGCGGGATTGGCCACAGGGACAAGAACTCTAAAGCCCACATCTTCTTTGAGGGGTTTCTCCTCATATACTATTTTGATCAGTTCCTTCAGTCTATGGGCTCTTTTCTTTTCAGAATAAGCGAAGTAAATGAGTATACCGGAAGTTATCCAGAAGAAAGTGGCTGCAAACACAATACTACCGTGTTTCAGCTCAGTAATGAGGTAATATCCGATAATAATCTGTGAAAGAATTGCTAAAATGGGCAAATACGGTACAAAGGGCATCTTGAATGCCCTCTTCAAATCAGGTCTACGGTATCTCAGCACGATTAATACAAAATTTACCTGAATGAAAAGAATAAGAAACATCAGATCTGCTGCGGAGGCAACGGCTTCAATTGGAGCTAGAGCCATGGCGGATATGATTAGATAACTGAAGAAAATAGAGTAGTAAGGAGTTCTCCTTTTTTCATGTATTCTGGAAAGTGTAGTTGGGAGAAGACTGTCTCTCCCCATTGCGAATGCGACACGGGAGGAAGAATATATTGTTGCATTCATTGCACTTATTGTTGAAATTAGACCTCCCACAATTATCAAAATCGAGCCAAATGGCATTATCTGGTTTGCGACTCTTATCAGGCCATATTCAGCGAGTTCACCCAGATACATCCAGCTGGGTATATCGGATTCGACAGAACCAATTAGTGAGAACGCCACGAGAATGTAAATAGCGACGACAATCCAGAGAGACAATATTATCGCCTTTGGTATATTTTTCTCCGGATTTTTCACTTCTTCCCCACTCTGCACTATTATTTCATAGCCTTCAAAGGCGATGTATGTGAGACCCATGGCTGCAAGAATTCCAGATAATCCATGTGGCATAAATGATGGCGTTACAAATGCCGAAATCCAATCAGGTTTTGATATGGTTCTGTATATGCCGAAAAATATGAACAGGACGAGGATTGAAACTTTAAAGAGCGTTATGTATCCTCCGACTTTTCCGCTCTCTTTTACCCCACGGTAGTTGATATACGTGAGAATTGATACAGCAAAAATAGCTAGACTCTTGGAGATAATGGATTGTGGAAGATATGAAAAGCCAAGAAAATTTACTATGAATTCGGAAAAGAAAGCGCCAAAGGTTACGGCATAAAGAGCGCAGGCAATGCTGTGTGCAGCCCAGCTCACCCATCCTGCAAGAAATCCGGAGAAATCACCCAAGGCCTCCTTTACCCATAAATAACCGCCACCTGCCTCTGGTAAGGATGATCCAAGTTCTGCATAAGCGAGTCCTGTAAGAGTAGCCACAATACCGTTAAGCAGGAACGTTAGAATTAACGCTGGGCCGGCAATACCGGCTGCTATACCAGTCAACGCAAAAATACCTGCTCCAATCATTCCTGCAATGCCTATGGCAGTTATATCAAAAAGAGTGAGCTCCCTACTAAGACTTACCTCAATAGGGTCTTTTGCCATTTATGGAGCTATTTATGTAATGCTTAAAACTTTTGTTATTATCCGGGATTTTGTGTCATTAAGTCTTAGGAGAAGTTTGTATAGAGTATTCATTGTTACTGGCGCATCTATGATGCTTATAAAGTTGAATACAAATTGGGTGACTGACTTGTGGTTTGCAGTAATTCCGAACATTTTGATTTATGGGCTAAGGATTCGCAGAGGTTGGTTGAATAACCATATGCAATTTAATTCTGATTTGGCTTCACATCGATATCTCTCCAATATCATGAAATCTCATGTTTTCGGCATTGCTGGGAAGATAACAAAAGATAAAAGTAGCATCCTGATCGGTGAATTTTTAATAACGTAATTCATCCAGCATTGAGACCTCAGGAGGTGTTGATATTGATTGTAAACAGCACAGAAATTCTCAAGATGAAAAGAAAAGCTGCACTCGATCAATATATCGAGAAAGTAAAAGAAATTGTAGAAAAAGTAAAACAGGAAGGAGATAAAGCTCTGATCGAGCTAACCGAAAGATTTGATGGTGTCAAGCTGAAATACATCAGAGTTCCCGAAGAGGAAATTGATGCCGCTTACGAAGTAGTTGATGACGAAATCATCGATGCACTTGAAGTTGCGAAAGAGAACATTTCTAAGTTCCACTCAGTAACTTCCGTTGAAAGAGATATGAGACTTGATTTTGGTGATGCGGTTCTTGGAAAGAAGTATGTACCGCTGGATTCTGCTGGAATATATATCCCGGGTGGAAGAGCAAGTTACCCATCAACAGCCCTGATGGCTGGAATACCTGCTTCAATAGCTGGTGTTAGGAGAATAGCAGCATGCACCCCGCCAGATGAAAAAGGCGGAGTTAAACCGCTTACGCTTGTAGCATGTGATATTGCCGGAATTAACGAAATCTACGCTATAGGCGGTGCTCAGGCCATTGCTGCTCTTGCATACGGCACAGAAACGGTAAAGAAGGTTGAAAAGATAGTTGGACCTGGAAACATATATGTTACCGCTGCAAAAATGCTCGTTCAGAAGGATGTACCAATTGACATGCCCGCCGGCCCCTCTGAAATTCTGATCATTGCCGATGAAACTGTAAATGCAAGATTCATCGCTCTTGATGCCGTAGCACAGCTTGAGCACGATCCCATGGCCATTGCAGTGGTTCTGACAACCTCAAAGAAGCTGGCTGAGGAAATTGAGAAGGAAGCAAAGGATATAGCAGAAGACAAGCTGAGTCTGGACAATCTCAAAATAGCTATTGTAGAGAGCATTGACGAAGCCATTGAAATTTCGAATGAATTTGCTCCGGAACACCTTACCATGGTTTTTGATGATGCAGAGAAATACATTGAAAAGATAAAGCATGCAGGCAGCGTATTCATTGGAGAGTACAGCCCCGTTGCTGCTGGTGACTATGCATCGGGAACAAACCACATCCTCCCTACTTCAGGCTATGCAAAGATGTATTCCGGCGTGAGCGTTGAAACATTTTTAAAGCACATCACATATCAGATGCTCACAAAAGACGGCCTGAAAAGAATTGGAGAAAGTATAATCAGGCTAGCAAATGCGGAAGGGTTACAATTCCATGCTAAATCTGTAGAGGAGAGATTGAGATGAGGAAGTACAGTAGTGATGTCGGTGAAGAGGACGTAGGAAAAGAGGTTACGCTTTACGGATGGGTTCATGAAGTAAGAGATCTCGGTGGACTTGTCTTCATTATTTTGAGAGATAGGGAAGGCTTTATTCAGATTACACTGCCGAAAAAGAAGGTTGATCCAGAAATTTTCAAGAGAGCCAAGAAAGTGCACAGAGAGAGCGTTATAAAGGTGGTAGGTGTTGTCAAGAAGGAACCAAAGGCTCCAACAGGCTACGAGGTAATTCCAACGTCACTCGAAGTTTTAAATGAGGCAGATGCACCTCTCCCGCTCGATGTTGCTGAGAAAGTTCCTGCAGAGCTTGACACCCGTCTTGACCACCGCTATCTCGACCTAAGGAAGCCAAGGATACAGGCGATATTCAGAATAAGACATCAGATGCTGCAGAGTGTTCGCAGATTCCTCAGCGAGGAGGGTTTCATAGAGGTAAACACACCAAAAATCGTTTCGACTGCTACGGAAGGTGGAACAGAGCTTTTCCCCATAAGCTACTTTGAGAAGGAAGCCTTCCTCAACCAGAGCCCCCAGCTTTACAAGCAAGTTTTAATGGCTGCCGGACTTGAGAAGGTCTTCGAGATCGGTCCGATTTTCAGAGCCGAGGAGCACAACACCGTCAGACACCTCAACGAGGCAATATCAATAGACATTGAGGCAAGCTTTATGGATCACGAAGGAGTCATGGACGTTCTTGAAAGGCTGATTGCAAGGATCTACGAGGATGTCTACGAGAACTGCCAGAAATACCTCTCATGGCTCGATGTCAAGATTGAAGTTCCAGAAACACCATTTGAAAGAATAACGTACGATGAAGCTCTGGAGATTGCTAAAGAAGGTGGAGAAGACATACCGTGGGGCGAGGATTTAACGACTGCAGCACTCAAAATCATTGGCGAGAGTATTGGGGGGCATTACTTTATCGTGGACTGGCCCACAGAAACAAAACCATTCTACGCAATGCCATACGAAGATAAGCCTGAGATAAGCAAAACCTTCGACCTCATGCATGGCTGGCTTGAACTCTCCAGTGGTGCACAGAGAGTTCACCAGTACGACCTCCTTGTGAAAAGAATATCCGAGTGTGGTCTTAACCCTGAAAGCTTTGGTTTTTACCTTGAAGCTTTCCGCTACGGAATGCCGCCACATGCAGGATGGGGACTTGGTGCAGAAAGACTGCTGATGTCTATGCTAGGACTCAAGAACATAAGAGAAGCAATTATGTTTCCGAGAGACAGGCAGAGACTCGTCCCATGATCTTTTTTATTTATCTCCTTATTTGTAGAGTGCAGATATATTTTCGGAGTTTGTCAGCCGGAGTTTATCTCTAAACACTCAGCACAAACTCAGACAGTACAGCCGTGGCAGTAACCATAATTAGAGTTTCGAGCAGTAGTATTGCAAAAGTCACCATCTCAAAGGGGTAACTCGGATTTGCAAGCGTCAGTACTGTTGGTATTATTGGAGCAGTGAGCACGAATATCAGCATTGGAATCAGAAACGCTCGACCTTCAGAATACATTACAAGTGCTGAAGCGAATGCTGCAATTGCCGAGATATGCAGCGACGATACAACGAATGTAATCAGCACCCTGTCGGAAATCAGATACCATTGACTGGAAAATACGGCCAGGAGTATAATTTCTATGAATCCCTGCCCGAGAATTAATAGGAATGTGAAAAGGGTTTTTGAAAGGAAGATTACCGAGGGTGATATTGGTATTAACCTCAGACCAGGCAATGTTTTCTTATCAGCTTCTCTTACAAATGCCGTTGTTGACGTGAATATTGCTATGAAGAGTATGGTAATCCAGAATGCGGGTATTACCAGTTTTGGAGTTAAACTCTCAAATGCTGCCTGGGCGATTACCAGTGCTGCAGCAGAAATGAACCCCATTGAAGCCAGTATCTCAAATCCACGCCTGCTCTCAACCATCAGATCTTTTACCAGCATCCAGTAAACCTGGGAAAATTTACTCAAGCATTGACCCTCCCGTCAACGAGCTCGACAACTCTGGCATCAATATTCTTCAATGATGAGACGAGATCGTGCCTGTTCGGGATTGTAAACAGCACTGTTCTGTCCCTTGAGAGATTGACTATTATTTCTGACACTATCTTTTCAGCTTCCTCATCTAGTCCCGATAAGGGTTCGTCCAGCAATATTATTTCAGGATCGTTTATCAAGGCCCTGACAAGATTGACACGTTTCCGCCATCCGTAAGATAGATGCCCCACCTTGGTGCCTGAATACCTGTCAAGTCCAAGCTTTTCAAATACTTCACTTGCTATGCCCCCAAGATCTTTTTGTCCATAAATTCTGGCGTAGTACTTCAGG
>Ga0182239_1000257_pt1 | contig 20285 bp, 20 predicted proteins | sample hydfrate6_PW_210_FD_132456 | JGI IMG/M metagenome (GOLD analysis project Ga0182239, IMG submission 132456) | Subsurface microbial communities from deep shales in Texas, USA - hydraulic fracturing test 6_PW_210 | ecosystem: Environmental > Aquatic > Deep subsurface > Shale gas/oil reservoir >... | reverse complement strand
GCTTTATCAAGTCTTAGCATGGCCTCAGCAAGAAGATCTCTTGATGCAGCTTGAACAATATTCTCCACAATCTTTGGCCCATAAGTTTCAATGCGCTCCCACTTTCTCGTGGCCCCGATGCCTTCATAGGTCAGACCCTCTCGTCCGAATTTATTCAGCATTAGCTTTGGCTTCACATAGACCAGATCACGACCTGATGGAAGTGTCACGAAAAGCATGCCGCTTTTATAAGTGAAGATAATCCCGTGGGCTCTAGTCCTAGTTCTCTCCTTCACTGCTTTAATGGCCATCTTGTCAACTTCCCACCAGAAATTCACGATGTGGGGATTGGCTCTACGCCAGTTATCAATTAGGCCTTGTAGCTCGTTTTCTTCCACGCCCATCTCCAAAGCACCCATAGATTTTAAAGCTCCGACCCCACCACCATAACCACAGGCTAATTCCGAGATCTTACCCTTTTGCCTTAAGGGGCTACCCTTTGTGATTTTCTCTATGGGCACATGAAACATTTGTGAAGCCGATGCCTCATAAATCTTTCCATGTGACTGGAACACTTCAAGCCTCCATTTTTCACCAGCAAGCCAGGATAGGACCCTCGCTTCTATGGCTGAAAAGTCAGCTACGATAAATCGGTGATCTTCTTTTGGAATGAAGGCGGTCCTTATAAGTTCTGACAGTACCCCAGGTGTGTTACCAAAAAGCATTTGAAGATCATCAAAGCGTCCTTCTTTCACCAGATCTCTAGCGAGCTTAAGGTCTACAAGGTGGTTCTGTGGTAGGTTTTGGACCTGCACCAACCTTCCTGCAAACCGGCCTGTTCGATTGGCTCCATAGAACTGAAATAGTCCGTGAACTCTACCATTTGAACATACCGCCCTTTCGATGGCCTCATATTTTCTAACACTGGTCTTGGCCATAAGGAGCCTAAGCTTTAAAGCTTCTTCCACTTCACCTTCCGTTTCAGAGACCAGCTCTTTTACGTTTTTCTTTGAAAGGCTCTCTACTTCCACGCCTCGGTCCGATAACCAGTCCTTGAGTTGCGATACTGAATTTGGATTTTCCAGGCCCGTCAATTCATAGGCTCTTTCTGTAGCTGATACGGTAAACTGCTTATCGCAGGAGATGGCTTGCATCACGAAGTCCATATCTGCTCTGAAGCCTCGATCGTTAATGCGCTGATCCAGTTCATAGAGAGCTTGCTCTGATTCTGGTATTGGGTAGTCTTTAATCTTCTTTCTGATTTCCAGTTCCACTTCAACGTCTCTGATGTTGTACTGCTTGAAAAGCTCCCATTTATCTGGGGCATCCGATGGCATGTTTCTGGTTCTTCCACCATTTGCTGCTGTTGGTTTGCAAGGGATACAGAAGTATCTGATCAGGGGTTTTCCTTCGGCCATCTTCTGAACACCCAGTCTTAGTACTTTTGCTACTCCCTCAAGGTGGAGAGGAAGTCCAAGCATTGCTGCCTGAACCTCACTGCACCGCCATGAAGTTGGATTAAGATACACTTCTTTACCAAGCTTTCGACTGAGATATCTCATAAGAGCAACTCTTTCAAAGTTGGCGTTAAAGGCTGTCTTGATGATGTCGCTACATAGAATCGCTTCCACGATTTCCGCTGGAATCTCTTCACCACTAGCAAGATCAACCAGCTTTACTGGACCTTCATCAATGCTGTAGGCAAAGAGTAGAATGTCGAAGTTTGGACTGTCGGTGTAGCGGTAAACACCACACTTCCCTAAATCTATATCTGAAAATGTTTCTATATCGATACTGAGCACTTTCATGGGTTCACCACCTCCTCTCTGTCCTCTTTACTGCTATGCCAAGAAGTCATCGTCTGCTTCGATTTCAAAGTCATCCTCAGCTCGGCTCTTACCACCCAGTGGTTCTCCGTCTTTAAGTTTTTGCACGTTTCCTAAGCCCGCTGCTATTCCACGATTTCCGTTCACATTGAAGGCATACAGGTTCAGGCTCACTTTCCCGTAACACCCTGAGTAGACTTCACTTCTATCAAGGATGGTTTGAATCTTTCCATCCACGACTTGAGGTGCGTCTTTGGAATTGGCGTTGATAAAATAGCACCCTTCATATGCAGGATCATCCGGTCTATCGATGTCTCCATCTCGAAGAGGCGTCTTTAGATTCGCTGGAATCTTTCCACCAAACTTTGGCGCACCTTCCTGCTTAGCTGCCTCAATTGCCTTCAAAATCGCATTTACTGTCTTCTTGTCTGACTTTGGAATGATGACTGAAACGCTGTACTTAGGGTCACTTCCATTGATACTTTTAGGTTCAAAAACATTCACATAGCTTAATCTTCCAGGTACGACTACTTTCGTTTCTTTACTCATGATAAAAATCCTCCTAATATTTGTATTGGTTTGCTCTCTCTGAGCTTGGTTACAATAATCGATTTATGCTTTATAAACTTTGAAATGTTCATAAGCATTCAAAATCTTAATCTACTCTACCACCTGAAACTCTGCGTGGATTGGATCCACTGCTTGACGCTTGTCCGTTTCAGGTACCAGGGTGAGTTTGCCTTTTGGCTTTTCTACAAGGCTTCCAAGAAGCTCATTGAATTTCTTTTTGCCCATGAGCTTCTCCATCTCAGTAATGGTGATAAGGCTCTGTTTAAAGATGTCTGTATAACCTGCTTCCTTCGCAGTCTCAGCAACTACAGTTTCATCTGTGAACTTCCTTCTGGTTCTTCCTTCTACCAGCTTGAACCCATCCCACCCTCTACCTTCATTGATGGCAAGCGCTGTGGCGTAGGTGTAGATATCTCCCGCCCACTTAGCTAGTTCATCTGCAAGACCGATGATTTCAGCGATTTCTTCATCTGTGAGAAGTGCTGGATCCTGGAACTCATACTTCAGAAGCTCAAGGTTTTTCACTGCTCTCGCTCTACATTTATTCTTTGCTCTGCAGAATCTGCAGTGATCGCCAGCACAGAACTCTCCACCACCGGTACTGGCCAGTAGGGCTTTAGGTCTCAATTCTTCCTCAGCCCATTTCAGCAGTTCTTCCACTGTGATTTCCCAAGTGGAAAAATTGTCTACCCTTGGCTGGACAATGGCCATGGACACTTTTTCAATGTCGTAAAGCATGTCGAAGAGGGACAAAGCGCCAAGTGCATAGAGCATCATCTGTGGGTTCTTTTCTGCTGAGACGATGACACCTCGTCCGTACTTCAGGTCCACCACATGAAGGGTGCCACTTCCAACGACAACCAGGTCACCGGTTCCGAATCCTTCAGGTACGTAATCACTGAAGTCCAGCTTCTGTTCGATAAGGATTTGAAGGTCCTGACAGGTCTCTTTGGACTTTTCAATCAGCTCTAAGCAGTACTCCACATAAAGGTCAGTCATCTCATCCATTTCGTCCGAGTGATACGGACTTGTCGGTTTCTTCGACCGCATCTTCAGAGCTTTCTTTAACTTGTGTTCAGCCAGGTCATGGGCCGCTGTTCCTTCTTCAGCAAAGGTACTCGTCTCATTAGGAAACTGCTGCTCTAGTTGAGCGGATGGTGGACAGTTCATCCACCGGTGTGCCCCTGATGCAGAGTAGATGGAATGGGTGTTATATGATCCACTCACTTCAGCTCACCTACTTCCTTAAGAGCTGCTGCATAATGCTTTGGATCCAATGACGAAAGGTTATTAGCCCCATACTTGGTGATGATAGCTTTCACCGCCTCTCTATGACCGTCCCTACTCTTGTCCGCCATCGCAGCTCTGACCTCTTCCAAGGTTGGTTGTTTTTCTTCTGGTGCTTCCTCAACTTCAGGCTTTGCTTCTTCCACTTTTGCTTTGGCCTTTGATTTCTTTTTAGTTGGTTCTTCGTTGGTAGGTACTACTTCATTTGCTTCCATGGCACGTACCAAAGTCTCTATACTTTCAGCCAGCGACTTAAGATCACTGACAACATCCAGTGCGAGTTTGATTTTACTCATCCTTTGGTCCTCCTTTCTTTTTTAAATAATCTGTAGCAAGCTCCTTAAGAATCGGAACAAGGTCCTTCATCTCCCAGGGTGTGTTTCTCTCAACACCATCAAGCAGCATCTTCTCTCTGCCAAAATGACCGTAGACTGCAAACTGTCTATAGATGGGTCTTCTTAATCCAAATGACTTGATGATGGTGCCTGGTCTCATATCAATGAGCGCTTTGATGATCTCCATGAGAACATCATCAGGCAATTTTCCGCTACCAAAGGTGTCTACCTTGAAAGATACTGGCTTGGCTACTCCAATGGCGTAAGACACCTGCGCTTCGCATTCCCTAGCGAGACCTGCTGCCACGATGTTCTTTGCAATGTATCTGGCAAGATAAGCTCCCGAGCGGTCTACCTTCGTTGGATCTTTTCCTGAGAAGGCTCCTCCGCCGTGACGCCCCTTGCTCCCATAGGTATCAATGATGATTTTTCTGCCGGTCAGCCCTGAATCTGCAGCCGGACCACCGAGTACGAATCTACCTGTTGGATTAATCATCAATTTCGTGTTCTCATTCAAAAGCTCATGGGGAATGACTTTAAGAACGATATGCTTCGTCACGTCTTCCCTGATCTTCTTGATGTCCACTCCTTCTGAGTGCTGAGTGGAGACTACAATCGCTTCAATAGATAGAGGTTTATGGTCTTTTCCATATCCCAGCGATACTTGGGCCTTGCCATCCGGTTTAAGATAAGGAAGCAGCCCTGACTTTCTCGCTTCTGCTAGTCTCATGCAGAGCCTATGTGAAAGGGCTAATGGTAGAGGCATAAACTCTGGTGTTTCATCCGTTGCGTACCCAAACATCATACCTTGGTCTCCGGCACCAACTTCCTTCTTATCTACGCCCATTGCGATATCAGGTGATTGCTTGTTAATGGCGATCAGCATTCTGTAGAACTCACCATCTGTGGATAGATCGTCTGCTCGGTAGCCAATATCATAAATCACGTCTTTAACGATTTTCTTATAGTCGATTCTCTTTTCAGTGCTGGTTTCCCCAAACACATGAATCAGTCCGTCTGCTGCAGTGACTTCGATTGCAGTTCTTGCTTCTGGATCCTCCAATAAAATGGCATCCATAATGGCGTCAGCTATCTGATCGCAGAGTTTATCTGGATGCCCCTCTGTCACCGATTCAGAGGTGAATACATAGGCTAGTTTCTGATTTTCTTTCATTTACTTGCTCCTCTCTATTTCGATTGATCAGTTCCGTCCGTTTCTTGCACTTCCATCTCCGTGATGGAAATAGTTCCGACACTTTCACCAGGTACGAGAACTACCATCCTGTGACCATCTCCGAAAATTGCGTTTAGCAAGCGGTCCCTAAGTGTCACTTTTCTTGCGGCAAGCACTTGGTTTGGACTTGGCTTTTTGATGCCGATCTCCACATGATGCATGGTTTTTGCCTTTTGAAGATTTAACACACCTTGTTTACTCATCTCATTCACCTACCTTTCATATTGAGATTTGAGTTCCATATCAGTGGCCTCTATATATAGGTCATGGGAGGAGCAAAACCGAACCCCCTAAAATAAACTTTTTTTAATTTTTTTCAAAATGCGTTTTCTGCGATTGCGAATAGCAGCTTCATCAACACCGTCACGCTTGGCGATGTGAGCAACAGGAATCTCCCGATAATATAGATCCATCACCAGTTCCTGCTGCTGAGGTTCTAATGTTTTTATGGCGTCGCTCAATGCTTCTTTCTCAAGATTGGCCAGCACCATATCAAGTGCATCTTCATCAGCCATTAGGGTGTCGAACTTGTCATTCTGGTCTGAATAACTGTGGTGCCTTCTTGTTTCTGTCTGATTGTTGTTGTACTCAAGGCGCTCTTCACCTTTGCTGATCACAAGCCAAAGCCAAGGTTCTACATCCTCGGTATCCGAGATCATTGCTTCTGTGATTTCAACCTTTTCACCCATTGCTTCAAATTCATAAGTGAATGAATCACACTCACTCAAGTCAAATGTGGTTTTCTTTTTACCAACTGCATAAGTGACCTTTCCTTCTTCTGAAATCTCGATAGTTGTAGTGAGGCCGTTGGTTTTGAATGTTTTAAACATTGTCTGTTCCTCCTTGGATTTTGTAGTAATCGCAAGGTGCGGCCTAAAAAACGCAAAAAAAAGGCCACATAAAAACTGAATGAATCAGTAATTATGTGGCCTTAGGTAATTCTAGGATTCCTTGCTCACTATAATTTTTTTGAAAATAAAAAAAGGGCCAGATCACTAATAAAATTAATTATTAGCAATCTGGCCCTTAAGGTAGCTCTTCATTATTGGCTCCTTCTCGTCTCAGTAAAGCTTAATGTATATGAGGTTCGCTCTCTCCTGTTTTCAGGTCAAGCAACCATTTTTTAATTGGTGTCTTTTCTACTTTCCCTCTTACATGAGTCACAACCTTTTTTGTGTAATCAACGCGCCAGTACCGTTTGCACTTTCCACATTTATGTTGAAACGGCCCTTTCACTTCTTCGCCCATTTCAACCGTGACTAGTGTGGTTTCACACATAGGGCATTTAACGTTGACTAAGCTTTGATTTTCTACCATCCGGTTTACCTCCTTGGTCCGATTATTTTTTGATGTGAATCATGGTTCCCCGTGATTCATTGTTAATTCTTACCGTGGCTATAGGCTTGTTTATATTATATAACCGAACATACGTTCTGTCTATGCGATAATTTTCTCATTTATCCACGGAATCCAGCAATGCTTGAATTTTAAAGGTTTGTATTGAAAAAATATTTTTTTGACTGCCATCTCCTCTCGATCCCATACAATTTAATTTGACTGTAAGCAACAAAATAATATTTGTTGCACATTTGGGAAATTAAAGTTAAAAAAATATGAAGTTCTTGCTTTTAATTATACTCCATGAATACATATTTCGTCAATCCCATTTATGCAACATTTTAATTTTTGTTGCATAAACTTCCTTCGTGTTGTAAACTATACTAAAGAAGTTATTTTGAAAGGAGGTGCTTTTATGGCAGATAAATCATTAAATAATGAAGAACTTCAAGAACTCAGAAGACGTCTTAGGGCAAGAAGATTATTCCTCGACCTGACTTATCAGCAGCTTGCAGATAAAACCGGTATGAGTAAATCGACTCTCCAAAGATATGAGACCGGCGGCATTAAGAACTTACCTTATGATAAGATTTCTACCCTTTCTAACGCTTTAGAGGTGCCTACTAGTTATTTCACTGATTTAACACAAGACTATACATCGACAGATACACAAAAGATTCAGCCTAATTCACCAGAAGGCAGAAGAGAGTTTATGCTGCAAGCAAGAGAATTTGAGGAGATGGGCATTGAACATATTACGCCTAAGCTGATTCAACAAGGATATACTGTAGAGAAACAACATCACGGTTCGCTTGGTGACTTAATAGCTACAAAAGGAAAAGAAGTGTGGCACATTGATTTTAAATTCATTAGTGATACTTCCCGCTATCCTGTTGGCTTAGGTATGCAAAGACACGATTTCATGTTAAGAGTTGGAAGGTTAGCAACATATCAAGGACCAGTAACTAAATACTCCCTTTTTATCAACCTTAGAGCTATTGGAGAGCAACTTGTTGATCAATATAAAAATATAAGACTTAATGTCGATATGAGTGTCCTTTTTCTAACCGATGACGGTTACGAAGAACTCTTCTTCCAAAAATAACAAAGTCCCGCCAGGCATCTACGCTTGACGGGTTTTCTCTATTCTCCAGCTAAATTGAGCAGGTCCTCTAAAGGCTTATTCTATCTGTGACTCATAAAACAAAAAATCGGCACATAGAAAATCCTGTATTTTGATATAAGAGGTTATTGGTGAAAAAAATCCTGAATCTCAGATTTAGAATCAAATTTCACTTACCGGTTATTCATTTTCAATAAATCTTGCAACCTCATTACCGCATTTCTTACATTTTCCTTCAAGTACAATTCCTAGCTCATCATTTTTTATATCAAAATCTATAATAGTTGTAACACCGCATGCTCCGCAAAAAACATTATTAATAAGCATTTTCTTTATATTTTCTGGTATGGCATTCCATTTCTCCAAGGCAGATTTGTTAAGGTCTTTTAATTCTTCTTTGAGAATTGTCGTAACTACTTCATTACCACACTCTTTACATTCACCCATTAATCTATATTGTGCTTTATCATCAAGTATTTTTAGAAACTCAGCCTCCGAGCTGGAACACTTGAAGCAATATAATTCATCTAAGAAGTGCTGCCTGGTTTCTTCCGGTAAAGCATCCCATTTTTTTCGAGCTTCATCATCTACTATACTTCTATCAAATATCTTATCTGGCATTCTTTTATTCAACTCTTTAACTATATAGTCACCCACATATTCAGACTCAACAATATCATATTGCCCTAGCTTCAGATTCAAGTATTCAATATCTTCTTCACCGCATGCAAGACTATGTGTAGCAAATTTTACTAATTCATTCATTTTGCCTAATACTTTTCTGTTGTTAGTCTTACTGAACACGATTTCATTATCAAGGTACTCGTCCACCTGCTCTTTGCTTGCATATTGAGCTAACAAGTTTTCCCTCATTGCTACTTTGACAGCTTCTGTGAAATCATCTCCTATATCATAAATAACGAAACCATAATAGGACAAATCATTTATTAAAATTACACATTTTATATCATCAACCATAAATAAATTGGCATGCCATTTATATAAATCATCTTCATGGTTATATTCTTTAGGTTCTATCTTAAATTCTTTTATCAGTTTACCTGTACATTGTATTTGAATCATTTTAGTCTCCTGCATACAATTATATTACCTCAAATGTTCCATCAGTACCGGCACACCCTCAGGATCCAGTAATAATGTCTTGCCTTCATACTTCCAAAGATAATCTTTAAGCTCATTATCTTCTAACTTTTTAAACCATCTCCTAATCGTAGAAGTTGACTTTCCTGCCATCTCAGCTAAATCTTCAATGGTATAACCCTTTCTGCAGCAGTCAGGGTCATTTAATCTTTCATTGGCCCATTCGATCGTAAAAGCCTCCGGATCATACTCATAGCCTAGCCATTCTTCAAATTCTTCAGGATCATCTAATAGTTCTTCATATCCCGGTATGCCTCCGCAATCTTCCGGCGGACATGCTTTTTTGCCATCAATACATACAGGATAATCCATATTAGGGTCAGCATCTAATTCTTCAATGATTTTAATCGTATGCTCCCATCCATCGCCAAAGTCATACTCATAGCTAAATTCCTTTTTATCAGAAAAAATCAGAGTATTCTTCGACTCATAAGTTATATCTCCAAAGTCATCATTTTCAAGATTGCCTATTTTATCTCCATCTACCATAAATTCATATAAATGATAATCTTCCCAACCAAACACTTTCTGGATCACCATATGCAAATCATGGTATGTAATTTCCTTTTCCACAAGTACTTCTCTATAAATTTCTGTTTCATTTAATGATATTTTAATTCTTAGTATTTTCAAATCTTACCTCCGTTCTTTTGTAATTTTTATATATAATCACGTTCTAAACATCTTAACATTAGAGCTCATAATTTTCAAATTTGATATAAATTCATATATGCCTATCAGCATTTTTGTCGTTCATATCACAAATAATAAAAATTTAAAAAGGAACCTATGCTCCTGATATAAATGGTTCTAATTAATAACTCAGTCATTCCATCTTGTTCAGCCAGTGTTTTGGCGATAACCTCGACTTCCTGGAAAATAATTTTTGCTTTGGCTTCTTCAAAAGCATCAACAAGATTAAACCATCTAGTTAACAACATCTTTCCGTATGCTTCCAGTAAGCCCGTTCTTTTAGGATAAGTATCTTTCCATTTCCTGAATTGATCTAACTCTTTGACAGAAATATGTTTACGTTGTTCGAGGTATTCAAATGCGGTAACTGTTGCATAGGATAAAATTACATCTTCATTATCTTTGAAGGATTGAAATAATTTGTTTATACGTTTTTGTGACTTCTTTGTTAATTCTTGATTACTTCCCAATATATTCTCTAGAAATCTTGATGCCTCTGTAACAGCCAACACCTCAGCAATTCTTTCATGATTACTGCTATCATATGCTTGCTCAACAATAGGTGTAAGCTTGTTAAGTAAACCTGTAATAGCATCACGATTAATGATTTCTCTTATGTCATCCGTAGCATCAACAAAATATTTAACAATATCATCATCCTTTGGATACTTTCTCACATACTGCAAGAGACCTTTTAAATGATCCATAACATTATTAACATTTTCATGATACATCTGATAATTTATCAGATAATAATATGCCTTGGCGCAAGTTGTAGCGATATACCCATCGTATGTGATATCATCAAAATGTTTGATGAGTTTACCACATAATTCTGGTTGTTGTAGTTTCAACAGTTCAGTACAAAATCCTTCAATAATCTCAGATGCATTTTCAATTACTCTACTTATATTCTTCCTCTGTTTTATATAATCCACGAACTGAAAGCCTGTTTTATAAAGCTGTTCATGTTCTTTCCTCTCGCTATAAACGACAACGATACGTCTCCATAACTCAAGCTCATACAGGCCAAAATCCTTTGACATACCTGCTGTTCTCAGTGTATCAATGATCTTTGGTACCTTTCCTTGTTCAGCAAACTCTCTGACGTAGGTCAATGCTCCAAGTACGAAACCAAAAGTATCTTTAGGATCTTTAAGCGGTGCAAAATACATCTCTATAAACGCCTCTGTGTCTGGAAAGTCCTCCATACCTCGTATAAGAAATGTGTTAAAGAATACATTCTCATATTCACGTACTTCTTGAGCAAAGATAGACCAATATTCTTTCTCAATATAATAATCGACAATAAATTCAAGTATAATATCTGGATACTCAGGAGCAAGTATCGTTAACAGAATAGGAACGCCATTCTCATCTTTCTTTAAGTAATCGGGATCATCTACAATAGCTTGAATCTTTTCATGTCGGTCACTCCAATTGGACTCTTTGACATTGCTATAGTCATGTGCATATTCTTGATACATAAAAAGATCATCTAACGACTTCTTTCTCTTTCCGGCAACCATCTCAGATTCTACAAAGGCTACTAGCATATCAGAGAATCTTTGATAAACACCAACTTCATCCTGCAAAACATACATTTTTGATGCCGCAGCAAAGGCTAATAGAATCTGATATGCATACAATAATTCATTATCATCACCAAGTCTACGTGACCAGCGTCTTGTTTCTTTTTCTAAAAACAGACCTAGCAGATCTCTGACGCCATGTACATCTATGTCACCATCTTTGGATATCCACACCTCCACAAATATGTTCGAAAATAAAGGTCTGTGGCATGCTTCATCTAATGACAGAGAGAATTTTTCCTGAATTAATAATGCTGTTTCTTTAAGGCACGTTGTGTATTTGCTTTTTAAATCAGCATCCAAGATGTTTACATATGATTCAAGATAGTTTTCAAAATGTTTTAGTTCATCAACATCAGATAGTCTTCCAACCCTTAATGGTTTAAGTTTTTCACCCGTATAGCAATTGTCTAAAAAATCGACTTTTACCTGCGGCTTTAAGCTGTTAAGCAAGGTATCATACCATCCAATTTTACTGTCAGTATAGAATCTATCAACCAGAATAACCCTCAGTTTATACGGTGTATCTGCAAAAATGGAAGTCATAGTAGATATCACCCTTGCGCACTCAGTCTCTTTGCCAAGAACGTCATCAAGTACGATAATTGTATTGTTAAATGGTTTGAATTGTTGGTAATCAACAAGTGTCTCTAAACTTGTCTCACCAAAGAAACCAAACCAATCATTAGGAAGATGCTTTAACCATTCAAGTAAGAGCCTGCTTTTACCGTATCCACCTTCACCTGTAACCGCCCACCATAATTGCTTCTGATTACACTGTGTAAATTCATTTAATTTCTGCAGCTCTTCATCGCGTCCTACAAACTTGCTGAATTCATTAGAATAATGTAGTCTACCATATGCTGAACCCTGCTTGCCGGAATCTACATAAGGATTAACTCTTATCACTTGAGAAAAAGTCAAATGATTGAGCCTATATAAAGTAATCTCATTCAAGAATACCGGTAAGTCATTATAGCCATTGCCATAGGATACTGGTATAAAATTATCGGGTAGTTCTGGAATGACCCCTGGAGTTTCTTCTTTATATATGTAAAAATACGGAACTGATATATTTAATTTCTTGTTTGCAAACGACAAAAATCTTGATAAATTTGGATCGTCCACAGTAGCACCGCAACCAATGATAACAACAGTGTTTGTACTTAGTAAATTTTGAATGAACTGAGCACCCTCATTTTCAACTATAGAATTATATTGATCAGAGTCAGCAATAATCTCATCAACACCACGATTAAAATCATACAATCCATGCAGGTGGATTATTTTTCGCTCCATATCCCCTTTTAGCGATGCGAGGATATTTCCTGGTTGTGTATATGAGTAATTATTCAAACCTGTGGCTTGTTCAATTAGCAGATCATAGTTTGTCGTTGCAATAAAATCTCCGGCTCGGTTGATTGATTGAAATGAACTTGCTAAAGATTCATCTTTAACACTTAGAGAGCCAACTGTCGCATTCATGTAATCATTATAGTTTCCATTTTTCTTTGTCTTATCTATAACATACCCTGCAGCGTTAATTAATGCATTCTCTTCTTTCGAACTCAATAGAATTTGTAGTTCCTCAGATTCATCAGCAGACAAGTATTCACTGGAAGCAGCTATCCAGTTATACCAGCTATATCGATGACCTCCAAGAGCCATTGATAGTCCTGCTCCACATAGATAGACGATATTTTTATTTTGCTCAAGTGCAAATTGAAGTTGAGGGTATGCAGTTAAATTCATATTCATTTAGATTACACTCCCTCCACTAAAATATGTTCTTCTTAAAATCCTGAATTCAATTCATGTTTTGATTTGATATATGCTGCGGTATTATCAAAGTCTCTAAATAAGGTCATCCGATTAATACCAATATTATCTAACGATTTCAGAATTCCTTTTTTATTATTGATGATGAGTACAGGATTCTTGAATCGTATTCTCTGAACCATTTGAACTCTGAAATTATAAACTTCTTCCACATAGGAAGCATACGACTGATATAAAAACAATCCACTTTGATTAAGACCTCTATCAAACTTCATAATGGGTCGGTACACCAGATTAGGCAAGAAATTAATCCACCATATAGGTTCCCCATAATTATACGCCTTTCTGAAAAACCGCCTAGTTAGATTCAGATAAATGAATACTTCAATTGAGTGTGCATTAATTAAATCGAGTGGTATTGAATCATCTAGCTTTTTAAGGTAATGTAAGACCATCCATAAGTCTGGATTTTCTTTTTCAATTTCTTCTATCAATTGCTTTTCAGTCTCATCAATAGTTACACTAAAGTAATGATGATAATCTTTCAGAAGGGTAGATAGATTAATATCGAATTCAGTTTTATTTGTCTCACAGTACTTTTCAAGTAGTGGAAATAAACTCATAAAGTCCTTATCATTATTAACAAATAGTTCTTCAAGTACATTCTGATTAGGATATTTTTGAATTATCTTCGTAATGTCTATATAATTATCTTCAAATAGATATACATAACCGTTTCCTTCAGTTTCACTTTGGCATGCAAAATAGAGTGCTACTAATGGAGATTTTGTTACATCAATTAAAGGAGTTGGTATGCCATGATGCTGAGCAAATGCAATGAAATTTTCATGTTCGACGTTTGATAAAACTGGTGTAACCTCTCTATAAAAATCATCCAGCATTTTGTTGAATGGATATTGCTTCGTATCATTGAATGTGCCCTTATACTGGCGTAATGCTGATGCAGTTCGCTCTCTGTATTCTTTTGCTTCTCCCCGAAAGAAGAACTCAGAAGATGGAAACTTTTCTAATTCATTAATGTACTCACTAAGAGAATTTATTATTATTTTATCTTCCATCCAATTATCACCTCGTAACTGTTTATTCGTCTGGATCCCTATGCTCCACACTCATAGCATCAACCCAATCTTCCTCAACGTACACCATCCCGTTCCGACCTTCCACCTTACGATTTGGACCCGCCATATACAATTTGCAGCTTAATGGGCCATAACAGAAAGTTTCAAACCTATACTTCTTCCGGCCTCTCGGATTCCAGTTATCTACAATGATCTCAACAGGCAATCTACAACCCCACATGCAGGTACTACACTTCGTCTCATATGTCCTGGCTGCCAGTCTACGGTGTCCTCTTTCTCTGTAAACTTCCAGCTCCGGCGGCACCAGTTCCCAGGGTGATGATGTGCTACCGGTGGTACCTCTGGTGATGAGTTTAAGCTTAGAGACTTTATAAAATTGTGTCGGTTCAAGATCAGGATCCGGCACTGGGACGCATTCTCCGCTGATGATATCATTCACTTTGAATTGATGTTTGGCATGGGCAGCTTTCCCGATGCCGATGGAGAAGGTATTATGTTGGTTATTGATTTCTCCCTCTAAGGTGATGGCATAGCCCAGGTATGTATGGGAGGCTTCGTCGAAGGACCTCATGAGACGAATGCGAGGTTGGATTGATTTGATTTTTCCGGTGAAGATATGTTTGTCCATGACTGAGAGGCCTCCTTTATTTCTAATAAATACATTTTATTTCTTACCAAAATCAAATTTTTCAAACCATTCAATCGTGAGATTATAGTATTTTTTATCAAATTCATCAGTAAAAGATATTGCCATAATATCATCTGCATCTGTTTTTATTTCTACAAGTCCGTTATGCTTGAAATAACCAAAATAATCCAACTCATCCATTGTAGTTAGTTTATGAATATTGATTTGTCTAAATAATAGATAATTTATAAATTCTTCTTTTGAGATACACTCTCTTGTAATAATATCTAAGTCGTAGATATTTACTGCATATGGAATGAGTTTTTCTTTTTGGATATCAAGATGTTTATATATTTCCGATGGGATTGATGAAAAATTCTCTGACATAATACAAAGAGGAAACTTCCATGTAGTATTTTCAAGAACTATTTCTTTTTCTTCAGTTTCTTTTTTTTCAATAAATAGGCCCCCATTTTCAACATGTTCTATTGAGCGCACAGCTTGATCATATGCCTTTCCTATAGCTTTATAAATATCATCATTAATAGATAATAAATCACCATTTAGAGAGGATAAAGTAAGTATTTTGCCTTTTGCTTCTGCAAATACTGTAGTATTCTCACTTTGTGCTGTTATATCCGCTTCAAATTTTCTGCTATCAGGCGGATATTCTAATGATATATATACATTATCAAATAAACGGAGTAAATACTCACTAGTAAGAGATTCAATTACATCTCCTCTATTTTTTGTGTATTCAGCAACAACATCTTTATTAAATATTTTTTCTGCAATAAACTTGTAGTGAAAAATTTTGGGGAAATTAAGTAGGACTGGCACTGGCAACGGCAAATAAATATATTCTCCATAATCAACTAACGGTTTTGAGTACAAAGGTTTAAAATCTTGAGCCTGTACTGGATTTAATTTAGAATCTCCGGGCTTTATAGAAAGACATTCTATCAATCGATCCACTTCTTTAGCAGAAAAAAATTGATATAATTCTAACTTAGAAATTTTAAATATGTGATTTTGAATACTCTCAATTCTCTTTCTATCCGATTCTATTCCTTCTAAAACTTTCATATACCGAAGGTAAATATACACAAAAACTCTTTCACAACATGTGAATGAAAATCCTAACGTGTTTAGAAACTCTAAATCAAAAGGCTTGTAGAACTTCTCTGCCAATTCCATTAGCTGAAATTGATAGGCATCTCCACGCGACGCCAAATTTTTAATCCTCATCATTGTAGACTTCAAGAAATCTTCTTTTTTGTCATTTGAAGCATTTTTATGATTCATTACATCGCTAAAGATTTCTTTTATGTACGGCTCATATACCTTATTAGCAATTTGTTTCATTTCTCTATAAGCATTAATATCAAATTCTACAGATCCATAAATGTTATTTCTTATAGTATTTGATGCTATCCACTCACAAGCTGATATGTTAACATCAGTTAGAGTTTGGTCTCTGTCAGCAGACATTACGATTATTGCATTTAGTAAATCTTCTGTATTGTATTTCTTAATTAAATTCTCCAACTAAATCACCTCAAATCCAATCTGCAATGTCATTTCATCAATAATTTACATTAACCCATTAATACAATATTCTGTAAATTTCTCTTCTAAGAAAACGGACACCACTTCTTAAAATGCCCGTTTTGATTAAATACTCTTTGTTACAAATATAGTTTATCGCAGAACACCTGAATCATCACATCATCTTTCATATGGAATCAATTACATCAACTCTCACATGATTCATCACTTCCAACCCCAACACCCCAGCTCCCCATATCACCTTACCGTCTACCCCACCCAGCTAACCTTGGTTACAGTCCATTATCAAATGTTAGAATGTTAGTAGCCGGCAGCGATGATCATAGGTGGAGAAGTCAATAACTCAATAACTCAATGCACGGCACCGTTCTCTGAATCTCTCCACCTTTACCAGGCTTCGTTTCAGCCAATATGTCAAAGATACCTGGGTTGCAGTCAATAACTCAATAACTCAATAACTCAATGCACGGCACCGTTTCCTTAAAATTGGAAAGATTAACTTATCAGCTTTTTTGTCATAATTATCAGCCAATATTGCATCTGCCAAAACTATTGACGCCTCCATATAACCCTTTGCTAGTGTAATCATATTGTGGATAGCATCATGCCTATTTGTTTGCCAATTTAGATATGCCGTCTTAGTTATGTCCGCATTATACGTGAAGACATCCTTCATAAAAGATTCTCCTTCCCGAATCAAAACCGCAATAGGCAATAACACTTTTCCTCATTTTACAGTCCTGAATATTCCAATATCTCTGTTTTATTCGAACACGGACACCACCTCTAAAAATGCCCGTTTTTATTCAATAATCTTTGTTACAAATATAGCTTATCACAGCACATGTGAATTAAGCATAGCAGCTCTCATAACGTTTATCACATCAGCTCTGGTTTCATCACATCGACTTTCATACGGATCAATCACAGCAGCTTTCACATGGACCAATAACATCAACTCTCATATGATTCATCACTTCCAACACCAACACACTTGCTCACCTTTATCACCTTACCGTCTACCCCACCCAGCTAGCCTTGGTTACAGTCCATTATCAAATGTTAGAATGTTAGTAGCCGGCAGCGATGATCATAGGTGGAGAAGTCAATAACTCAATAACTCAATGCACGGCACCGTTTCCTGATTAGTATTGGCATTTATTGGTCACCTCCTATGAATTTATTCAATCAAGTCCCAACCCAACGGAGTCCCTTTGTTTAAATCGCATTTTGCTGTTCTTTCTATTACTTCATTAAAATATTTTGGCGCCAAACCATTACCTGGTCTGATTGATCTTACATTTTGGTCCGTAAACCGCTCACCAGCTTTGATATCCTTAACGACAAAAAGTGATCTACCTAAAAGCCTGCTGCTTTTTTTCTTATCATTCATACTATAATCAACTTTACCTAAAGCCATTTCAGCATCTCTTACCGCTTCGACCATTTGCTTAAACTCACTAGGCTCCAATGAGAAACTTGCATCTGGCCCACCTATTGATTTATCCAAAATGAAATGTTTCTCAATAACACGTGCGCCCAATGCTATTGATACAATCGGTACAGTTATGCCTAAAGTATGATCAGATAGACCAACTTCAACACTAAATGTTTCTTTCATATTTGGTATTGTATTCAGATTTGCATCTTCAATCTTTGCTGGGTACGATGATGTGCATTTAAGTAGAATAATTTGATCATTTCCGACTCTCTTACACGCTTCAATAGCAGCTTCTATATCGCTTAAAGATGCAACACCTGTAGACATAATCATGGGTTTTCCTTTTGATGCAATATACTCAATTAACGGAATATCCATGATTTCAAATGAAGCAACTTTATAAAGCGGTACATTTAATTCTTCAAGAAAGTCGACTGCAGTCTTGTCGAATGGTGTTGAGAAAAAAATGAGTCCTAAACTATTAGCATACTCCATAAGTTCTCTTTGCCATTCCCAAGGTGTATATGCTTCACTATATAAATCGTATAATGTTCTTCCATCCCAAATGGTACCACTATCCAGTTTAAAATACTCATTATGACAATCAATAGTAAGCGTATCCGCTGTATACGTTTGTACCTTAATTGCATCAGCACCAGATTCTTTTGCTGCCTTTATTGTTTCTTTGGCGATATTTATGTCATGTCCATGATTTGCTGATAATTCAGCTATAATAAAGACTTTTTCGTTAGTGATTTGACTTAAGATATTTGTCCCCATTAGAAACCTGCTCATATTTCTATAATGTATTCAGAAAACCCATCGCAATCTTTAACGAACTTGTAACCCGCTTTTTCAAATAGTCTGATAGATGGTTTGTTTTCATTTTTAATAATTGCTCTTATACTATTTATGTTCTTATCTCTTTTAATCATTTCTTGACTTCTTAATAGAATATCTAAACCAAAGCCTTTCCCTTTCATCTCATCTATAAGACTAATGCTAATTTCAGCATAATTGAATTGTATATTGTATCTTACTTGACCTAAGAATACATTCATATCATCGGCTAGGATATAAAGTACAATTCTATCATTTTTTAAGACTTCATCGTACCAATTTAGATGATCTCTCCATAATATTTTTTTTGTATTAACTGAATACTTTCTTGTACTATGCAAATTCGATAGATTAAAAACATCATAAATATCCTTCGCTTCTGCTTTCCTGATATTAATTTGCATACTCTTTAACTCACTTCCATTCAAATAATTATGTGTCACTTAAAAATCGAATTATCTGCTGTGCAACCCGTAAGGCTCCTTTCCCGTCAATCTTTTCATATAATTCATTCATATGAATTTTAGTTGGCTTATTCAATATTCGATTTATTCCTTTAAAATTAATGTCAGGATATTTCCCAATCGAATATACTCCAAATCCTTTGAAATATTCATATGCAATTTCCTGATTGTCTACCAAACTAAAAATTATTGGGATAGATTTTTGTGATAATGTTTCATATACTGTACTTCCGGAAGCAGAAATAACATATTCAGAACACTTAATGTAATTTTTCAAACCGTTAGGGCGCAATATGATTTTTGTGGTGCAATTCTTTATCTTATTTAATTCATTGATTGTTTCATCTGAGTAGCCAGGACCAACAATAACTGTTACATCAAACTCTGTCTTAACTAATTCTTTTAATATTTTGGGGGATACATTATAGGTATCAGAACCACCTGTAGTTACTAGTATTCCTCTTTTTACAATAGTATCGGTTGATTCATCATCCCAATACCCTTCCTGCATCACTAAATAGTTTAGACCTAACAAAAATTGTGTCGAACTATCTGTTTTATAGTCTAGATCATTAGCATGAATATTTCCATTCAAAATGATATCTGGAATACTTGAGTTATAAATATCATTATTATCATCAAACAACATAAGCTTCGTGATATTTTTGATTCTACTTAAATAAGAATCATTTGCTCTATATGAGTCAAATACCACCAAATCAAAGCACATATCATTAATAATCTTGTAATCTTTCTCAAAATGATTACTTTCAATGTATTCAAATCCATTAGAATCCACAATGTTCTTAATATCTTCATTAACGATAAAATAAATTTTGTAATCGGATGACTCTTTTCTTATCGCTTTAGCTAATGAAATGCATCTGTATAAGTGTCCATAACCGATATCCATTCCACCCATTGTCCTAAAAGCAATTCTCTTCAGGAAGAATCACCCCTTTCTCATTACTAGATCTTTATTCTTCAATTAGTATCTTCTCATACTCATAATCTGATTTAATATTAATCCATTTGTTTTTTGTTATTGCCATGCTTACAATATCATAAAACTGTCCATTCTTAAGTATGTGTTGCTTTAGAGTTCCTTCAATTTCAGAGCCAAATTTCTCATGGATTGAAATTACTTTTTCATTAAAAGTGAATACTTCACAGCATAATTTGTTCAAACCCAAGAACTCAAAAACATAATCATAAACCTGAATTATTCATGAACTCAAAACTACACCTAAAATCATAAAAACTACTTTTTTTGAGAATAAATAAATCATTTGTCCAATCAGTTGCTTGAAAATGGACAGACTACTC
>Ga0182239_1000256_pt1 | contig 20327 bp, 16 predicted proteins | sample hydfrate6_PW_210_FD_132456 | JGI IMG/M metagenome (GOLD analysis project Ga0182239, IMG submission 132456) | Subsurface microbial communities from deep shales in Texas, USA - hydraulic fracturing test 6_PW_210 | ecosystem: Environmental > Aquatic > Deep subsurface > Shale gas/oil reservoir >... | reverse complement strand
TCATTGATACCGACGGCAAAGTAGCCTACCGCGAAATCGTCCCCGAAGTAACCGACGAACCGGACTACTCTGCCGCCCTGAATGCGGTAAAAGCGCTACTGTAATAGCGCTCCGGTAAACACCTGATTCAACAAGAAAGGCCCTCTGTGAGGGCCTTTCTTGTTGCGGTAAGATACAATGAGGTTTTACAGTCGGAAGGCTTCTTACAAAATAAAAGCAATATCCTCCTAATAGCCCCACATCTGCTGTATGCACAAACACAGTCAGGAATAATTGTCATGATAAAATCCAGCACAGAAATACCAAATATTCGCTCCATCGGAAGGATAAGAACCGGAGTTCAAAAGCCGCCCAGACACTGGTCGGTATCAAAAGAAACGGGAACGCTGATTATCGATCCTGAATATGCTCCCGGTCTTATGGGGATAAAAGCAGGTGACGAAATCGTGGTGCTGTTTTGCTTTGATCGCTCGGAGCCCTTCACCTCCGATCTGTTGCTGCAGCAACCACCCCATCTCGGCGGGGAACAGCGCGGGGTGTTTGCCACGTGCTCTCCGAAACGGCCTAATCCCCTGGGGATGTCAATACTCAAGGTAACAGCAGTTAGAGAGAGCCGCCTGGAGGTTGCCGGGGTAGATATGCATGATGGCACCCCGGTTCTGGACATCAAGCCGAATGTAAAAGCATAGAAATAACTTTTCCGCCACAACTCTTGCTTGACATAAGGATGATATTGGAATAAAAACTGACTGACCGCTCAACCGAATGGATACAGGAGATAAATACAGGACTTATTTATATGCAAAATTCACTGCCCCGTCGCAAGCGGGACATACTTCAGGCTGCGCAGCGGCTCTTTGCCGAAAAAGGCTATCACGCTACACCTACATCTGAGATAGCCACTCTTGCAGGTGTGGCCCAGGGCACCCTTTTCTATCACTTCAAGAGCAAGGAGGGGATTCTTCTCTCTCTGCTGCAGCAGACCACTGGAGCCTACCTTAAGGATGCACAGGACATCCTTGAGGCGGCCCCGAACGGACTGCAGGGGGTCCTGGATCTGATTGAACGCCATTTGGAATTCTGCACGGATCATCAGGAGGAATTGAAGATTCTGCTGCGCGATATCCCTGCGGATGTGCTGCAACAGAACAGCACCCTGCTCCAGACCGGCACCAGCGAACTCATGCAGCGCCTGCAATCCACTTATCATGAAGCGCTGGAGCGCGGCATCAAAGATACATCAATCCGCCCTCTGGAACCCGAGAGTGCGGCATGGATCGTACACAGCTGCATATACGGCCTGATCAAACATATTATATTCGGCACCCCGGTACCGCCCAATCTGCGCCGGGAAACCCTTGAGTTTTTCCGCCGCAGTCTGGCGAATCCGGACAACTTAACCTAAGGAAGTATTGGGGAGTACTGATACCACAAAACAATTAAGTTTTATCTGTAATCTGTATTTAATATATCAGCACATATCCCCAGTCATCACAGGGGGATAAGGAGGAACACACTACCATGAAATCTCTTGCCTCATTTAAGTTTATCAGTACCACGATAGCCCTATTGCTTATCACGTCCGGCACAACCCATGCCGCGCCTCAGAGAGGTGGCGGGCCTAAACCGGTAGTGGGCACCATGGAAGTGGCCGAGCAGGATGCAAACACCCCGGAAAAATATATCGGGCATGTGGAGGCGGTGGAATCCATCGACCTTAAAGCCCGCATAAGCGGCTATCTGGAGCAGGTCAACTTCTCAGAAGGCTCGACGGTTAAAAAAGGCCAGGTCCTGTATGTAATTGAACAGGCGCCGTATAAAGCACAGGTGGCAGCAGCAAAAGCAAGTGTAGCTGCAGCGCAAGCGGATTTGTTTAAGGCACGCACCAAGCTTAAACGTCTGCGCTCTGCCGGTGCGGGGAGTATCCCCCAGACCGATATGGACGATGCAACCGCAGCGTATGAGCTCGCCCAGGCCCGTGTCCTCGAGGCACAGGCGCGCCAGCAGATTGCAGAAATAGATCTGGGCTATACTACGATAAAATCTCCTCTGGCTGGACGCATTGGCAAGAGCTATTTCAAGCGTGGCGACCTCATCAGCCCCTCTTCCGGCTCCATGGCTGAAGTAGTGAGTATTGATCCGGTGCGCGTGCTGTTCTCGGTCAATGAACGCCAGGGAGAGATTATTCGCCAGGCGGCACAGGATGCTGCCGACAAAGGGAAAGATCCCGGGCTGAAGATCCGCATTTTTACCACCAGTGGGAGCGAATATCCGCACACCGGACGGGTAGAGTTTATGGACAACAAGATGGATTCCTCCACCGGCACTATTGCGATCTGGGCCCGGTTCCCCAACCCTGAAGGGCACCTGGTCCCCGGAGAATATGTGGATGTTGCCCTCAGACCGGCACAACCGCGCATGGAACTGACTATTCCGCAGGCGGCTCTGCAGCGTGACAGAGAGGGCGCCTTTGTATTTGTGGTGGACAAGGACTCCAAAATCGAAAAACGCCAGATCAGCGTCGGGGACACCATCGGCAAGCAGCTCTTTGTCACATCGGGGCTCAAACGTGGTGAACAGGTGGTTTTCGAGGGGATCCAGAAAGTAACCCCGGGAGCCGAGGTGGACGTTCAGCTCAAGGAAGATAAGGATAACTAGTATGTTTTCTAAGATATTTATTGAGCGCCCGCGCCTGGCGGTGGTTATAGCGATTGTTATCACCCTCGCGGGTGCGATTGCTATGACATCACTGCCGGTAGCCGAATACCCATCCATCACCCCGCCGGTAATCCGTGTGAGCGCGGTGTATCCGGGGGCGAGTGCCCAGGTGGTCAAGGATACCATTGCCGCCCCCATCGAGCAGGAGATGAACGGGGTTGAGGACATGCTCTACATGAACTCAACCAGTACCAACGATGGGAGCTATTCTCTCGAAGTAACCTTTGACGTGGACTCGGACCCGGATATCGACCAGGTCAACGTGCAGAACCGTCTCCAGCTGGCGGAATCGCAGCTGCCGCCCGAAGTGGTGGCGCAGGGGATTCAGGTACGGCGGCGCTCCTCGGACATGCTCGGGGTGGTGAGTTTTATCTCTCCTGAAGGGACGCACGACCGCCTGTTTATGAGTAACTACATCAGCCGCACCATCAAGGACACCCTGCAGCGGGTGAACGGGGTGAGTGATGTGTACGTATTCGGCGAGTACGAATACAGTATGCGTATCTGGATGGATCCGGACAAGTTGACCTCCCTGAATATGAGTCCGTCTGAGGTCATTGAAGCTATCCGCAGGCAGAACATCCAGGCCACTCTGGGATCTGTGGGTACGGCACCGAGCGTTGAGGGGCAACAGATGCAGTACACCCTGAACGCCAAGGGACGCCTGGATTCAGTGGATGAGTTCAAGGAGATCATTATCCGCACCAATGCGCAGGGCGGTGTGGTTAGAGTCAAGGATATTGCCGAGGTAGAGCTCGGAAGCAAAAGTTACAACGCCGGCGGGAATCTGGATAATTCCGAGGCGATTCATATGGCTCTGTACCGTTCCTCCGATGCCAACGCCATCGAGACCATGGAGCAGGTGCGCGCGGTGTTAAAGGAACAGAAGCCGGACATGCCCGATGATGTGGACTACATCATCCCCTACGATACCACCAACTATGTTAAGGAGGCGATCAAGGAGATCTCCTTTACCCTCCTTCTCACCTTTGGACTGGTGGTGCTGGTTATCTTCGTGTTTCTGCAGAATGTGCGCGCGACCCTGATCCCGGCGGCGGCGATTCCGGTCTCCATTATTGGTACTTTCGCCGCTCTTTCCGCTCTGGGATTCAATATCAATACCATTTCCCTGTTTGCCCTGATTCTCGCCATCGGCCTGGTGGTGGATGACGCCATCGTGGTGGTGGAGAACGTGTATCGCATCATGGAAGAGGAGGGGTTGGAACCTAAACCCGCCACCATCAAAGCGATGTCGCAGGTTACCGGTCCGATTATCGCCACTACGTTGGTGCTGTTGGCGATTTTTGTCCCCATCGCCTTCATGCCGGGTATCACCGGGTTGCTCTACAAGCAGTTCGGGGTAACCCTGTGTGTCTCGGTACTGATATCCTCTCTGTGCGCTCTAACCCTGAGCCCGGCCATGTGCGGGGTTATCCTCAAGAATGCGCATCCCCACAGACGCGGACCTCTGGCGTGGTTTAACAAGTATCTCGATTTTTCGCGCAATACTTATACCAGTATAGTGGCGTGGCTGATCCGGAAGGCGGCTATCGGGGTGGTCCTGTTCCTTATTATCGCCGGGGGCGCCTGGTATCTGTCAGAGCGAATCCCCACAAGTTTTTTGCCCCAGGAGGACAAGGGGGGATTTCTCATTGATGTACAGCTGCCTGAAGGGGCAACCCTTGAGCGCACTGTAGAAGTTACCACTGAAGCGACAAGGCGTCTTTTGGAGATGGAAGGGGTGGAGCGTGTCCTCGCCGTGGATGGTTTCAGTCTCTTAAGCGGACGTGCTGAAAACGTGGGTTTTGTCATCGCCGACCTTGAGCCCTGGGATGAGCGGACCCGCCCGGATCTGCATATTGACGCCCTGGTCCAGAAGGTGAGTCAGGAACTCAACAGTATCTCCACCGCGAGTATCCGTGCCTTTGTGCCCCCTCCCATTCAGGGTCTGGGGGTAACGGGCGGGTTTGACTTCCGCCTTCAGGCTCTGGAAGATCAGCCGCCTCAGGAACTCGCGGCGGCGGCCATGGGGCTGGTGATGGCGGCAAACCAGCATCCGGCACTCTCCATGGTATACACCACTTACAGCGCAGACACCCCGCAGCTGTGGCTGGATCTGAAGCGTACCCGCATGGAAGAACTCGGGGTTTCGGCGGCAAACCTGTTCTCAACCCTGAACCAGCATCTGGGCTCTCAGTACGTCAACGATTTCAACCTCTATGGGCGTACTTATCAGGTCAAGGTGCGTGCCCAGGATAACTTCCGCAAGAATCAGGAGGATGTTAAAGACCTGTACGTAAGCAGTATTGCAGGCAAGGAGATTCCGGTAGAAAACCTCCTGGATATTTCCACCATTCTGGGAGCAAAGAGTATCAACCGCTACAATCAGTTCACCAGCCTCACCATCAACGGTCAGGCAGCACCTGGATACTCTTCCGGCCAGGCCATGGAGACAATGAAGGAACTCGCCGCAGAGCATCTGCCACCGGGGTATTCGTTTGAGTGGTCCACCATGTCGCTGCAGGAACAGACCGCAAGCGGTACCGTAGGCTATCTGTTTGCCCTGGCGCTGATTTTTGCCTATCTGTTTCTGGTAGCGCAGTATGAAAGCTGGAATCTGCCCCTGAGTATTATCCTCTCAGTCATCGTGGCATCCTGTGGCGCTCTGATCGGACTGTTGATCACCGGATTGCCCATGTCTATTTACGCTCAGATCGGTATGGTGCTCCTCGTAGGGCTTGCAGCGAAAAACGCGATTCTGATTGTGGAATTTGCGCGTGACCGCAAGGAGGAGGGGATACGCACCCGCGATGCCGCAGTTGAGGGGGCAAAGCTGCGCTTTCGTGCAGTGCTGATGACCGCCCTCACCTTTATTCTCGGGGTTGCACCCTTGGTCTGGGCCATGGGCGCGGGGGCGGCGAGCCGCAGGCATATCGGAGTCGTGGTCTTTTCCGGTATGATCGCTGCATCGACTGTCGCCCTGTTTATTATTCCGGTGCTGTACTACCTGCTCCAGAGTCTGCGGGATAAATCTTCAGCCTGGAAACAGCGTCGCCGCGAGCGCCTCGCCAACCAGTCTGCTAAATAAAAAGGTAGGGATATTATGGATATATACTCACAGGATATGCCACAACGCCCCATGAAGGGTACGAGTGTGCGCTGGATCAGTCTTATCTTGGTTGCCCTCACCTTGAGCGCCTGCGCGGTGGGACCCGATTACTCCCGGATGGAGCCCGCAGCCCAGGAGGAGTGGTACGCCTCAATGGAGAAGGGGCTCGAAGCAACCTCTCTTGAAGATAGCGACCTGGCGGCATGGTGGAATGTGTTCGAAGATCCACTCCTGCACCAATTGCAACAGCGCGCCATCGAGGGCAACCTGGAGCTAAAAACTGCGTTCTCTCGTCTCCAGCAGGCTCGCATCAATCGCGGTCTGAGTCGGGCGGAACACTTCCCCACCTTGGGGGCAGAGGGACAGATTAAGCGCCAGCGCAGCAGTGAAAACCTCGGCAGCCCTGTGGGCGGAGAGGAAAACGACTGGTACATGGCAGGGCTCGATGCCTCATGGGAGCTCGATCTGTTCGGAAGTATCCGGCGCTCGGTAGAAAGCGCTCAAGCAGAGCTCGAAGCGAGCAGCGCGGATATGCACGGGGTCCTGACCACACTTACTGCCGAGGTGGCGCTGAACTACATCGATCTACGCACCTTTCAGCAGCGCCTCAAGGTGGCTCAGGATAACATTGCCTCCCAGAAGAAAACCTATGATCTCAACAACTCGCGCTTCAAAGCAGGTCTTATCGATGAACTCGATCTGCAACAATCCCTGCGCAATCTGGAGCAGACTCGCGCCCAGCTCTCACGTCTGAAAGCGGCAATCCGCAGGGCGGAGAACAATCTCGCCGTGCTCCTCGGGCAGTCACCCGGAGCGTTGCGCGAAGAGTTTGCCTCCATAGGTTCCATCCCTGAAGCACCACCTAAAGTAGCAGTGGGGATTCCCGCCGAGGCGATGCGCCGCCGTCCTGATATCCGCCGCGCAGAGCGCATGCTCGCCGCCCAGAGCGCCCGTATCGGGGTTGCCACCGCAGAGCTCTATCCCAAATTGCGCCTCCTCGGCACTATCGGGCTCGAAGCCCTTAATTCCGGAAGTGACTTCTTCGACTCCGCGAGTCAGTTCTGGGGTATCGGACCGGGGATTTCGTGGAATATCTTCCGCGGCAATGCCCTGCGCCTGAACATCGATTTGCAGGAGGAGAAGTACACCGAGACGCTTCTGGCGTACAATGCCACTATCCTGCGCGCCCAGCAGGAGATCGAGGACGCCCTCACCGCCTACGCCAAGGAGCAGATCCGCCAGGAGCATCTTACTAAAGCGGTGGAAGCAGCGCGGCGCACCGAATGGCTCGCGCGTGATCGCTACAATGCCGGACTGGTGGATTTCTACAACGTCCTCGATGCCCAGCGCGCCCTCCTCCAGCTTGAAGATGAGCTGATTCAAAGCAAAGGTGAGGTAGCCGCCGGACTCGCACGCGTGTACAAGGCCATCGGCGGAGGCTGGCAGGGAGTTGAGTTGAAAAGACATTAAAATATAAAGGCCATCCGCTTAGACGGATGGCCTTTTACAATTAGACAACCCTGGTTCAAAATACCATCTTGGTTCCTAGTTTACCAGGCGCAACAACTCATCTCCGGAATCCTGCAGAGGCCCAGCGGGTTGCGTTCCTCGCGGCAGGTTTCAATCGCGGGGGTACCACTCCACAGCTTGTAAACCACTTCACCATGGCTGAGCACCAACAGCATTTTGAACTCCCAGCCGCTTATCTCTGTTTTACGATGGAAATTGAATAAATCGGCCCAGAAATTGCCCACGCGTTTGGAGCGCAGGCGTTTCATGTCGTAGGTATATGCCTGGCATGCATCCGGTCTGCTCAGACACTCCTGCAGTTCAGGCGCCAGCCCCGGCACCGACATGGTCTGAAACATGGAAGCCAGCTCCGTATAATTAAGCAACTGCATATTGGGGGTTTTCTCGAGATCGAACCCCAACGCAGCCAAATCAGAAACCGTATCCCCCGCTTCAATCCGGTCATAGGTATTCTTCAAACGTTCGAAACTGTGCCACTTAGAAAGGGTGACCTCTTTGGAGCGCGGCAGAAGTTTGCTGCACCCGCTCAGTCCGGCCCCGAAAAACAGACACAACACAACCAGGAAGACAAGCCTTTTCATACTATACACCCGAAGCGCCATGCCCCCCCAGACAGATTCAATAATGAAACACAATAATGATCACTTCCGACGTTCTTTTAAGGTAACTATTCAGTGAGGGCTATTGGCCCCCATTCCAAGGGACACGACTGTTTGTGATTGGGGCCGTCCATGGCCGTTCGACTGTCGCCATCCGTGGCGACAGACGCCCTTTCCATGGGTGCCACTAGCCCCGACTGGTAGAAGGTAGTGAACAGTTTCCTTTTAAGTATATAACATCCGGCGCCACCCTCAACCTGCAAATCTGATGTGTTGATGGATATGCCACCAGTATCAACTTTAACTTAGGTGGGAATTATCGTGGACCATAGAGCGTGAAAGACGCGCTGGAGAAGACATATGATCAATACCCTATGGAGTTTAAGGCAAGATTGGAAGCGCAGGCACCGGGCTCATCAACTTCATAACGGCGGGCATCGATAGCCCCCAGGGCGGCAAAGTCGGGGCGGGCCTGCGGGCGTCCCCACAGATATCCCTGGGCTCTTTGCGCACCTATGGAGATAAGATAGTCGCGCTGTTCAGGAGTTTCCACCCCCTCCACAACCAGATTCAGCCCCAGCGCTTCGGCCATGGCAATTACCGCTTTACAGATGGCGGCATTGTCAGGATCGTGCGGCAGGTTTTTGACAAACCCCATATCCAGTTTGAGCGTGGTTACCGGTAGGGTTTTGGTATATAGCAGGGATGAATATCCGGTGCCGAAATCATCAATCGCTATCGAAACGCCCCATTCGCGAAGTTGGGCCAGATCTGCAAGGACTTGAGGATTTGTGTCCATGAGTGAGGTTTCGGTGATTTCAAGGCATAGATTCAGAGGAGACAGCTCTGTGGCTTCCAGGCAATTCTCCACCGATTGCAGCAGGTGTCCATGGTGGAACTGGGCAGCAGCGACATTAACACTTACACGCCCGATATCTATGCCCTCCAATTGCCACTGCCGTGCCTGCCTGCATGCCTCATATAGAACCCAGTCCCCCAGACTAAGGATCAGATTGCCTGACTCAGCCACGGGGATGAAGTGTCCTGGCCCCAGGAAGCCGCGCTGTGGATGGTTCCAGCGCACCAGCGCTTCCATCCCGTGCATGGTTCCGGTATGAATATTGACACGCGCCTGATAGTGGAGTTCCAGTTCGTTGTTTTCCAGGGCGTGATAGAGCTCATTCTCAAGCTCAATCTGGGCCTGAACCTCTTCTGTCATTCCGCTGGTGTAGAAACAGTAGCGGCTTCCTCCATTATTTTTTGCCCGATACATGGCAGCATCGGCATTTTTTATCAGGGTTTCACAATCGTCATCCTCGCCATGAGAGATAGTAACGCCGATGCTGGAACTGACTCTGAGCATCGTGCCTTCAATTTCAAACGGAGTTGAAAATGCCTGCAACAGTTTTTCCAGGGCGGAAACCAGATTGGAGGTGGTGTGAAGATCTTCAAACAGCACCATGAATTCATCTCCGCCCAGGCGTGCCACCAGATCGTCTCCGCGTAATGTTGTTCGCATACGCTGCGCCATCTGTATCAGGAGTTCATCACCGGCGCTGTGACCCAGGGTGTCATTGATTTTCTTGAAGTTGTCCATATCAAGCATTGCAACACCGACAAAGGTTTTATGCCGGCGCGTCCGGATCAACGCCTGTGCCAATGTGTCGCGATACCTTGCGGCATTGGCCAGACCGGTCAGATTGTCATGGTAGACCTGATGCTGGAGTTTCTCTTCCGTCTCTTTTTGGCCGGTAATGTCAATCAATACACCGTTGAATACGATGCTGCCATCATCCCTGATACGCGGACAGGCTTGACCGTGAACCCAGCGTGTACCTGTCGAGGTGGTAAAGCGGAAATCTTTTTGCCATGCCTCGCTGCTGTTGGCGGCCTTAAGCAGCGTTCGCATCAAACTGAAGCGGTCAGACTCCAATACGGCATTTATGATGGTTTGCATCTGCCTTATATCGGCGTCCTGTCCCAGCCCAGCCAGTTCAATGATGCCATGCCCGATATAGAGCAGTTCCAGCTTACCGTATGAGGCATAAATCCGATACTGAAACACCGCACCGGAGATACTGTTGGCAATGTCCGTGAGTTGATTGGTAGTCTCCAGGAGTTTGCGCTCAGCGTAGAAGCGTTCGGTTACATCTTTGGCAATCACAGATGCCCCGATGATGTTCTTCTCCCTATCATATATGGGGTATATGGTGCGATCCAGGACCCGTCCATCGGCAAGGAAGCGCATAGCCTGCTTTGTAGTGCCGTCTTTCATTACCTCCAACGTTGAGCAATTATGGCAGGCATCCTGACAGTTCCAGAACAGCTCATGACATGAACTCCCAATATAGCTCTCAGGGTCTACCTTGTAATTGCGCAGTGCAGCGGCATTCAACAGTTGGACATTAAGGTTTCTGTCCATCATGATCAATATGTCATTAATGCTGTCTGTAACGTTTCTGAATCGCTGCTCGCTGTTGAGTATTTCCTGGCGTAGTTGATATTCATGGGAAATATCATGAAATGAAAGTACTGCTCCCAGCAGGTTGCCGTTTCCATCCGTAAGAGGGGTTACACTGCCGGAAATCTGAAGTTGCGTACCCTCAAATGTAACCAATGACGAATCGTCAGGAAGCGGGATCTGCCTATTGTGACGCAGTGCTTCGTTTACAGGGGATATCAGAGGTTTTGAGGAGCGGGTATCAATCAGATTAAACAGGTCATCTATTTTGCGTTCAATGATATTTTGAGGCAGACGTCCGAGGATATTCTCTGCAGCAGGGTTAAGGCCGATCACTCTGGAATCACTGTCTACGGCGACAACTGCGCTTCCAATGGAATTGAGCACACTCATCAAATCAGGATGACTTCTCGTATCCTTCTTATCCGCCATGCATTTGCGCAGGCGTAAACCAACAGGGATCAGCACCAGCGTTAACATGTAAAGCATGATCTCAGATCCCAATGCTGCATGAGTGGTGGCAGGCTCTAAAGTCAGTTCTGAGGATAAGGCTATGGGAGGGAAAGCAAAGAAAATAACGAATATGGTAAATCGTATTTGCCTAAAGAAGGATATTGAAGATTGAAGTATTCCAGCAATGTAAAACGATAGTTTACTTGCCATTTTGACAGAAAACCTATTTCTATGATGTTTGCAGAAGCTCCTTGAAACCTTGTAGCACAGAGTACATGCAAACATCAAAAAAATAATACACCGTTTTATGTTTTTGATGTTTGAGTTTATATAGCGTCTTTCCTCAGGCTCGCGATTTGGGGATGCGTTTCAATTGGCTCTACGGGCTATCCCCTACCCGTCTCTTTGACCACTCCTGCAGAACCCAGCTTTGAGCACAGCTCTTTGCCGCGCTTTCGGTTAACCCCGAAATCGTAGCAGCCCAGGCGGTACTGCAACGCCAGAGCAGCACACACCCCAGGAATCGCCCCGGGCAAATACACACAAGATCAGCAGAATGAAGTCAATGAATGAAAGGGGTGCTCGGCAAGGTTCGCACACCAGGATATATTGAGACATGGGATGAGATTCAACTATTCAGTTCGACTTGAAAGCATCTCGCGCAGTGCCCGGTAATTTACTTTGCCCGTGCCGAGCAGCGGGAACTCATCCATCAAACGAACCTGACGGATGTTGTGCAACGGCGATAATCCGGCTGCACGAATCATTGCATTGACCTGCTCACGCTCCAGCGGCACCCGGCTGAACAGCACCAACTCCGGGTGTGTATCCGGATTAGCGGCTTCAACCGCCACTGGCGAACCATCGTCACCCATAATGATCCCCTCCAATTCGAGAGCCGTTGCAATGGTTTCCTCAATCGCCGGCAGGGAAATCATCTCGCCGCCGAGATTAACAAAGCGCTGAAGGCGTCCGCAGAACACCAGACCGCCCTGTTCATGGTGCCGGACCAGATCCCCGGTGTTATACCATGCTTTGCCATCAAGGAAGATAAATGGCGATTTGACGCTCTCTTCCAGATAGCCACTGAACACATTCGGTCCGTGTACCACCAGAAGCCCGGGTTCGTCTTCGCTCAGAGGCTCCAGCGTTTCCGGATGCAGCAGCTTATATTCCATGGACGGCATCACCTCACCGACAGTGCCCCGCACCGGGTGCTGCGGCGGGTTGACACTTACCAGTGGCGCACATTCGGTAACCCCGTAACCTTCACATACCGATGCACGGGGACAGCGCTCAGCAAGAAGCTGATAGGTTGATTCGGGACACTTCTCCGCTCCGGTAAAGATCATGCGCAGACTGTGCAACTGATTTTCGTGCGCCGCTCCGGCAGTAGCTGCCAGAAAGGTGGGGGTGCCGACCAGCACCGAACAGCGGTAGGCTTGCACATGCTGGGCCAAAACTACTCCATCGGTCGGATTCGGATAATATACGGTGCGCAAGCCGAGGCACAGAGGCATGACAATGGTACATGAAAGTCCAAGGGAGTGGAACGGCGGCAACATACCCAGCAAACGATCACTTTCTTTCAGTGGAATTACCCGCGTCATGTCGTCCATATTGGTAAGGATGTTACGATGACTGAGCGGCACGGATTTAGGCCGTCCCTCACTGCCACTGGTAAACAACACCGCTGCGATGTCATGTATATCTTTTGTTTGCAAAAACGAGCTGAAAAACTGCCCTTTGACCCGCGCCTTGATCTTGTCACTCAGGCTCAAGCGCCCAACCAGATCTTCCAGGATCAGCCACTCGGCATCCACTTTGCCCACCTCAATGCCACGCATCCTGAGTTTGTCGATCAATGCGGACGAAGTCAGTACCCGCGTCGCTCCACTCTGCTCCAGAGCGCGAGCCATATAGTGTTCCCCAACGGTCCAATTCAGCAGCACCGGCCGTTTACCGCTAAAAACCACGGCCAGCCAGCATACACAGGCCGCAACAGATGCCGGCAGCATAATAGCCACCGAATCATCTTCCATATCGTGCATCAGCGGCTGCAGGGCCAACACGCGGGTAAACAGCTGCCGCCAGCTTTTCACACCCCCCTGTTGATCGGCAACAATCACCTGAGCCGGGTTCTTTTTTGCCTGGGAAAGAATCAACTCGGCAAGATTGTCGGCGGCGCTCAGGGTCATAATATTGTCCGGATGCTGCTCAAACCAGGCAGCGGCTACCGGCTTAAGTGGCTTTGCCGCAAAAGCCTTCCCCTCGCCGCATGCAGCCAGCAGACAATCAGACACCAGCTGCAAGGCATCCAGTTGTTCCACATCAACGTTGAACTCCTCATTCAACCAGGTCATAAAGTCCATCACCGCAAGGCTGTCGAGTCCCAGGTCATAGGCCAGGGCCATATCGTCCCTGATTCTGGTGTGCCCCCCGAGCTCCTTGAGCTTCTCTTCCACCTGTTTCCTCGTTGCCACCGGAACATGACCGGCATCAGCAACAAAGTGATCCTGTGGCAGCGGCGGCAACTCGTTTATCCCACTACCCTGCCAAAAATAATCAGGTACAGTAAACGCCGGTTGCGCCACCTTATTGTAAAAGGCCTCCAGATAGCCGTTGACCTCCTGCCGGCTCCCATGCCGCGGGAAATCAGAGACCTCCATAAACTCCACCGTCACCCTGCGCTTCGGCATAAAGAGCAGGCCATTCAGCAGCAGTTTCGGCACCACCGCCAGCAGGGTTTTAAAAAAATACGGCGGCTTTCCATGGGCGCGGCTGAAACGGCTGCCCCACAATCCCGCAGTGCGTACCAGCACCACCCGCGCTCCGGGCACCGCTTTCACCAGGCGGTCCACAGCACTGCAGCCGTGCACTTCTTCGTTGGGGCCTCGGTAGATGCGTCCGGCAGGATAGACGAGTAAATGTTCACCCCGTTCAAGGCTGTCTTCCATCAACTGCAGCACCTCGGTGATATCGCCGCACTCGTCCTGACCGCACTGCTGACGCAAATCAGGAATCAGGAGTGCATTAATGTAATGGAGGAAAAAACCGATCAGCGGATTTTCCGCCTGACCCCGGTCAGCCAGAGGACGCACCGCAAAGCGCTGCTGCAACAATACATTGACGATAAGAGGGTCTATCAGGGCGGGGTGGTTGGGCAGAAACAACATTCCTGCCTCGGCATCAGGCGCTATTGTATCCAGCCCTTTCACTTCAATGCGATAGCGCAAGCGCAACAGGTTGCGCAACGCAAATAGGAGGGCATCTCTGAACACGCCATACCTCCAGAATAAGAAGTTGGGAGAAACCGCCGGGACATTATCGGCATCTATTACCTGAACTCTAGCATGCTTCAGCCAGTACTCAAGCCACGCCCTATAAATCACAAGAGAAAATACATGAGCTGGCCTACGTCAGAAAACAGCTATTCCAAATATTGCATTGCAAAAGCTGCCTACAGATATCTTCGGGAATACCTGACCGAACAGGTACAAAAAAGACTTGCTAACTTTGAAAGCAACATATATGTTAACCAAGTAATGTTGTCGGATTTGGCTTAATCAAGGTTAGCTTGTAACTTAAGCGTAGATTTTGAATAAAGGCTGGTACGCTATATTAGATGGCCGCTCCGACCCTCGTTCCCTTTGCGATACAGCAATCAGATGGACATCAGACACCACGCCCATATCTCTATCTGATTTTTGCTGAGCCATACGGACGTGAGGTCGATATAGCGCGATAATCATCGTCACAGAAAATATTTCCTGCCTACGCTTGCCACGCCGGATAATGTGGCGAGGGTTCACAGGAGCTGCGACGCAGGCGATTCTGGCGATATGGAGAGGATAATAGCCGTGGATGGGGGATTTGTTAAAGAGGTGGCATACTGTTCCTGGGACTCCCTAGCAGGCAAAGTGGATTTGTAAAGAGTGCCCCCTATATCCAGATATTGAATGAAAGGAAAAGGCTACCATGTACACCGATGCCGTTGTAGAACATTTCTCAAATCCGCGCAATGTCGGAACGATGGAAAACCCGAATGTGGCAGTAAAGGTAGGGGATCAGGGTTGCGGAGATTCGATCTTCCTTTTTCTTAAAATCGAAGATAACGTAATTACCGATGTGAAATTCAAGGTAAACGGATGTGCGCCTGTAGTTGCTACCTCCTCCATGGCAAGCACCTTGATTAAAGGCAAATCTCTTGAAGATGCGCTTGAAATTAATGACGAGAGGGTAGCTGAGGCTCTGGGAGGCTTACCTGATGAGAAGATGCATTGCACGAATCTCTCCCTCACTGCGATTCGCGCTGCAGTAACGCGCTATATGCACTCACCAGAGGAGCAGGAGGCGGGGTAGCCTGAGATTTAGAAAATGGTTAACGCGTGGATTCTGGATACCTTCTAAATTCCGGGAAGTTAAGCTTTATTGCATGCAATATATAACGGAGTTGATTTTTTGACATTTCGCTTTCTGGTTAGTGCAAATACCAACAACCCTGACTACCATGGCATATTCTTACCCCTTAGCTTTTGAAACCTGCTTCTCGGCAATCTCTCCTGCCCATGGCAGTTTATACTTTTCTCCCTTAAAGGCCTTTACCATGAGAAGAACCCAGAGGATTATGCCCAGTAAGGATATTGCAACAGAAAGTAAACCGATAACCGGGATAAACCCGACAACCAGATTCAGGACAAACAGGGCAAGAAAGACCACAGTGGATTGTATTGCGTGAAATCTTACAAACTGATTTTCTTTTTCCAGTACCATGAAAATGATTCCTGTCAGAAAACCCAGCACATAACAAAGCATCCCTTCAATATTCTGCTCAATCCCCAGCACTGTGTTGTTTTTTTCCATTTAGATTCTCCTTTCTGACGAATTTCTACGCACCCTTTCTGAATTACGGAGGAGGGTATAAAAGCTAACCCTAGGGATTTTGATCCTCTCCCGCGGCAACATCCAGTGGTTCACCATCCTCGTCCTGCAGCTGGTAGTCAAACGCCGCCTGGAGGCCGGTTTCTTCCTCAATCTCCTCCTCAGGAGGCTCATACTCAAGGTAGCGCGGATACAGCGGTGACATGATTGCCACCAGGGTGCCGAACACGGCGAACATGGCAAACGAATCGGGGTAACCGAATCCAGCCACCAACTTGCCTACGCAGGGAGAGCCCGCCGCCTGCCCCAGCGAGACAGCCACAAATGGGAGTACCGGCCCCATCGCAAGTCGACCGGGCAGCAGGCGGATGCTGGTCATCAGATAGAGCCCGGTCAAGCTCATATAGGCCAGGCCAAAGACCAGAGCGGAAAATGTAGCGATAATCTGCTGACCGGGACTGGCGGCGAGCAATGCCAGACTCGTGGACAGCATCATCAGCATTAGTGCATGGGTAATGGGTGGGTTGTTGCGGTCTGCCAGATCGGCCACAACAGCCCCTCCAAGTCCGGCCACGCCAACTGCGAGCCACAGCCATCCGCTTGCGCCGGGGGACAAATGGCCGAGGGTGGTCAACAGATCAGGGGCGAAGATCCAGTATGCGGAAGAGACAAAGCCCATCGCAAACGCAAACATCGAAAGTCTGAAGAGACGTGACCACTGCAGGGAGCTGATCGGCTCCGGCGGTGCGGCATTTGAAGGCATGACCCGCGACACTGCAGGGATGAAGAACCACGCGGCAACTAAGCCGATGCCAGCCAGAACAGCAAAGAACATATAAGCTATACGCCAGGCGTTGGCGAGGAAAAGAACCATCGGAACGGCAACCGCCACGCCAATGCTGGTCCCCGCGTTCATGACCGAGCTCACGCGTCCGTGAACCGAGCGGTCAACCACCACCTGCATCGCAGCCGTGAGCGCTGGCATCATCAGGCCAGTGCAGATACCACAGGCGAATACCCCCGCAGCGAGGGTGACAACGCCAGAAGCCTGACTGATCAGCGCCAACCCCACGACGCCAAAAGCTGCTGAAAGCGCTGCAGTGCGGCGGGCACCCAGGTGATCAGCTGCGAACGGCGCGACCAACGAAGCGAGGATAAAACTGATCAGCGGCAGCGAACCGATGACACCGATGACATAGGGTGTAAGTTCGAGTTCGGCTCGGATAGGTGGTACGAAGAGGCCGAAAGCGAAGCGCGCGAGCCCGTAACTGATTGCGATCAGGGCGGCACCGAACAGTGCAAATCCTGTACTCGAGAGCGACCTCATTCCGCCTCCGTCTCACAAGCATCAAGGGGGGGGACAGCCAGGTATTGCGTTCGCACCAACAGCATGAATATCCTCGATATCTCCTCACCGTAGAGCCCGGCGGCACCTGGCACCTGATTAAATCTCCGTTCAGCATAAGGGGGAAATCTATGCTATCAGGCAACGCTGTGGATAATACATACAGTCAATATACTTAAAACCGCCATATTCCCATTGATGGTAGCAGTAGATGATTGTTTGTCAAAGGGGATGGAATTAATGGTGGCAATCAAGCTGGCGAATGAATGCCACGGCCCTCTCCTCCGACCAGTAGCGTCCCCCATCATTGAGGGCAACAAAACCCACATGCCCGCCGTGGCGGGTAATCTCCAGCGTGGTGTGCGGATTGGAAGCGCACTCCTGTAGCGGGTAGCACCCTGCCGCCAGAAAGGGGTCGTCAACGGCGTTGACAATCAGCGAGGGCTGTCGGATTTGCTCCAGCCAGGGGCCGCAGCTGCATTTACTCCAGTAGTCTTCGGCGCTGTCGAAGCCGTGCAGCGGCGCGGTGTAGCGGGCATCAAAATCGCGGAAGGTCTTAATCGCACTATAGCCGCGATCGTCGAGAGACTCGGGGAAACGGGCCTGCTTTGCGCGGATCTTGTTGTGCAGGGAGGTGAGGAATCTTGCCATATAGATGGTGTTGCATCTGCGTTCAAGCGCGGCAGCCGAATCGGCCAGATCACAGGGGACAGAGAAGGTAACGCTCCCCTTCAATGCTGTGGGGAGTTGGGCGGCCATCTTGCCGAGATAGAGCAGGGTCAAGTTGCCGCCCATGCTGAAGCCCGCGAGGTAAACTGCGCGGTAGGCAGGGGCAACATGGGCGACGACGGTGTGCAGATCGTCGATGGCACCGTTGTGGTACATCCGCAGCTGCCGGTTCGGCTCGCCGCTACAACCACGGTAGTTCCACGCCAGAGCGTCGATCCCCTGCCGGTTCATCGCCCGAGCCATCCCCTTCATGTAAGGCCGGTAGGAGTCACCTTCAAGGCCGTGCGAAAGGATGACCAGCGTCTCGCCGCCGACCCGGGACCAGTCGAGGTCGAGAAAGTCGTTGTCCGCTGTTTCAATGCGCTCACGATAATAATAGACATCGGGCACCCGCCGAAACAGCGAAGGGTAGACGGTGTGGATATGGGCGTTGCGAAAAAGCAGTGGCGCGCGGTAATTGGAATTGATCATCTAGCGGCTCTGGGGGAGCAGGGGAGGTGTTGTTGATATACTGATATTAATAAAATCAAATATTACCCCACTTTATTCAGTTAAGTTGTATAGCGATAAATCGCAATGTAGTGACACGCTGTCCCTGCGATAACAAATAAATGCCATATAAAATGGCTATATCGAAAACATGAATCGAAGGCATAAAAAACTACCCCGGCGGTATAAAATATCCCTCCGGCAACAAGCCACTTTACGACCGACATCGACGCTACTGCCATAAGTGGTTTGATAGCGAAAACAATAATCCAGCCCATAAATAAATACAGGCTGGTGGAAACTATGGGATATCTTGCGCCAATCAACGCTTTCAGGAGTATTCCGATAGCAGCTATTCCCCAGGTTGTTCCAAAGAGAACCCAACCCAGTGCCCCATCAAACACGCCAAGAGCGAAGGGAGTGTAGGTTCCCGCTATAAGAAGAAATATCGCGGAATGATCGAATACATGGAATACCCGTTTGGCGCGGCCAGGGGGGAGAAAGTGATAAAGGGTCGAAGCAAGATAGAGCAAGATAATAGAGGCACAAAATATACAGGCTCCTACGAGAAATCCTACATTACCGAAATGGACAGACCGGATTATGAGAAATGGCGTCGCTGTGATGCCCGCAAGCAACCCCAAAGCATGGCTGAGGCCATTAAATAACTCTTCGCCCCTTGATTGTGCTCTCTTTTCAATATTTAAACGCATATTCAAAGACCAACCTTTTTGAATACTCCTGCAAAAATCAGCTCGGAGCGTAACTCCGGCGCAAACAGCACAAACAGCACAAACAGCACAAACAGCACAAACAGCACAAACAGCACAAACAGCACAAACAGCACAAACAGCACAAACAGCATTGCAAACAGGGTCAGGTCTTGAATTGCAACATTTCTCAACCTGATACGATGCGGCTTATTGTCGAATAATGTCTGCCCGTGTGATCCGCAATCTCTTTGAGGGTATAACCATGCTCAAGGTGGGCTTTCTCTATCGCCCGGTTTCTCTGGGTTTTATCTGCAATATCGGCAAACAACTCATCAAGTGTGGGCCGCCCCACCAGGCGCTGTTGGCGTGAGATTTCTTTTACCTCACTTTTATCCATGAGATAAGGTGTCATTCGACTGACAAAGCTTTGCCCTCCAAGGATCAGTTGGCCAACAATACTCTGCTTAGGGTTATATTCAAGCCCAAGAGGATCATGAACAAACTCGCGGTATTTTTTCCGTGCTTCGCTTTTCTTTTTTGAAAACTGGCTCAGAACCCAATCGACACTCAACCACTCATGCCTCTCCTTTGCGGTAGCGGTAGCATGGTAACTGCTCCATTGCCACTCATCCGGATAGGCACATTGGGATAAAGCAACATTTATTCTGTAAATTATAAGATCCTCTTTTTCGTTGAGGTCGCGTGTTAAACTTTCAAATATATTCTACCGGTCTCCCAGTCTTCTGAGATTTCCATCAAGACCGCGCTGACCAGTCTCAGGCATGATTCTTCATTTGGGAATATGCTTGCAACCCGGGTTCGTCGCCTTATCTCTTTATTGACCCTTTCCAGGACATTGCTGGTACGTGTTCGCATTCTATGCTCACTTGGAAACTCAAAGATCGTCAGCCCCTCAGGTATATTGGTTTCAGCCCAGGAAGTAAGCCTGGGAGCAGATTTCTCATAGCGTTCAATAAACTGCCTCAGAAGGCGCTGGGCGTCTTCTGCTGTCGGGGCGTCGAAAATACTTCTGATGTCGGCAGCAACCTCTTTTTTCATCTGCTGTTTAGGCACATATGACTGCGCATTCTGCTGCAGGTGAAACTGGCAGCGTTGCCATGGAATACTTGGAAACACCGCTTTTCGGGCTGCTTTGAGCCCTTCATGGGCATCGCTTACAATAAGCTTCACGCCATGCAGATTGCGCTGCTGCAGACTGCGCAGGAAGTCACGCCAGTGGACTTCCTGCTCCGACAGAGCGACTGAAGTACCAAGAATGTGGCGGTGCCCTGTATCACTA
>Ga0182239_1000255_pt1 | contig 20375 bp, 21 predicted proteins | sample hydfrate6_PW_210_FD_132456 | JGI IMG/M metagenome (GOLD analysis project Ga0182239, IMG submission 132456) | Subsurface microbial communities from deep shales in Texas, USA - hydraulic fracturing test 6_PW_210 | ecosystem: Environmental > Aquatic > Deep subsurface > Shale gas/oil reservoir >... | reverse complement strand
TCATAGCTGCCCCCTCTATCAACTTACCACTTAAAGAGAGGACACTTATAAGCAAAAATCAATCAATCTTCAACCTTTGCTCGAGCTCCTTTTTTTGGGCAAAAAAATCTGCCTCAAATAGCTATTTTTAGACACCCTACACATATGGATATGATCAACACAGGCTTTGCCCTCGATAATCTTTATCCCCTTGTACTCGCATAATTTCCTGATTATTTGACCAATCTCAACTTTTAGGTGACCATATATGACCTTTCGACGTCTCTTGGGTACCCACACTATATGGTATTTGCACTCCCATACCGTGTGCGCTAAACTTTCTTTCATATGCGCTCCTTTCGTTTGGCTTGTGCACGAATTCAGCCCCGTGCCAATATACGAAAGGAGCGCTTGATTTTAAATACTACAGCATAGCTTTTTCAACTCTCCCCGGCGTAGCCGGGGGTTTAGCTCTGGAATTACTATTTTAATGAACAAAAAAGTCATTTGCCGAGATCTCTGATAGTTATGTCTGTCCTGGAACTCATGATCTTATTGACCTTTTCCACTATAAGGGCCAAATTCTTGGTGAACGCTTCAGCGCAGGATTTCAGGGATTGATGGCAATTGGTCGCATTCTTTGATCAGTGATGCATGCATACTCTTCTCCCTGGCCCTGAATGACCGGATGTTCTCCTGCAGACGTTTTTTTGATTCATATCCATTGTCGAGCCCTGCATGACCTCTCCATCTTTTGATGAATTTTTCGCTCGCATTTGCCAGGCAACAGACATTGAAAACCAATCGCAATTAGCCCATGCCCTGGGTGTTGGGCGGGCAGCCATCTCCCTGGCCAAACAAAAAGATACGGTACCCTGGAAATGGATCTTTACCCTAGCTGAGACCTTTCATCTCAATTCCAACTGGCTGGCCACAGGAATGGGCACACCCGAGATTGCGGCTGATCAGGACAAAACATCATGGGTCAAAATCCCACATGTTCAGGTCATATCCAATCCCAGCACTCCGAGACTGGAAATACAAGCGATACCTGCTCAAATAGCCCTTTCAGCCCAAAATACTGCATCAGATAAGAGCAGTTTCGATGTGGTCAGTATGCACATGCTTGGTCCATGCATGGAGCCGGAAATAAAAGACAAAGACCTCGTACTCCTTGATCAAAGGGACCAGACCATGCGTCCAGGATTGATCTACGCTCTGGATTTGGAGGATACGCTGTTGATCAGACGGGTCGACATCCACGCCCAGTCCGTAACCTTAATCTGCGACAACCAGTCCTTTCCGCCTTATCACCTCAGTCCGGACGAAACACAAGGCCTTCGGGTCTTGGGCCGGATCATGGGAGTCCTCCGCCTCTGGAAGACATTTGTTGAGCCTGGATAACCACGATCACCCATATTTCATATACAGACGAGGACGCATTTCATCCTTGAGCCACACGGCAAAAGGCGTAGTATGGACGACATACAATTCGTTTCTCACATACAAAATCTTCAACCGACCGGTTGCATGCCCTCTGGACCGGTTGCAAAAGTAAGGAGCAAATATGGCTGATCAATTTAAACAGGCCCTGAAAGAGATTACTGACATCTGCAAATTTGAATACTGGCTGCGCTTTTATTATATGATCAAAGAAGGAGACGAACATAAACTGGACATCCCAGAATCCGATGTGCGCACCATGGAACAGGACCTCCCGTCTCTTGCCGGCCTGGCTGCCAACCTGAACAAGGAAATCATGACCCCGGAAAAATCACAACAAAAACTTATTGAATATATCAAAAGCCGCCTGGATGGGGAGAAATTCGATATCACCCGCATCCTTTCGGTGCTAAATAGCAAAAGTTTTCAGGTTGAAATGCAGGCCTTTCACATCTGGGTGGAAGCGCACGAGGATCAGTTGGAAGAAAACCCCATGAACTTTCCAGAATGGATGCAGCTCTTTGAGGCTTGGAAACGAACCGGCAAGGGGCAGGATGTTCTCCAGACCTTGACCGCACCTGAGGACAGCAGCCAGGCCACGACGCATTGATCAAAAGCCAGGCAGAGCAAAGTCAGGCACCGTGCTCATTAGAACTGCCGGTTCTCTGAACAGTTTCCACGCCTCGTATGAACGAGAGCCAACCACGGACGCTGGCTTGGCCGTCCGGGATCGCCAGGCTCCAGCCTGGCCTAAGAAGTGCGAGCGCCGCTCGCCCCTTGTCAAACCACAGCTTTATACTCGATCAACCCGGCAAAGCGTTTTTTAGGCCCTTTGGCCCAAAAACATGTCGAATTTGCCGGAGGCAAAGCTGACGTGGGAACTGTTCAGGATGCTTCTACGTCCATTCAAACGCCTTGATTGAAATATGCAGCACAAGGTATCAACAACAGCGAATAGTTTACAGCGGCCCGAAGATATCGGCCAGCACCCCGGCGCAGAGAACAACGGCGATGATGCCGTTTAATGTAAAAAAAGCCAGGTTGATCCGGTCCAAATCGTCTGCCTGAACCAGATAATGCTCCCAGAGGAGGACAATAGTCACCGCCAGCCAGACCAAAACATAGATCCATCCCAAACCGGCAGACCATCCGGCCAGGATAAAAAAGACCGCTGCATTCACATGACTGAAGGTGGATAGGAGAAGAGCACCCTGGATCCCGTATTGGACCGGCAGAGAATGCAGCCCCATTTTCGCGTCAAAACCTACGTCCTGACAGGCATACAGGATATCGAAACCAGCCACCCAGAATGTGACCCCAAAAAAGAACAGCACAGCTGAAAGGGTGAACTCAGGAGAATGGGCCAACCATCCTCCTAAAGGGGCAAAGCCAAGGATCGATCCCAGCCAGAAGTGGCTCAACCAGGTGAACCGTTTGCTGTAGCTGTACAGACCGGACCAAAGCAGGGCAACAGGAGCAAGGTACAGACAAAGGCTGTTCAGCCCGGCACAGGCCAAAACGAAAATCAAGGCAGCAGCCAGGGTCATTGTCCAGGCCTTGGCCCTGGATATCTGTCCGGTAACCAGAGGACGGTCCTGTGTTCGAGGATTTTGGACGTCGATTCCTGCATCGGCCAGGCGGTTGATAGCCATGGCAAAGGATCGGATGGCCACCATGGCCGCTGTGAGCACAAGGAACAGTCGCCATCCCGGCCAGCCTTCAGCAGCCAGAAACAGCCCGATATAGGCAAAGGGAAGGGCAAATACCGAGTGCTCAATCTTGACCAAACGGGCAAAAACAGTAAATTCTTGCCACAACTTAGGCCAAAAAGCTGTCAATTTCTGGAACATAAACCTTGACCTACTTAAATTGCATGTTCGGCGTCTCTAAATTTGTCACCTACCTGATCACGATCTGCACAAACCGACGTTTGCCTACTTTGACAACATGCTCGCCAGGGGAAAAGGCAAACTGTGCGTCCATTAGTTTTTGCCCGTCCTTACTTACAGCGCCCTGTTTGCACAGGCGCTTGACCTCGCCCTTGGACTGGCAGAGTCCGGACCGGACCAATACATCACCCAGAAGCGCGCTCTGATCAGCAAAGACTTCCACCGTGGGCATATCACTGGGCAACTCATGCTGGGAAAAGACCCGGGCAAAGTCCTCTCTTGCCTGCCTGGCCGCCTCCAGACTATGGAATCTGGCCGTAATTTCCATAGCCAGTTCTTCCTTGATCTCCTTGGGATGCTTCCGCCCCTGGTCCATATCCTGTTTCAGGCTGTGCACCTCGGCCATATCCTTGTCGGAGAGCAGCTCATAATACCGGAACATCAGATCATCGGAAACAGACATCAGCTTGCCGAACATATCGCCGGCCGGCTCCTCAATGCCTACATAATTGCCCAGGGATTTACTCATTTTCTGCACCCCGTCCAAACCTTCTAAAATAGGCATAGTCAGGACGACCTGTGGTTCCATGTACTCCTGGCGCTGCAACGTCCTCCCGACCAAAAGATTAAACTTTTGATCCGTGCCCCCCAATTCCACATCCGCGCGCATGGCTATGGAGTCGTATCCCTGAATCAGGGGGTAGAGAAATTCGTGGATAGAAATAGGGCGATTGCTTTGAAACCGGTTGTGGAAGTCGTCCCGTTCCAGCATCCGGGCGACAGTATATTTGGAACAGAGTTGAACAAAATCATAGGCGCTGAATTTGTCCATCCAGGTCGAGTTGAACATAAGTTCGGTTTTTTCTGCATCCAGGATTTTGAAGATTTGTCGCTTATAGGTCTCGGCATTTCTGATCACTTCCTCTCTGGTCAGCGAGACCCGGGTCTCGGACTTGCCGCTGGGATCCCCGATCATGCCGGTAAAATCCCCGATCAGAAAAAGTACTTGATGTCCAAGTTCCTGAAAATGCTTAAGCTTTTGAATCAGCACAGTGTGCCCCAAATGCAGATCCGGGGCCGTGGGATCAAACCCGGCTTTGATCCGCAGGGGACAGTCTTCCTTCAGTTTGGCGATAAGTTCCGACTCTTCAATAATCTCTTCACTTCCCCGGCGAATAAGGTCCAGGCTGGCTTCCAGATCTGTTTGCATAGTCCAAACATCCGTATGTTGTAGGTTCATATGGGAAGCGGGGCCAATGAACAGTTATGAGTTCGTAACCTGGGTTAAAGCGCCCTTTTCTGCGCCCTGGGAACGGTTCATTGATGCTCCGTACGGTCTATTTCACAAACTCCTGCACTGGCGTAAATTCTATCGCCCGACCCTGATCATTTGTTTCCAGAAGCACACCCTGTATCACCACCTCACCCTTGCCTACGGTAAAGGGCTGGGGCAATCCGGTTTGAAGTCGTTCCAGGATGGGCTCCGGGGACATGCCGATTATTGAATGATAGGGACCACACATTCCAACATCTGAGATATAGGCCGTTTGCCCGGCAGTTATCTGAGCGTCAGCCGTAGGTACATGGGTGTGGGTTCCAATCACCGCGCTCACCCGGCCGTCCAGGGCGTACAGGAGGGCCTTTTTTTCTGAGGTGGCTTCTGCGTGAAAATCAACCAGCACGTGCCGGGTCTGACCTGAGATTATGGACAGAATATGTTTTGCAGTTCGAAACGGACAATCGATGGTCTCCAGAAAAATACGGCCCAAAAGATTAATAACCGCCAATTCTCTATTGGCCACGCCGTAGATGTCCCAGCCTTTCCCCGGAGCTCCTGGAGGATAATTCGCCGGCCGCAGGAGCCATGGTTCGGACTGCAAACAGGGGAAAACATCCTTGTGTTTCCAGATATGGTTGCCGGAGGTCAAAACGTCTGCCCCGGCGTCGTGAAGTTGCCGAGCGTTTTGGGCCGTCAGCCCGATACCTCCGGAAGCATTTTCCCCATTAGCCACCACCCAGTCCACATCCCACGCAGCCTTGAGGGCATTGAGCCTGCGGGCGATGGCACTGCGTCCCGGGCGGCCGACGATGTCACCTAAAAACAGAATGCGCATTCCTGGTCTCTTCCTTACTTGGCATACTGCACGGCCCGCTTTTCACGAATGCAGGTCACTTTGATCTGTCCGGGATAGGTCATCTTATCTTCAACCGCCTTGGCGATGTCCTTACACAAGAGATAGGTCTGATCTTCGTCCACCCGGTCGCAGTCGACCATAACCCGCAGTTCACGTCCTGCTTGAATGGCGTAGGCCTTGCCGACACCATCGAAATCAGTGGCTACACTTTCCAGTTCTTCCAATCGCTTGACATAATTTTCCAAAAGTTCCTTGCGAGCCCCTGGCCGCGCACCGGACAGGCTGTCTGCCGCCTGGACCAGAACAGCAAGGATTGATTTGGGTTGAATATCTTCGTGGTGAGCGGCAATAGCATGAATGATGTCCTTGGATTCTCCGTATTTTTTGGCCAAGTCAGCCCCAATAACCGCATGGGGTCCTTCCACTTCGTGATCCACGGCCTTGCCGATATCGTGCAGCAGTCCGGCCCGCTTGGCCTTTTTGACGTCTATTTTCAATTCAGCGGCCATCACTCCGCATAAAAAAGCCACCTCCAGCGAATGGTGCAAAACATTCTGGGAAAAACTCGTCCGATAGTAGAGGTGGCCCAGGAGCCGGACCAGTTCCGGATTGATTCCATGCACCCCAACATCGAAAGTCGCCTGTTCCCCCATTTCCCGCAGCTTGACTTCCATCTCCTTGTCTACTTTCTTGACAATATCCTCAATCCTGGCCGGATGGATTCGGCCATCGCTGATCAGACGCTCCAGGACCTGCTTGGCCTTTTCTCGTCTCAGGGGGCTGTAGGCGGAAAGAACGACTGTTTCCGGGGTATCGTCGATGATCAAGTCCACTCCGGTGGCTGCCTCCAGCGAACGTATATTCCGCCCTTCCCTGCCAATGATCCGGCCCTTCATTTCCTCGCTGGGCAATTCCACAGCAGATACCGACTGTTCGGAAACATACTCTCCGGAATAGCGCTGAATGGCTGTGGACAAAATCTCTTTGGCTTTCCGGTCAGCGGTTTCTTTGGCTTCCATCTCGATCTGACGGATCATTCGGGCCGCCTCGTGCCTGGTCCGGCTTTCAATATCTTCTAATAGTCGCCGCTTGGCTTCCTCCACGGTCAGTCCGGAAATTTCCTGCAAAACCCTTTCCTGTTCAGCCAGGACCTGTTCGACCTCTTGTTCCTTTTCTTCCACTTCCCGTTCCTGTTTGGAGAGCCGCTTTTCCCAATCCACGAGTTCACTTTCTTTTTCTGTGATCCTTTCCTGTTTGCTTTCAAGCCGTTCTTCCTTTTGCTGCAACCGGCCTTCCTGCTTTTTGATCACATTTTCCCGCTCCTTGAACTCCTGCTCCATCTCTTTTTTTTGTTGATAGATCTCGTCCTGTCCCTGCAGGATGAGCTCCTTCTTCTGGGCCTGGGCTTCTTTCCTGGCCTCCTCCAATACCCGTTCGGCCTCGGTTCTGGCCTCTTCCAGCCTTTTGGCGGAAAAGACCTTGTGCAGGACATATCCGGCTCCGGCACTAAAAACAATGCCGACCAGAGCAATAATCAGTAGTTCCATGGCATATCTCCTTCATTATGTCTCTCAGGCCCTTTAGCCTGTTGGCAAAAATACGTGTTCCTTTTTTGAAGTAGTAGGTGCAGACCTTTGGGGCAGAATCCCCCTCTAGTCAGCACGCATACGAAACAAGGTATTCTTGGGATGGACTGAAGGAATCAAACCAATGAAGGGGAAGAGCAGGAAGGACATCACACGCGCTTCAAATACGCCTGCGAATACAGGCAAAAGCCTTAAGGGTCTTAACAGTTCTGGACTGACAAAAGAGTTCAAACATCCCGGGCAAGAAGCCAAGACTTCCAGAAAGAAGAGAAACCCCGGGGGTCCGTGTTGCAGGCCATCTTGAACCTGGCGCACCAGGTGGGTGCATCTTGGCATCCATCAGGCTTCCCGATATATCCGGGCATGCTCAACAGGATGCGCGAAGTTGCTCCCGTTTTGAGTCTGTTGGCTCAAAAATGGTTCCTGCAATCACCAAAACCCCAGGGAGTGCCTCCAAAATATTTGTACAGTGGGGACTGATCCTCATGTCCCACTGTCCCGGTCTAATTTTTCCAAAAGCTGACAGACCTTATCTTCAAGTTCATCAAGCCTCTGGCGTGTTTGTATGTAATCGTCAGCCAAACTCAAGGCTACGAGGATAAGCAATTTTTCATTACTGATTCGCGAACCATATGTATCAAGTCCCTGGAATCGGTCTTCTATCAATTGCTCTGCGTGTCGAATCCTGTCCTCTTCGGCATTGGTTTTAAAAGAAACCTCTTGCCCAAGAATACGTACGTTATAGCTCGGCATTGGGTATTATATATCCGCATCTTGGATTTTTTTCAAGAGGCGGTCCACCCTGTTCAGAATATCATCCTTTATTTGCCGCTCCGTGTCCAGAGTTGATTGTAATCTGGAATTTTGGTCTTCCAGCTCCCTGATCCGCACCAGCAAACGCTCCATGCGCTCTTCGAGCTGGTCGATAAGATCCATCATCACTCCTCATCATCATCAACGGGACGCACTTTCCGAGGCAAATTCTTTTGCTTGGTCCGGGTAACAGCCAGGGTATTATCCGGCACATCCTTGGTCACAGTCGACCCTGCGCCGACCACGCTGTTCGCCCCGATGCTCACTGGTGCAACCAATGCCGTATTGCTCCCGATAAAGGACCCAGGACCGATGATCGTTTGATGCTTTCTTTGACCGTCGTAGTTGCAGGTTATGGTTCCGGCCCCAATATTTACCCTGGACCCAATCCGGGCATCACCAATATAGGACAAATGATTGGCTTTTGCGCCATTTTCCAGAACGGCCTTTTTCACTTCCACAAAATTTCCCACTTTGGCCCCGGTCTTCAATTCAGCCCCGGGACGAAGTCGGGCGTAGGGTCCAACCTGACAGTCTCCAGCCACCTGGGCCTGCTCCAGATGCGAAAATTCCAATATCCAAGCCCTGGGACCTATATGTACATCCTTGAGCCATACGTGCGAACCGATCCTGGCCTCAGCACCAATAGCCGATTGTCCGTAGATCTCTGCTGGACCGGTGATTTCGACCCCGGGCTGAATTGAAGTCAACGGAGATATTCTGATTTGATCCATATTGCGCAGGGTGATACCAGAACGTAGCAGTTCCCAGTTGATCCGCTTTTGCAGGATGCCTTCACAGGCCACCAGCTCCGCAGGACTATTTACTCCCAACAGGCTGCTGTCGTGGCCTGCACTGGAAGCAATAACTAATCTTCCGGCCCGCACTCCTAAATCTACAAGCTCGGTTATATAATATTCGCCCTGGGCATTATTCCGGGACAGCTGCCGAAGGAAAGGAGCAATCGTCGGCACATGCAGGCAATAGACCCCCGCATTAACCTCATTAAGCTCTGATCCATACTGTGCAGCATGCAGGTCCTTATCCTCGACCACTGCCTGTACCGCCCCATCATCTCTGCGTATTACTCGTCCATATCCGCTTGGTTCTTCCAGTTCGATGCTTAAAAAGCCCAAAGCTGCTTTTTGCGTTTGACAGACCTGGATCAAATCGGCAAGGGCCTCACCCCGGACCAAAGGAGCGTCGCCGTTGACAACCAGACACCATTCACACCCGGCTTCTTCTATATTCGGCCAGGCAGTGAGCACGGCATGCCCAGTCCCAAGCTGTTGTTCTTGATGGACAAAGCGCCCCCGATACCCTGTACAGGCTTGTTCAACCAGCTCCCGGCCGTATCCGACCACAGTCCATTGTAAGGCACCATCAACAATCGCTTGAACAGTCTGGTGCACATACCAGAGCATGGGTACTTGCAGCAGTTCATGAACCACCTTGGGCCGGCTGGTCTTCATTCTGGTTCCTTTGCCCGCGGCCAGAATAATGGCCCCAAGGCGGTCCCGAATACCCTCTTGGCTGTCTACACGTTGCATAGGATGATATCTTGCTCAGGATTGTCATTTCGCAGCTGAATTTTCCCTTCACGGAAGGTCGAGTATAATCAGAGGGTGGATTTAACGCAAGAGCGGAAAGGATGGGGCTGGTTTGGAAAGTGACAGGTGGTTAAACAATCAGCTCCTGATAACCAGGAACAACCAGCCGTTTTTTCAAACAAAAACAAGGAAATACAGATAGATAAAGAAAAGACCCGGCCCTTCATAGGGCCGGGCCTTTTTTATCTCAGCGTTCTTTTTCTTTGATCGTTATTCTTTGCGTTGCCCGTTTCAGAGCAGCCTCAGCCCGAACGGTATTGACTTTGTCCCGCTCCTTCTGCAGGCGCTGCTCGGCCCGTTCTTTGGCCTTTTTGGCTCGGGCGACATCTATTTCCTCGGCCCGTTCCGCACTTTCAGCCAAGATAGTCACCTTGTCCTGGGTTACATCGGCAAAACCGCCAGACAGGAAAACAAAATGTATGTTGCCCCCGGTCCGGTAATACAGCGATCCGATGGCCAAGGCTGAAAGGAACGGGATGTGATTCCTTAAGACACCGAATTGTCCCATCAAGCCGGGAACACCGACATAGTCGACGTCCTGGCTCAGAACCAGCTTATCCGGCGTCACTATCTCCAAACGTATTGTACTGGCCATAGTCACATCCTAAGTGCTGATTATTGCATCTTTTCAGCCTTTTCTCTGGCTTCTTCAATAGTACCCACCAAATAGAAAGCATTTTCCGGCAGGTCGTCATGCTTGCCTTCCAGAATTTCCTTAAAGGCCCGAACCGTCTCTTCAGTCTTTACATAGGCCCCTGGGATTCCGGTAAACTGTTCTGCTACATGGAAGGGCTGGGACAGAAAACGCTGGATGCGCCTGGCCCTCGCCACGGTCAGCTGGTCCTCGTCTGAGAGCTCTTCCATGCCCAAAATGGCGATAATGTCCTGCAGATCCTTGTATTTCTGGAGGATCATCTGCACCTGTCGTGCGGTCTGGTAATGGTCGGAACCCAAGACATTGGGATCCAAAATTCTGGACGTGGAGTCCAGAGGATCAACTGCAGGATAGATTCCCAGCTCAGCGATCTGCCGGGAGAGAACCAGGGTCCCGTCCAAATGGGAGAAGGTTGTGGCCGGGGCCGGGTCAGTCAAGTCGTCGGCCGGAACATAAATGGCCTGCACCGAGGTAATGGAACCTTTATGGGTGGATGTGATCCGCTCCTGAAGTTCACCAAGGTCTGTACCTAGCGTTGGCTGGTATCCAACTGCTGAAGGCATCCGGCCCAGGAGGGCGGACACTTCCATATTGGCCTGGGTAAAGCGAAAGATATTGTCGATGAACAGGAGCACGTCTTCCCCCTGCTCATCCCGGAAATACTCGGCAGCGGTCAGAGCGGTCAGAGCAACCCGGGCGCGAGCTCCAGGTGGTTCGTTCATCTGCCCGTAGACCAGGGCGGCATTGGGCAAAACACCTGCTTCTTTCATTTCCAGATACAAGTCGTTTCCTTCCCTGGTCCGCTCACCAACACCGGCAAAAACAGACTTTCCTCCGTGCTGCTTGGCGATGTTGTTGATCATCTCCATAAGAATAACAGTCTTGCCCACGCCAGCACCACCGAACAGCCCCATCTTGCCGCCTTTGGGGAATGGGATAAGCAAGTCAATAACCTTTACTCCTGTCTCCAGAAGTTCCACGTCCGTGCTCTGATCGGCAAAGGTCGGGGCTGGACGATGAATAGGATAGTACGTCTCAGCCTTCACTTCGCCTTCTTCGTCCACGGGACGACCGACAACGTTTAATATCCGGCCAAGAGATGGTTCACCCACTGGTACCATGATCGGATCACCGGTATCAATGGCTTCCATACCCCGAACCAGGCCTTCGGTCCCGTCCATAGCTATACAGCGAACAATATTATCCCCTAATTGCTGGGCAACCTCAACGATGAGTTCCTCTTCAGCCGGACGACTCGGATCCTGGATCCGGACTGCATTGCGGATATTCGGCAGTTGCCCCTCTGTAAACTCCAGGTCGACGACAGCTCCGATGACCTGTGATATTTTTCCTACCTTCTGACTCATTATATGCCCCCTTTAACCTTTGAGTGCCTCAGCGCCGCCGACGATATCCAAAAGCTCGGCAGTAATCGCAGCCTGCCTGGCCTTATTGTAGGCCAGAGTCAAGTTGGAAATCATATCGTCGCAATTGCTGCTTGCGTTATCCATTGCCGTCATCCGGGCTGCGTGTTCACTGGCTGAGGTCTCCAGCAGACCACGATAAACCTGAACCTTAATAAATCGCGGCAAAAGCTCGGCCAGGATGCCGTCCACAGACGGTTCATACATGTACTGGGCCTTTGCACCGCTTGCCTCTGATTCTTCCTGCACCTCGCCCTGAGCCACCGGCAACATCTGCAGGGAGCTGGGCTCCTGCTTGGCCACACTCAAAAACTCTCCATATATCAAATGGACCTCATCCAGGTCCTGATTGATATAGGCGCTGATAAGTTCAATTCCCAAGTCGTTGGCCAGACTGAAATCAAAGCTGTCCATGCAGTCCACCCTGGACATGGCCACCTCAAATTCACGTTTGCGAATCTGATTGCGGGCCTTCTTGCCAACGCAATAAAAGACTACCTTCTTTCCTTGCGCTGCCTTTTCGCGTGCAAGTTGTAAGGACTTTTGGATCAAGTTCGTGTTGAACCCCCCGCACAGGCCCCGGTCGGAGGTCATAAGCAGTATGCCTACAGTATTGACTGTCTCCCGTTGCTCCAGGAGTGGGTGGGCGGATGACTCCACCCCGCCAGACATCTCCCCCAGCATTTCATAAAACTTTTCAGCATAGGGGCGAAATCGTTCAATCCGGTCCTGGGCCTTGCGCAACTTGGCCGAGGCCACCATATTCATGGCCTTTGTGATCTGCTTGGTCTTTTTGACCGATGAGATCTTGTTTTGAACTTCCTTCAGTGAAGGCATGGATTATACCCCTTTTGCTAGGCCTGAAAAGACTTTTTGAACTCTTCCACTGCTGCCTGCAACTTGTTTTCCAGGTCGTCGTCCAGTGCTTTTTTCTCTTTCATAGAGCTTAAAAGATCACTTTTACTGGCCCGCAAAAATTCCAGATACTCGGATTCAAAACGCTTGATATCATCTACAGGTATCGAGTCCATAAGCCCTTTGGTGCCAGCATACAAGACTGCCACTTGCTCTTCAACCGGCATGGGCTGATATTGGTCCTGTTTGAGGATCTCCATCATCCGTTTGCCCCGTTCCAGTCGTTCCTGGGTTGCCTTGTCCAAATCGGAGCCAAATTGGGCAAACGCCGCCAGTTCCCGATACTGAGCCAAGTCCAGGCGCAAGGTTCCAGCCACCTGCTTCATGGCCTTGATTTGGGCACTGCCACCTACCCGGGATACGGAAAGTCCCACGTTGATCGCCGGCCGAAAACCGGCATTGAACAGGTCGGGCTCAAGATAGACCTGTCCGTCGGTAATAGAAATAACGTTGGTCGGAATATAGGCGGATACGTCTCCGGCCTGGGTTTCAATAATGGGTAAAGCAGTCAGTGAGCCGCCGCCGTGTTCATCGCTGAACTTGGCTGCTCGCTCCAGGAGGCGTGAATGGAGATAAAAAATGTCCCCGGGAAATGCTTCCCGTCCAGGCGGACGCCGGAGCAGGAGGGACATTTGTCGATAGGCCACGGCCTGCTTGGACAGGTCGTCGTAAATAATCAGGGCGTGCTTGCCATTGTCCCGAAAATGCTCGGCCATGGTACATCCGGCATAGGGGGCGATAAATTGCAAGGGAGCAGGATCGGCTGCAGTCGCCGAAATAATGGTTGTATACTCCATAGCTCCATGCTGACGGAGTACGTCAGCCACCAAAGCCACCGTCGACTTTTTCTGCCCAATGGCAACGTAAAAACAATGCACATCTGTTTCTTTTTGGGCCAGGATAGAGTCAACAGCAATGGCAGTCTTCCCGATCTGACGGTCGCCGATGATCAACTCCCGCTGTCCGCGGCCAATGGGGGTCATGGCGTCAATGGCCTTCAGACCGGTGTGCATGGATTCCTTTACCGGCTGTCGGGCAATGATACCAGGAGCCTTGACTTCCACCAGACGGGTTTCTTGAGTTGAAATTGGTCCCATACCGTCAAGGGCGGTACCCACCGGATCCACAACCCGACCAACAACAGCATCACCTACCGGGACCGAAAAGACCGTCCCGGTCCGCTTCACCGTGTCGCCTTCATTGATGTGTGTGTCTTCACCCAACAGGGCCACACCCACACTGTCTTCTTCCAGGTTCAAGGCCAAACCGTACACACCGCCAGGGAACTCTAAAAGTTCCATGGCCATGCAGTTTTCGACCCCAAAGACCTTGGCGATGCCGTCACCAACGGACAACACCACGCCGGTCTCGGTCATCTCCATCTTTTGTTCGTAATTCTTAATCTGCTCTTCGATGATTTGGCTTATTTCATCAGCTTTGATTTGCATAGCTCTTACTCACCCCTTTTGATGGTTTCCCGCATCTGATCCAGCTGCGCCCGCAAGCTCGCATCATACACCTTGTCCCCCACCTTCAGGACCAACCCACCAAGGATTGAGGTATCGGTCTCATAATTCAGGACTAATTGTCCTTTCAGCTGCTTTTCCAATTTTTTTGCAATCTGATCCTGTTTGGTTTTGGTCAAATTAATTGCTGTGACCAAACGTCCGCGCAGTATCCCTTCATTGGCATCCAGGAGTTTACTGAAGTATTCCTGAATTTCCAAAAAATTGGCCAATCGTTCCCTGTCAGCGAGAAAAAAGCAAAACTGGCGAACGGTACCTGTTACCTCCAGCCTGTCCAGCAAAGACGTGATGACGCCTTTTTTATGCTCCACCCGGACAATGGGGTTGCGAAAAAGACGGACCAGCTGGGGTGCCTCGCGCAGGATTTCGGCCAATTGGGCCAGTTGCTGCCCATAGGTCTTCAGCTCCTCACCGTCTTTTTCTTGGCCAATTGAGAACAGCGCCCGCGCATATCTTTTGGCAATGACTTGTTCTCTCAATTGAGCACCACCTTTGTTAGATATTTGTCAACGAGCTTTTCCTGTTCTTTTTTCGTCAATTTATCTGACAGCATCTTTTCAGCGGCCTGAATGATCTTGTCCGCCATTTCAGCCCGTAAGCTCTCGAGCATAAATTGCGTTTCCTGCTCGGCTTTCACCCGGGCCTGGTCCTTGATCTTTTCCGCGTCCTGATAGGCTTTGGCCAGGATAGCTTCCCGGGCTGCCTCGCCCTGCTTATGGGCCTCATCCAGGATAGCTTGCCGTTCTTGTTCCAATCCGGCAATGCTCTCTTCTACCTGCTTTAGATCATTGGATGCTTTGACCTTGCGATCTTCCAGCTCCTGCAGCTCATTGCGAATTGATTCTTTGCGACCGGTAAAAAATTCTTTGATCCGCTTTCCGGCCAACTTATACACAATACCCACAAACAGAACCAGATTGAGGACCCGCCATATGAAGTCCTTCCAGGCTGCTGCCTCATTGCCGCCTCCAGCAGCAGAAGCATGTGAAGCCGCCAACACACACACACATACGCCAAATAGAATCCAACACCTCTTATGCAACGCTCCACCCTCCTTCGCTGTTCTGGGTTTACGCCTTGACCAAAACCTTGTCCGTCACCTGCTTGGCATATTTCTTTACCTGCTGGCTCAATGCCTTTCTCGCTTCCTGACTTTGAGCCTGTATTTCTTCCCGAGCCGCGTTGAGCACCTTGCTCCCTTCCTCTCCGGCAGCTGCCAGAATGTCTTTTTCTTCAGTTACAGCTTCTTTCTTCCTGCTTTCCCGGATCTCACCAGCTTCTCTTCGCGCCCGGTCCAAAGCAGCCTGGTACTCATCCACCTTTGTCCTGGCCCGGTCGTTAAATTGCTCAATTTCGGTCAGATCATCGGATATTTTGGACTGACGCACCTTGATAATTCCTCTGATTGGCTTGTAGATGACAACATTGAGTAAAGCCAACAGAATCAGGAAATTGACAAGCTGAATGAATAAGGTGATGTTGAGTTCTATCATGCCGCCTCCCTGCTATTTGTGAAATTTGTTGCAAACTGGGAAGTCTTTACCTTATTTCGGATGCCCTGTCAAAGATTTTTTGAAGTAAAACCAGCTCATTCACTCTCTTGCCCCATTGATCTGCTTATTTGTTCTTTTTTTCACTAGCATGCAAACATTAACTTTCTTGATTTCAAACATCTTTTTTGGGCACAATGAGGCGTAAAACAAAGGGCAAAACATGGATTTGACCATGTACGGTTTCTTTTCTTGGGAATCAACATGTCTGCCAAAGCGCAGGCACGCTCGCGCTAACGAAGCATACAAACGATCCCGATACCGATCCCGATACCGATTGGGAACAGATAAAAAAGGGATTCCCAATCAGCTCCTGACAACCATTAACCATTAACTGTTTTTCAAACAAAGATATGGACACAGTCCACTTTGATGACTCGAACATTTTATAAGGAGATGACCATGAACATTCGAAAAATGAGGGTCATGTTGCTGTGGACAGGGATTTTGTGCTTTTGCCTCCCACAGAACTCGTTGGCGGCTCAAGACTGGCTGGAACAAGGCAAAAAGGCCGTCCAGGAAATGACATCGCCCTCGCAGGCAGAGAAGTCAGCTCAGTTCACCTCCGAAACTCTTGATCAGGGTTTAAAAGAGGCGCTGAAGGTGGGTACAACCCGAGTCGTTGAACAACTTGGGCAGGCCGGCGGCTTTTTCAATAATCCAGAGCTCCATATCCCCTTGCCCAAGTCTTTGGATACGGTCCAAAATGCCCTGAGCAAAGTGGGGGCCTCATCCATCCTGGACAATCTTGAGCTCAAGCTGAACCAAGCAGCAGAAAGAGCGACTCCAAAAGCCAAGGATTTGTTCTTCCAGGCCATTTCAGACATGACTATGCAAGACGTGCGCACCATCTACAACGGCCCAGACGACGCTGCCACCCGATACTTTGAAGACAAAATGAGTGTTCACTTGGCCGCAGAAATGAAACCCACGGTTCAGGAAACGCTCTCCGAAGTCGGCGCGGTCCAAAGCTTAGAACAGATCATGGATAAGTATCGCTCCATCCCTCTTGTTCCGGATGTGAAGACTGATCTGACTACGTATACCCTGGATAAGGCCCTGGATGGCATTTTTACCCTCTTAGCCCGGGAAGAAGCAGCCATTCGGGAGAACCCGGCAAAACGAACAACCGAATTGCTGCAAACTGTTTTCAGCCAATAAGAATCTTGTAAGAATGGGCCGGCTGACAGTCGGCCCATGAATTTGATTTTTGGTAGCATACTTGATAGAAGTATAAGCAAGTCGTTGCTGAAAACAAAAAGTTTGCTTCCAATTATGAACAAATTATCCGCTCATTCAGCCTGACAATCCCTCGAACTACTTCTGCTTTTTGCAGGCTGATTCCTGTATCTGCCCATTTGTCTTAAAAACCTACTTCCCGGAACAAGCTTTTCCTTGTTTTTGTCAATCTTTTATGCAACCAGGAGGATATTCTATGACTGTGGATAAAGCTGTATTGGATAAAGTGTACAATGCCATTGATCACAATGAACTTATGCACGCGTACAGGGAATGGGCCTCGGATTACGATCAAAATACGGTCCAGGATTTTGGGTATGTCGGGTACCGAATTTGTGCTGAACTCCTCAACCGCCACCTTGGCGGAGACATATCCCTGCATATTTTGGATGCAGGCTGCGGCACCGGACTGGTAGGCCAGGTCTTGTATTCTCTTGGATATACCAACTTGGAAGGATTGGACTATTCAGAGGAAATGCTGGACGAGGCGGGCCGAAAAGGCGTATATACCAGAAGAATCAACGCCGATCTCAGCAAACCCTTACACATTGCAGACAATGCGTACGACGCGGTTGTCTGCGCCGGAACATTTACCTACTCCCACGTCACAGCCGAGGCCTTTTCTGAACTCATTCGGATCACCAAGCCCGAGGGCATCATCTGTTTTACTATTCGAGAAGGCTCGTATGAAGATTATGGCTATCGACAGGAGTTGGTCCGCCTTGAGTCTGAAGGAGTCTGGGAACTCCTGGAAATGCGGGATGAGGAGTACTACAAGGATAAGGTGTGGGCCAAGATGTGCGTGTACAAAGTGCTTCGGTAACAAATATGCGACCAAGGGCTCATATGGTTGGATTTCCCTTCCCATCCTGCTGGCCTGGATGCGCCTATCGAACCAGGCCAGGCCAGACAAGCCTTGGAAGGATGCAGGCTCAAGGGATAGGAAGTCGTTTCAAAATTCACTTTTCCCTAAATTTTCGATATATCATGTTCGATGAATATGAAATCGTCATTTACCTCTACTTCCATACAATGTCTTATACATGAAACACAACTTGAATGCTCAGGCCATCGTTGCGAACTGAATTCACGTCCCCGCAGGGAAAAATCGACACCCTGACTGAGAAGATGAACTCCTCCATTCAAGCCTCGAATACATTCATCGCCGAGCTCAAATAACTCATTGGGCCACAAAGAATACCTATTATGCCCACTTTTTCGCTCTCAAAATCCTTTCTCGATATGGCCGCGGGCAACAGGCCGGCGAATTTGATTCTGACCAATGCCAAGATAGTAGACGTCTTTTCCCATCAAATTATTGAAGGGAATGTGGCCATTGGAGAGGGCAAGATCCTGGGAATTGGCGATTATAAGACGGCCAACAGGCTGGACATGGAAGGACGCTACATCCTGCCCGGATTCATCGATGCCCACGTGCACATCGAATCTTCCATGCTCTCTCCCCGTTATTTCGCCCAATGCGTCCTGCCCCGGGGAACGACCACGGTTATTGCTGATCCACACGAAATAGCAAATGTTTTGGGCTGTGAGGGTATTCGGTACATGCTGGATGCTACGGACCCCCTCCCTTTAAATGTCTTTTTCATGCTCCCTTCCTGCGTTCCGGCCACACCATTTGAACACTCCGGAGCAACACTGATGGCCGAAGACCTGGCCCAGTTCATAGACCATGACCGGGTCCTTGGATTGGGAGAAATGATGAATGTACCCGGAGTGCTTGGGGCCCATGCCGATGTTCTGAACAAAATGCAAATGGTCCTGTCCAAACATAAGCGCATAGACGGGCACAGCCCGGGAGTATCCGGCAATGAACTCAACGCCTATATCGCGGCTGGGATCAGAACCGATCATGAATGCACAACGATCCAGGAAATGCAGGACCGGATATGCCGGGGCATGTATGTTCTTTTCCGGGAAGGCTCCGCCGCCCGGGATCTGGAGACCTTGGTCCAGGGCCTGACCCCGGCCAATGCCCACCGCTGCGCCCTGTGCACCGACGACCGTCATCCGGAAGACATCCTGGCCCAGGGACATCTTGATTATCTCCTTCGCCGGGCAGTAACCTGCGGTGTCCCGCCTTTGACTGCAATCAGCATGGCCACCTTACATGCCGCCCAATGCTTTGGCCTGATCCGGAAAGGGGCCATAGCTCCCGGCTACGATGCTGACCTCTGCATCGTTGATAATCTACACGACTTTTCTGTTCTCCAGGTATTTACCAATGGACGTTCTGCAGCCCGGGACGGAGAGATTCTCGACGGCTTCCCTTCGGGGCCTTTTCCTGAAAATTCAGTGAATCTGGGGCAGATCCAGATCAAGGACTTGCAGCTTCAGGTCCAAACCAAACAGGCCAATGTAATCCGGGTTGAGCCTGCAAGCATAGTGACCAAAGCCGTCGTCCGCACTGTCCAGGCCGATGACTCAGGGCTTTTTGATCCAGCCCTTCATCCAGGGCTGAATATGATCGCCGTCGTTGAGCGGCACCAAGGGACCGGAAGTATTGGACTTGGACTGGTGGAAAACTTTGGTTTGCGCCAAGGGGCAATTGCCACAACTGTGGCCCATGACTCGCACAACATTGTGGTCATAGGAGCCAATACCGCAGACATGCTCAGGGTTGTGCACGATGTTGCGGAAATCGGCGGAGGGATGAGTCTTGGTCTTCAGGGCAAAATTCGGGCCCACCTTCCCCTGCCCATCGCCGGTCTTATGCGCGATGCATCCGCTCAGGAGACCAGCAATACATTGAAAGAAATAAATCGCCTGGCCCATGAAGAACTAGGAGTCAATCCAGACATTGAACCTTTCATGAATCTGAGTTTTTTGGCCCTGCCGGTCATTCCAGAACTGAAGATAACGGATCAAGGACTTTTTGACGTGCGCAGCTTTTCTTTTGCGCCTATGTTTGTGTGATTTGCCATAATCTACAAAAATTATTTTGGCCCGGCTGGAGATCCATTTCTTACCCTCCATTTTATTGAAAAGAACCTGTCTCAACCAGGGCACAAAATTAATCATAGGCAATGAGTTTCTTGTCCTTGTGCTTCTGCTCTTTTCTTCTCAGAACCAGGACCGGGCAAGGGGCCATGCGGACCACCCTCTCGGCCACAGAACCCAGAGCCAGATGTTTCAGCCCTGTCCTACCGTGAGAAGGCATGACAACTAATTCAGCGCCGACCTCTTCGGCATACCTGGTGACTTCCACTGCCGGACTGCCAATATATACGACGACTTGAGCATTAGGATATCCAAGGCCTTGCATTTTTTCCCGCAACTTCTCTTTTATGGACTCCATACGTTCATCTTCTGTCTGTTTGCCCCAGGATCCGCCGATTTCATGCTCGCTCCAAGGCCGGGTGATATGCACAAGATGCAGATCAGCTTCCTGAGCCACAAACTCCCTGGCAACTTCAATGGCCTGATAACTTTCATCCGAAAAATCTATAGGTACAACCACACTTTTCTTTTCCAACCACGACATAGTATCCTCCTGTATTCATGACCAACATCTTACTCACTGTCCGCCCTCTTCTTGATCGACAACCTTGAGAAACGTAGCAAATCGCGGTTTCCTGTTCACCGTCCACCCG
>Ga0182239_1000254_pt1 | contig 20408 bp, 20 predicted proteins | sample hydfrate6_PW_210_FD_132456 | JGI IMG/M metagenome (GOLD analysis project Ga0182239, IMG submission 132456) | Subsurface microbial communities from deep shales in Texas, USA - hydraulic fracturing test 6_PW_210 | ecosystem: Environmental > Aquatic > Deep subsurface > Shale gas/oil reservoir >... | reverse complement strand
CTTCTATGCAGTTATGGGGAACTGTGATGGGAGGGATGTTCTTGAACTGCTTGAAGAACTTCATATCAGCCTTCACGACAAACGGGTGGAGTTTAATGGCGTCGGCATTGTTGGAATAGGGGGCTCAAACATAACGCCTTTCTCGACAATATGGGAGTTCAGCGAAGAGGAGATTTGGGAAATTCTGACCAAAAATTATCAAGATGGCGATATAGTGCTTTCTCACGTTCCGCCTAAAAACACCAAGGTTGACAAAACCCTTGTGGGAACACATGCCGGAAGCAAGTCGCTGAGAAAATTCATTGAGGAAAAGCAGCCTCCACTGGTTATATGCGGTCACATACATGAGGCAATTGGAATAGATGAGATCGGAGAAACCATAATTGTAAATCCAGGTCCTCTGTCGAGGGGACACTATGCCACAATAGATTTTGATGAAGAAAAGAAAAAAGTAAAGGATATAACGCTCGAGAAGTTTTAATGCATGGAAAACTTTTTAAGCTGACCTTAAAGATAAAAATCGGGATGGGCCGGTAGCTCAGCCTGGGAGAGCGACGGCTTCGCAAGCCGTAGGCCGCGGGTTCAAATCCCGCCCGGTCCACCACTATCTTTCTAAGTTTTACAGTTTCACCTCCACTCCATCAATTTCGCTGTTGATTGATTTTTTGACATTAAGAAAGAAACTTTTACCCTTCTTTCTTATCTCAACGACAGTAGTTGCAACTTCCTCTAGGAGCGGGAGGATATTGGGAGTATTCTTCTCTAACAGCTCAGTATTAATGAAGTAGTAGCCAATTCCCTTGGGATTTCCAGTATACCCCAGAACGATATTCACAATAGACAATGCTTCTGTTCTTGAATTTATTACAAAGAAAAGTTTATCAAATCCCAAAACTAGGCTTACTATTTTATCCCCCACATCTAGAATTGACTTAACAATGCCAAATGCTTCCTTTTCCCGAACAACAGGCTCTCCAAAAGAAAGTCTTGTAATAACATTCCCCACGTGCAACCGTCCCCCAATTTTGATAACTCTAACATTGTCTAGTAAGCCAGAGTTTAGCCCTTGGAGTTCCATCTGGCTCTTATACAGGTAGAGCGTATCGAGAATGTCCACAACAACCACACCATAATCTTTTTTGTATGCCCAATTTAACAAGATTTAACAAGTGAGCAAATCCTATATGAGGAGGTGTTGATGAGTCGTGTTCGATAAGTACGTTCTCTCCAAATAGTATTGACTCCCAAACTCTTCTAATAACTTCCCTCATGACGAGCCACCTTCTCATATTTACTGTTTAATAGTTCTTAAAGATTTAGGAACAAAAAGATTAGCCGTAACGCTTATGCAACAGTAGTTTGGTAGTAGCAATTAACAAAAATCCAAACCTCTGCAGCAAAACTTTTTTAGGTGCTTTGCCTTCATGCACTAAGGTGGTGTTCATGGATAAGTATGAAGTTCTTCAAGACCTGATGAGAAGAAGGGGCTTTGCGTGGGGCAGTTTTGAAATCTATGGTGGAGCGAGAGGTTTTTACGATTACGGTCCTTTAGGGGCTACAATAAAAAGGAAAATCGAAAGGAAAATCAGAGAAGCTTTCATAAGAGAGGGCTTCTTTGAAATTGAAACGCCAGACATTACGCCGGAGGAAGTTTTTATCGCCTCTGGTCACGTGGAGAAGTTCGTTGACCCATTAACTGAGTGTAAAAAGTGTGGTTCAAGGTTTAGAGCCGATCATCTTGTTGAAGAAGCTCTTGGCATAGACACCGAGGGGCTCAGTGCAAAACACCTGACACAGCTCATAAGAGAGCACGGCATAAAGTGCCCAGAATGTGGCGGAGAGCTCAGCGATGTGTGGTACTTCAATTTGATGTTTGAAACTTACATCGGACCTTACAAGGATAAGAAGGGCTATCTGAGGCCCGAAACTGCCCAGGGAATATTCGTGAACTTCAAGAGGTTGAACAACTTTGCAAGAAACCAACTGCCTTTTGGAGTTTTTCAGATAGGGAAAGCCTATAGAAACGAGATTTCCCCAAGACAGGGAATGTTGAGACTCAGAGAGTTTACTCAGGCAGAGGTCGAGATTTTCTTCAATCCCAATGAGACCGAGCATCCGCACTTTGATGAGGTTAAAGACGAGATTGTCAGGCTTTATCCAATAGAACACCAACTCAAGGACTTGGGAATGATTGAAATTACTCTCGAAGAGGCTGTAAAGAAGGGCTACGTGCTGAACACCTTTTTTGCCTATTATATGGCAATGGTGAAGAGGATTCTCCTTGACATAGGTATCCCCGAGGATAAGATCAGGTTCAGACAGCAGTTGCCAGAGGAGAGGGCGCACTACTCAAGCGACACATGGGATGTGGAGATTCACAGCGAAAGGTTTGGATGGATTGAGTGCGTTGGTATAGCCTACAGGGGAGACTACGATCTAAGCAGACACATAAAAGAAAGCGGGGCAGATTTAACAGTTATGATCCACTACAAAGAACCCAAGATAGTTAAAAAGCTTAAGGTTTCCCTCAATATGAAAAAAGTTGGGCCTAAACTTAAGAAAGATGCAAAAAGGATTGACCAGAAGCTCCAGGAGATGAGCCAGGAAGAGCTCAAGAAAATAGTGGAAGGGCTTGAGCAGATTGGAAAGGTTATCATTGACGGCTATGAACTTGAAAAAGACGACTTCATCATCAAAGAGGTTGAAGAAAAGATAACCGGCGAAAAGATAGTGCCCCACGTCTTAGAGCCGAGCTTTGGTATCGATAGACCGTTCTACCTGCTCCTTGAGAACTCCTTGGCTATGGACGAAGACGGAAGGGTTTATCTCAAGATAAAGAAGGACATGGCGCCAATAGAAGTTGCCGTTTTGCCCCTCGTGGCCAAGGAGCCCCTAACGAGCATAGCCTATGACATCTTCAGAACCCTGCAAAAAGAGGGCTTCATAGTTGTCTATGACGAGAAGGACACCATTGGAAGGAGATACGCAAGGTACGACGAGATAGGAACGCCTTACTGTGTAACAGTGGATAACCAGACGCCTGAAGACAACACCGTGACGATAAGGGATAGAGATACGAGGGAGCAGATAAGGGTAAAGATAGAGGAGCTCCCAGAGAAGCTGAAGGAGATGATTTTTGGGAGCTGATTCCAATCTTTTTTCTCTTATAAAATGAACCCCCGTGAGTTATTATGACTAACAAAATCCACCTCCTCTACAAGCGCATTCCAAACAGAATTCTTGAGAGGGACGATGAGCTTATTGCGGACTTAGGAGATATAATCGTTGCGAAATCTAAGTTTGAAGGAATGTTAACTCCGCTTTTTGTAAACGGCGTTAAAGTTATAGAGAACGGATACACCATGCTATATTTTGCCTTTATTGGCGAGAACTATGATATACTGAAGGTTTACGATAAGGAAGGCAACTTTAAGGGCTTATACGTCGATATCCTATCTTATACCAAGCGAGAGGGCAACACCTTGGAGATGCTGGATTTGTTCCTGGACATTTTCATCTTCCCCAATGGGGAAATCTTCCTTCTTGACGAGGGCGAGCTTGAGATGGCACTTCTCTATGAGCTTATAGACAAAGAAATGTTTGACTTCGCATATTCAAAAGCGAGAGAGATCATAGAAAAATTCGAAAAAGGCTTGTTCCCTCCTGATGTTGTGTGGCGGTATTCACTTTCTTCTCCAAAGGATGATCAAGACCAGTCCTATAGCTACCAGTAAGCTTACGTAGGTGAGATTCTCTTCTTCTTGCGGGGATGGAGGAGAAGGAGATGAAGTATTCAACGGTGAAGAAACCTGTGTTGGGCTTGTGGTAGTGTTTAATTCTTCTCTCACTGGTCCCACAATTTCATAGTTTTCCGAAGGAAAAATCAATGGATACTTATCGACTTTGAAAGGTTGCTCTATAACACCATCACCATTTTCATCGGATCCACTATAAGAATCCCAGTAGTTGCCCAAAAATCCTTCAAACGTTGCATTCGCAAATTTATAGACAACTCTGGGAGAGTGAAAAGTGTTTTTATTCCCAACTTGGGGAAAAACGTAGTAAAAACCTATTGCTCCTTCTGGTGTATACGGAACTTCTTTCCCGTAGAAATCATTTAAGTAAATGCTGTTGTTAATGCCAAAAATGTACATCCCATACACCTCTGCAGCATACTCCATACCTCCACTTGAAGGAAGGTAAATTGTATTTCTAATTATCTCGTTGCCGCTGGAGCGATCTAGATAAACCGCTGCTCCTTTACAGTACCCACCAAATGCTGCTGATGGAAAGCACTTGACGGAGCTTACGAATCTATTGCCATAAATCGTGGAGTTCTTGACCATTATCAGATACACTCCGTATATGTTTGAAAAGAGGTAGGAATGGGGGACAAAGGTGTTATTTATTATGTGCAGGTTTCTTGAATAGTCAGCAAAAATTGCTCCACCTTTACAATCAGCATCTCCAGCAAATTTGCTTTTCCAATAGCAGTACAGATTTCCCTTAAATGTGCTGTTGGCAACCGTGATGTTCTCGGAGTTAATAATTTTTATTCCATAGCTGCATCTAACTATTCGGATATTCTCAATCCTGACATTCTTTACATTCTCAAGGATTATTCCTGGGCGCTTGTTCTCTCCCACTATGCTCACGTTTTTTATTAAAAGGAATAAACTGGTGTTTTTGATTAAAATAGCAGTGTCATTGCTGGCATTGATGAAGAGATTTCCAAGAAGGTATGGATCATCTGGAGTTCCAGAACCAGGGAGTTCTTTTAGGCTCTCATCCCCAACAAATGTTAGCTGAGCTGCACTTGCTAAGGGAAGAAAAAGTAGCATAACAAGAAAAATTACCAGCACCCTCATTGAGCCCCCTCATCTTTAAATATCCTTCTCTTCCCAAATACTTTACGGTGATTGCAATGATAAAAGACGCCAAAGAAGGAGCGATAATCCAGATATATGTGCAGCCAAATGCGAAGAAAACCGAAATTGAGGGCATAGATGAGTGGAGAAAAAGGCTGAAGGTCAAGGTAAAAGCTCCGCCAGTAGAAGGAAAGGCAAATAAGGAAGTTGTGAAGTTCTTCTCAAAGCTGCTTGGAGCGGAGGTTGTCCTTTTGAGGGGAGAAACAAGTAGGGAGAAAGATTTACTAGTTAAAGGGCTCACTGCAGAAGAAGTGAAGGAAAAACTTGGGATTTAACGGTAGCGCAAAAAGGCAATGTAATAAAAAGCTATCCCAATTAGAATGACTCCAACAACAAAGAGGTAGAGGGCTTCTTCAGGTTTCTCCCTTACGCTGACCGAGTAGCACCCATCTGAGATGAGGTAATCTATGTTCGCTTTTCTAACAAAAACTTGTTCTCCCCTTGCGGTGAATATCTCTTCTCCCTTTTGGTAAACTTTCAAAAACCCATTCTGGACGCTTACCTCATAACTTTCTAGTTTTCCAAAGCTGCCCTCACAAAAAGTTCCAGAGAGAGTTTCGCTAGGATAGAGAAAGAAAGCAATAATTAAAACCAAACCCAGAGCAATTAGATATTCTTCAGGTTCCATGAGAAAAGATCTGTAAAAAATTATAAAAGCTTTGGCTTCACTTCAAAATTCCAAGGCTCTTGTTGGTCTTTTTGATGCTCTCCCACTTGTCTGCGAGCTCAAACATCGCCCTTATGGCATCTACGTTCTCTGGAACGACGTCACTTTCTTGATGCACCGCTTGAATGTAGAATAGCCTGTTGCCCTTTACGTTGATGCTCTCCTTCCACACCGCTATCTCGTAGAGGTTGTTCCACTCCCTGTGCAGATCCCTTGCAAACTCTATCAGCTGGGCTGTGCTGTCAAAACCTCTTTCCTTCTCAAAGAGCAGAACTCTCGTGGTGTTTTCGAAGATGTCGATGACGTCTTCCCTTGTAAGAGGCTTTTTGAGCTCTACCATTACGCTGTGGACGTGCATTAATGTGGTTGGCACAACAAATGCCATTGTCTCGATGTTTATTGGGATAACCGTCTGAACATCCGGTCCGTGATGGGATGGAACCTCTACCGTGGGCTTTATGGCATTAATGGGGCCCCTCTTAACATCATTTGGATCCGCAGCCCTTCTAATCATCACAGCGTAGACGTAGTCGATGTAGTCCTTTATTGCGTTGAGAGTTCTCGTTAAGCCTGTGGTGTTGCAGGAGACAACTCTAACGTAATTTTTGCCCAGAGCATTCTCGTAATTGGCCTGTGCAACGAATGAAATCTCAGCTATTTCTGCTTTCTCCCCACCCTGGAATATTGCTTTAACTCCGGCTTTCTCGTAGAGGGCTTTGTTTTTCTCACCCATTCCTCCGGGGGTTGCATCTACAATTACATCTACTTTTTCGAGCAGATCCTCGAGAGTACCTGCTACCTCGAATCCAGCCTTTTCGAATCTGGGTAAAAATTCGCTAGATGCTGCATAGACAGGTATTCCAAGCTCTTTAGCACGATAAGCCTCAAAGTCTGGCTTCGTCTTTGTAACTCCTATTAGCTCCATATCATCTTGTTTTGAAACTGCGTAAGCAACCCTCTTTCCTATAGTCCCGTAACCGTTAATCCCTACCTTGACTTTCATTTTCTCACCCCAAATTATCTTAAAAGAGGGAAATACTTAAGCATTGTTTTCACTGGGAGTGAAAAAAGAAGTCAGAGGTATTTCTCAAAAAACTGCAAAACCTTTCCCTTATACTCCTCAGGCATAAGCTGAATCGTCCTTACGTGTGCCGCTTCAGTGATCCAAAGCTCAACATCCGGGTTTATCTTCTTGTTCCTTTCGTAAAACTCTTTAACTTCCTCTACCTTGACTATTGGATCTTTTTCGCCCGCTATCAAAAGGAGGGGCTTCTTGACTCTGTCGGCATATGCTATCGGATGTACCTCCTTAGCACCGGTGATCATCTTTGATATGGGCTTCACAAAGTAGTAAAGCCATTTGGGCAGGTTTGCAAAGTATTTCAGGCTTCTGGCCCCTGTTTTGTCCAAATACATAGGAGGGCTGTCAGCAACGGCACAGCACACTCTTTCATCTTCTGCAAGAGCCCTAATAGCCACCATAGCCCCCATGGAGTAGCCTATTAAACCAATGCGCTTGTCACTGCTGGGTTTCTCTTTTTTAAGCCAATCAATGGCGGAGATAAGGTCTATAAGCTCTCTATCTCCCACGGTGGTGTATTTGCCTTCACTTTCTCCGTGGGCTCTAAAATCGAATGCCAGAACGTTATAGCCGCTTTTTGCGAGGGTTTCTATCATCGGGATTATGTAAAATCCCCACCTGCTTGAGGTGTAACCATGGAGGGGAATTATAGTCTTCTCGCTTCCTCTATCTATCCACCATCCCTTGAGCTTGAGTCCGTCGGAAGTCGGTATTGTTACCTCTTCGTACTCAATCCCAGCGTCTTTAGGCGTCCAGTTCTTAATCTCTCGGGGGGGAGTGACCATCTTATAAGCCACTACAAAGATAAAAGCAAAAAACAAAATCAAGGCAAGGAGAATTATTTCCAGTATCATTTCTTGCCCACCTCAAGTTTTTTCATGCTCCATATCATTGGCATTGCCACCAGCACCATGATAGCTCCTATGGGGAATAAAACTCTATAGTTTCCTCCCGCTAGATCAACGATAGCTCCACCTATTGTTCCAGCTAGCAGCACTGGCAAAGAGCGTGTTGCTTCGAAGAACCCATAATATCTTCCGGTGAAGGCCTCCTTCTCATACTGGGTCAGCAAATCTCCGATAACGGGATAAGATGCCGCCATCAGTATCCCCCAACCAAGTCCAGCAAGTGCAAGTGCTATCACTATTTGGGTTTGGGTTTTTATGAACCATCCCCACAGCTGGGGTAGGGCAAATACAATCCCACCAACTATGATGCTCAATCTCCTTCCGATTTTGTCGTAAATTAAACCTCCAGGCAGAGCTCCAAGCAAGACAGTCACATTGAACAGTGCCATTAAATAAAGGCCGAGTGAAGTAACGGCTTTTACGTTTTCTTCACTTGCACTTCCGTGGAGGATAAAAGCAAGTATCCCATAGAGGAATATCGCCACAAACTCAAAGCTCATCCACCAAAGAGTCTGGGCAGCATAGAATTTAAGGAGATCCCTGTTCGTAACGATGCTCTTGAGGTAGTTCACCAGGCTTTCATCTTCCATGATTTCAGGTGCCTTTGGCTCTCTAACTACGAAGTAAACAAACAAAGCAGCCCCTATGAGGAAGAGCGATGTCACAATGAAAGGTATCTTAAGGTAAGGGGTTTGAGCTAGAGCCTTTATGCTCTCACTTTCGCCCGTTTCTGCCACTGCTTTTGCTATCAAAAATCCAGCAAGTCCAAAAAGGAAGAGATTGCCTGCCCATTCAAATAAGGTTATGACTCCACTGGCTTTTCCTCGCTCTCCGCTCTCTATGGTGTCTGGCATTAAAGCTCTGAATTGAGCTGTGTAGATGTGCATGGAGAAGTAAAATACTGCCAATGTGAGCGCAAATCCTGCCAGAGGAACTCCAAGGGCATAGCTTGTATAGATCATTAATACCGCAATGCCAGCAAGAAGACCTCCTATCATTATGAAAGGCCTTCTCCTCCCGTGTTTTGATCTAAGGGTATCGCTATAATAGCCAAGCAGAGGTGGGATTAGAATCCCAATGAATCCTTCGAGGGCTAATATCGTGCCTTTAATGAAGGCTGATTCTGTATAGCTGGAAAGTAAGGGGAAGGAGAGCCCCTTGTTTAATGCCCATCCTGTGCTTCTGCTGAAGCCCAACAGTGCCAATCCTATTACAACACCCCAGCTAAACTTTTCCTCTCCATTCTCATCACCTCAGTCCATATCTGGTATCAGCTCATAAACATCGCCAACTTTTCCTTTTATGTCTCCTCTTTTAACGAATTGAACCGTTATAGTGGCTAGTATGAAGAAAATTGCTGCAAAAGGCAGCAGAGTACTGTAACCAATGATATCTAAAAATGCACCTGCTAAAGGCGGAGCTACAAGGTTTGCCGCTTGGCTGAAGAAATAATAGAGCCCAGTGTAACCTCCAAGCTTCTCTTCCGTAGTCATATCGACGACCATTGGGAGGGAGTTAACGTTTATCATCGCCCAGCCAATGCCGCCAAGGAAGAAGAGTACCATAAATTTAAGCACCACAGGGTCCGTAAGGGCGCTGCTTTTGGGTTTTGAAGCCTCTCCCAGAAGATAAGCCAATATCATCACAGCTGTTGTAAGCACTAAGCCCATGGTTATTGTTTTCTTTCTTCCTATCCTTCCTCCGATGAATCCAGCTGGAATTGCAAATAGCATGAAGCTTAGGGAAACAACGCCCATCATGAACGCCCCAGTGCTTTCTTCAATCCCAAGATGGTATTTGGCATAGCTCGTGAAGAAGGTCTCTACTGAGTTAAAGGCAATGAACCAGAGGAATATCGAGAGCAGAATGAATAGGAGGCTCTTTTCTTTACTTGCAAATACGTCCTTGAGATTTTCCTTTAGTTCACCAAAGCTTTTCTTTGATGTCTCTTTTATAAGCTTCTTGAGGTTTATTCTCTCTCCCGGGACGCGGTATTCTTCGGGCTCCGGTACAAAGAAGACCACAAGAAGGTTGGCAATGAGCATTATTGCCGCTCCTGCAAAGAACGGGTAGGCGTAGTTTATGTCATAGAGGAGCTTTCCGCCAAAGTAAGCAAGTAACGCTCCAATGCCCCCCATAAAGTTTATGATTCCGTTTGCTTGGCTTCTCTTTTCACTTGGAGTTATGTCTGGCATGAAGGCTATTACAGGAGAACGAAACAGCGCCATGAAGAAGTTCATGAAGACTATCGTACCCATGAAAAGCGCGAGGTTTTCATATCTCCTCGCTACTGGAATAAGTGCAAAGAGCAACGCTGCTGAAGGAGCTCCAAGTAGGATGTAGGGCTTTCTTCTGCCGATCCTTGTTCTTGTTTTATCGCTCAAAGCACCGAGGAATGGCAACAGTAGCACCGCAAAGAGGTTATCGATGGTCATGACGAAACCAGTAACAGTCCTGCTCATCCTAAATGTGTCTTGAAGGAAGATCGGGATGTATGCATTGTACAGAGACCATATTATACTTATTCCAAAGAACCCAAATCCGAGCAGGAAAATGCGTTTATAGCTGAACTCGACCATTTAATCACCTCCTTAGTACATCAGCGCATTGATGCTGTACGTTAAGGAAGGTTATTATTCTTTCGGTCCATCTAACTTATAAGTTATAACTTATATCTTATAACTGCCAAGATTTATAACTTCCAAGCTCGTAGATAAAGGCATGCCGGTGATAAGTATTGCAAATCAAAAAGGTGGAGTAGGAAAGAGCACCACTGCAATAAACCTTTCAGCTGCATTGGCACTCAAAGGAAAAAGAGTTCTTCTTGTTGATATGGATCCTCAAGGAGCAACGACAGTCGGACTTGGGTTTAGAGATGCTACTCCAACTATCTACAACGTGATCTTAGACGAAGTGGACACTGAAGATGCAATAATTCCTACTGAAATAGAAGACCTTTATTTAATCCCAAGCAACATTGCACTAAGCGGTGCTGAAATTGAGCTCAGCAGCCAAATAGGGAGGGAATACATCCTAAGAAACAAACTTGCTAAAATTAAGGATGATTACAACTACATCATAATAGACACCCCTCCCTCCCTCGGCATTTTAACGATGAACTCCCTTGTTGCCAGCGATGAAGTGATAATACCGATTCAAGCAGAATACTATGCTCTAGAGGGAATCGGTCTCCTGCTAAAGGCGATAAAACTTGTTAGGGAAAGATTGGGTATTCCCCTCGAGATTAGAGGATTCTTAATCACTATGTTCGATAAAAGAACCAATTTATCCAAGGAAGTCAGGGAAGAAGTAAAGAGAATATTTGGAGAGAAGGTGTTCAGAACTATGATCCCAAGAAACGTAAAGCTGGCTGAAGCGCCTTCCCATGGAAAGCCGATTTTTCTATATGCGCCTGACAGCAGAGGTGCTAAGGCATATATGAAGCTCGCCGAGGAGGTTGATGGTGTATGAAGAAGAAAAAAGCCCTTGGGAGGGGACTGGAAGCAATAATCTCCGAGCCGATGCCCAAATTAGAGAGCCCCCAGAAGGAAGAGATAAATGGGGAAGCACTCGAAAGAAGTTTGCAGGAGGCTCTAAAAAATCCAAGGATTACCCTGTGGTCTCCCGAAGCTGCGGCAGTGCTTAGATATCTGAGGAAAACTATTCCCGAATTCAGCATCTCAAACGAAGCAAGCAAGCTTTTGGAAAAAGCAATAAGGGAAAAGTACCCAGAGATATGGAGTGTAGTTGAAAAGAGATTGAAAGAGCTTGAATAGCTCTTCCTTCTAACTTTTAAGTTGTAAGTGAGAACTATGATAATAGCCCACAGAGGTCTTGGGGAACCTGAGAATAGCATGCTTTCTTTTAAAAGAGCTGTTAAAAGAGGATTTGGGATAGAGTTCGATGTTTGGAAAACTGCAGATGGGGAGCTCGTAAGCCTACATGATCCAGAGATAATCGTTGATGGAGAGAAGCACTCCATAAAGGAACTCACTTTTAAAGAACTCAAAGCACTTGCACCTTTGGGAGCTCGTATAGCGAAGGTAGAAGAGCTATTCAGAAAATTCCCCAATGCCCTCTTCAATGTAGATGTAAAGGACGCAGAGGCAGTTGAAGATTTACCAGAGCTTATTCGCAATTACGAAGTTGAAAAAGCGATAGTATCAACAACAGAGGTCGAGATACTCAAAGCTTTGAGGGCTCGTGATAAGGGGCTAAAGCTGGCTTTTTCTATAATAGAGCGAAGCAGCGTTCCAAAAGTGCCCCTCCTAAAACGACGTCTTGAGATATTTGCCCTCCATGTCCCCATAGACGGAGTATCTTATGTGGGCTTTGCAAACTTCAGAACTCTTTTAAAATGGGTCAGGGGTATGGGAATAAAGATCGGTTTCTGGAGCTATGAAGCGGATGAACTAAGATACCTACCTTTGCTGATTGATTTAGGAGATTATTTCATCTCCAACAATCCAGTAGAAGTTAGAACCCTTTTAGCTCGTCTGAAGAAAAGTTTTTAACTCCTGTTAGATTACCTTCGGTTTGGCGATAAGACATGTCCCACTGGGATACCGAGAAAGTATTGGTTATCGGACATAGAGGAGGAATAGGTAAGTACCCAGAAAACAGCTTACTTGCGTTTGTTGAAGCAATAAAAACAGGAGCTGATGGAGTAGAACTCGATGTTTGGTTAACTAAAGACGGCAGAGTTATAGTTATGCATGACGAGAGCATAGATAGAACATCAAATCTAAGGGGGAAGCAGAAGGATATGACACTGGCTCAGCTCAAGAAGGCAGACTTTGGAATGGGACAAAAAATACCAACTCTTGAGGAAGTTTTTGAAGCTTTACCAAAAGATGCACTGATTAACGTTGAGATAAAGGATATAGAAGTCGTGGAAAAAGTGCTTGAGATAGTGGATACCTTCAATGGCATGGAAAGAACCATGATCTCCTCTTTCAACATAGATGCGCTGAGGAAAACAAGGGAGGTAAACAGAAATATAACCTTAGGGCTCCTTGTGGAAGAGGAGAGTGTAGTCCCTCTAATTCCAAAGCTTAAAGATGAGCTTTCCCTTTACTCGGTCAATGTTCCCATAGATGGCATACCCGTAATTGGCTTTGAGAGGTTTAAACAGGCATTGGTATGGGTTAAAAGCCTAGGCCTTAGGATAGCCCTATGGCCTGCAAATGAGAGAATATAGTACGAAAACGACAATCTTGCAAAACTTAAGGGACTTTTCGATATCGTAATCACAGACGATCCTGAGAAGATGATAGAGTACCTCAAGAAACTTGGGCTGAGGTAGCGCCAAACTTAAATATATCAAAACTCTATCTCTTTTCTTGGTGGGAAAATGAAGAAGTTCGTTCTTGCGTTAGATGAAGGCACTACTTCGGCAAGGGCTATTGTTTTCGATAGAGAAAGCAACATTCTTGGCGTTGGCCAGTACGAGTTCCCTCAGCACTACCCGAAGCCGGGATGGGTGGAGCACAATCCGGAAGAGATATGGGATGCCCAGCTTAGGGCCATAAAGACCGCCTTGGAGAGGGCAAAAATCGAGCCAAACCAGATAGCGGCAATAGGTGTAACCAACCAGCGCGAGACGACGCTCGTTTGGGATAAAGAAGGAAAGCCTCTCTACAACGCGATAGTCTGGCAGTGCAGGAGAACCGCTGAAATGGTCGAGAAAATCAAGAGGGAGTACGGGGAGATGATAAAAGAAAAGACCGGTCTCGTGCCTGATGCATACTTCTCCGCTTCAAAGCTCAAGTGGCTCCTCGACAACGTTCCAAGTTTGAGAGAGAAAGCCGAGAAGGGAGAGGTTAAGTTCGGAACCGTTGATACTTTTCTCATCTACCGCCTCACAGGTGAGCATGTGACGGACTATTCCAACGCCTCAAGGACGATGCTTTTCAACATCAAAAAGCTCAAATGGGATGAGGAACTCCTTGAGCTCTTTGACATCCCGGAAAGCGTTCTCCCAGAGGTTAGAGAGTCAAGCGAAATTTACGGCTACACTAAAAAAGAACTCTTCGGTGCTGAGATTCCCGTAAGTGGAGATGCTGGAGATCAGCAAGCCGCTTTATTTGGCCAAGCTGCCTTTGAAGCCGGAATGGTCAAGGCAACATATGGGACGGGCAACTTCATACTGGTGAACACTGGAAAAATGGTACTCTACTCGGACAATCTACTCACAACTGTTGCCTGGGGTCTCAATGGGAAGGTGAGCTACGCTCTTGAGGGCAGCATCTTTGTGACCGGAGCAGCGGTGCAGTGGCTTAGGGACGGGATAAGGATAATCAACCATGCTACCGAGACAGAAGAGCTGGCAACGAAGCTTGAGAGCAACGAGGGAGTTTACTTTGTCCCGGCATTTGTTGGTCTTGGAGCGCCTTACTGGGATCAGTTTGCAAGGGGTGTAATAATAGGCATAACCCGTGGTACCGGGAGAGAACACTTAGCGAGAGCTACTCTTGAAGCTATTGCTTATCTTACGAGAGACGTTATCGAGGAGATGGAAAAGCTTGTCCAGATTAAAGAGCTTCGTGTTGACGGAGGAGCTACATCCAACAACTTTCTCATGCAGTTCCAAGCAGATATTCTCAATAAAAATGTCAGAAGGCCGGTAGTAAAGGAGACCACCGCACTAGGAGCCGCATATCTCGCCGGCTTAGCAGTTGATTATTGGAAAGACCTTGAGGAGATAAAGGAACTCTGGAGGGCTGAAAAAGTCTTTGAACCAAAGATGGATAAAGAAACAAGAGAGAAACTCTACAGGGGCTGGAAAGAGGCAGTGAAGAGGGCACTTGGATGGGCAAGGATTGTTGAAACTCAGTAAGCTATTCATCACAAATGTCCACTAATTCAATGTTCATCCATGTTCTCTCTTTTTATGTCCAAAGCTGTTCTTTCCTTTTCGTTGAGTTGGACTAAAGCTCAGAGAAAGCTTTAAAATGGTGAAAGTCTTATCCTAAGCTAAATTGGGGGATGAAGTATGAAGACCAGAGTTGCCATAATAGGTGCCGGAATAAGTGGTGCGAGCATAGCACGTGTTTTGAGTAAATACGAAAACCTAGAAGTTCATCTGATTGAGAAGAACGCCGACGTAGGATGGGGCGTGAGCAAAGCAAACACCGCTTTGATACACGGCGGCTACGATGATGACCCAGAGAAATATCCCATGAGGGCAAAGCTTTGCATAAAGGGTAACCGCCTCTGGCATGAGTGGGTAAAAGAACTTGAGATTCCTCACATCTGGAATGGTGCGCTAATAGTTGCCCTAAGGGATGAAGACTTCAAGGAACTTGAGGAGCTCTTAGAGAGGGGGAGAAAAAACGGAGTTCCTGAGATGAGAATTGTAGACAAAGAAGAGCTTTTCCATCTGGAGCCTAACCTGAATCCAGAGGCTCTTGGTGGGCTTTGGGTTCCTATAGTTGGTCAGATAGGCCCAATACCAGCGGTTATTGCAATAGTAGAGAATGCCGTGGCAAATGGAGTGAAGCTTCACCTGGAAACAGAGGTTAGAGGGATAAAAGTTGAAGGAGGAGAAGTGAAAGGCGTTGAAACTAACAACGGCTTCATTGAAGCGGATGTGGTCATAAATGCCGCAGGGCTGTATGCGGATGAGATCTCTAAAATTGTAGGAGTGAATGACTTTGAGATTCACCCAAGAAAAGGCGAATACTGGATTTTTGATGACGATATACCCGGCCCAAGAAGGGTTCTCTTCCCTACACCAACGCCAAAGAGCAAAGGTGTAGTCGTTACCACGGAGATAAGCGGTCATCTGATGATAGGGCCAAATGCTCAAGATTTGCCAAAAGAAGAGAAGGAAAATCTAGCAACAACTAGGGAGGGACTCGAAGAGGTCTGGAAGAAAGCCAAGGAGCTCTGGCCCAACTTACCTCCAAGAAGCAAGGTAATAAGGACATTTGCCGGATTGAGGCCTGAACCTACAGGAGGGGACTTCATCATAAGGGCAGAGAAGGAAGTTTGGGGATTTATCAACGTTGCTGGCATCCGTTCTCCAGGCTTAACAAGTGCCCCTGCCATAGCATATGAGGTTAGGGATATAATAAAGCTCGATCTCGAGATAAAATTAGTTGAAAAGAAAAAATGGAACCCCTACCGCAAAGACATAACGCACTTCTTCATGCTTTCCAAGGAAAAAGCAAATGAGCTCGTGAAGCAAAATCCATCTTATGGAAAGGTCGTATGCAAGTGCAACCACGTGAGTGAAGGGGACATTCTAGAGGCTATTAAAAGAATGAAACTTATAGGCGTCAAAACTCCCAGCATCGACTCAATCAAAGTAAGGACAAAAGCCACAAGCGGGACATGTCAGGGAAGCTTCTGCAGGGTAAGAATAGCCAGAATACTAGCGAGAGAATATGGAGTAGACCTTTGGAACGTGACCCTCAAAGGAAAGGGAAGCGAAATTGGTATTGGAGATGTAAAAGTTCTCCTTAGGGGTGAAGTAGAGTGATCTATGACACCATAATTATTGGTGGAGGTCCAGCGGGTTTAGCCGCTGCAGTTAAGGCAAAGAAGCTCGGCCTAAAAGTTCTTCTGTTAGATGAAAACGAGTTCCTGGGAGGTATTTTGCCTCAATGCATACACCCCGGATTTGGATTGCACTACTTCAAAGAGGAACTTACCGGGCCGGAATTTGCACATAGGTTTATCAGAGAGATAAACAAACTGAACATAGAGCACTATACCAATGCATACGTTCTTGAGATTGAGAACTACTCCGACTTGGAGAAGAAGGTTGTCTTTTCTTCTCCGAAAGGTGTGATGGAGGTGTGGGGGAAGACAATAATTTATGCTGCTGGGGCAAGGGAAAGGCACGCTTTCGAGATAGGCATTGTGGGAGATAGAGTTGCAGGCATTTATACGGCTGGAGAGGCTCAAACTTTAATGGACATTTACGGTGTAATGCCCGGAAAAGAAGTGGTTATAGTTGGCTCTGGTGACGTTGGCTTAATAATGGCGCGCCGCTTTGCCTTAGAAGGAGCAAAAGTAAAGGCGGTCATTGAGCTTATGCCCTATCCCGGCGGTCTTGCAAGGAACGTTATGATTCTCAGAGACTTTGAAATTCCTCTTTACTTGAGTCACAAGGTCGTGGAAGTTAGAGGAAGGAAAAGAGTGGAGAAAGTAAAGGTAGTTAAAGTCGATGAAAACCTGAAAGAAATCCCCGGGAGTGAATTCTGGATCGAGTGTGATACACTGCTTATTTCAGCAGGGCTAATACCAAACGTAAAGCTTCTCAAAAGGATAGGGGCTCAAATAGACCCCCTAAACGGAGGACCTATAGTTAATGAATTCCTAGAAACCACTATCCCGGGAATATTTGTGGCAGGAAATGCCCTCTTGATAAACGACCTCGTGGATTACGTAGCGGAACAAGGGGAACTTGCAGCTTTAGGCGCCAAGGAGTTCATCAAAAACCAAGGCATCCTCTCAAGAAAGTGGATAGAGCTGAAAAGAGGCTCAAATGTCAGAATTTTGGCTCCACATTACATAAGTGGAGAGAGGGACGTCTATATTTATGCAAGGGTCTCCAGACCAATGGAAAACGTTAGGGTAACTTTTCCAGAAATCGGAAAGGAACTAAGACTTCCGGTGGTTAAACCCTCTGAGATGCTCAGAATAAAGCTCAAAGCCGAAGAAATGCAAAAAGCTGAGAAAGAGATAACCATGGAGGTGGAGAAGGGTGAGGTATAAGCTCACCTGCATAGTATGCCCCATGGGATGCACAGTTGAAGTGGAAGTCGAAAATGGTAGAGTTAAAGAAGTAAGCGGCTACAAATGTCCCAGGGGAAAAGAGTGGGCAATTGAAGAGGTCATAAGCCCAAAAAGAGTTGTAATGAGCGTAATAAAAGTTAAAGATGGCAAGCTACCCACGGTGAGTGTTAAGACTGACAAGCCAGTTCCCAAAGACAAGATACCCGAGCTCATGAAACTGCTTGCAAAGATTGAGGTTAAAGCACCGATAGAGGTTGGTCAAGTAATCTTAGAGAAACCACTAAACTTAGACGTGAAGGTAGTCGCAACTAGGGAAGTCGATTCAGCTTGATCTCTTCATTTTTAATCCATTTTGGAGTTGAATAAGAATAGGAAAGGTTCAACTCAACTAAGGAAATTGCTGTTTTCGTTCTATTTGAGTTGCTTTCTACTGTGGTAGTGGTTATATTAACGAGGAACCTCACTGGAATGGTGCCATTTACCCACAGCTCGCCAGTAGAGTTCAAGATGTAAATATAGTATTTGTCTTGCTCTTTTCTGTTGTACCTGATGGTAAAAACGTAGAGCTCATTCTTCCTTCCAACAAATTCAGCGGTTCCGTTTTTAAGAAAAACCGATAAGCTGACCTCCTCCCCGCCGTGAACGGTGAGGGTTCCAACGAGTTAACCCCTCGCCAATGACGGGAAGGTTTGAGGGGTCTCATTCAAACCCGTTAACAACGGGTTTTTCAACCCCTCTGGCCGGGTCTTCGGCCAATTACCCCTACCCCCTGCAAGAGCAGGAAGGCTCGGGGCTATCGTTTCAACAGCCTTTCTCAAAATATTAAACGCTCCAACAAGGTCAGCATTCATTACAACGCCCTCCCTGCGGCACTTGAATAAACCCCTAAAAATTCTACCATTAGAGTGGCGTTGGCCGCAGAGGGGGCAGGATTGTGAGGTGAAAGCCTCATCCACAACAATAACGGAAATACCAAACTCTTCAGAAACTTCTTTCAGTCTTTGAATAACGTAATTAAACCTCCAAACGTGAGAGAGAACGAAGTTCTGCCTCCTGCCCTTGTCGGAGTTTCTTGCAATATCTTTTGGGTGCCCCACAATAATTTTAGAAACACCCATTTCGTAGAGTTTTTCAACCGTCTGCCTGACTGCAGTATTAATGTAATGTTTCGCCTGAAGTTTGGCTTTTTGATGCATTCCCTTGAGTTTTCTGCTCGTCTTGTAGCCAGACTTGTTGAGTTTTGATTGGTAATCTGCTATTCTTTTTTGCCAGTAAAAAGCTATTGATTTTAGTGGTCTTCCATTAACAAGAAAACTTTCACCGCTCTCAACGTAAACGACCATTAAATTGTTTACCCCCAAGTCGACTCCAGCTGAAAGATTGTCCTTTGGTTTTCTTGGTAGCTTTACCCATTCATTATTAACGAATTTCTCCTCGACAGTGTAACTAATATGAGCATACCATTTCCTCTTCACGCTATCATAAACAATTTCAAGTCTCCCTTGCTTCCCTTTCAAGTGAATTCTGCCCTTGAACTGAATTTTTAGCCTTCCGAACTTTCCAAGCCTCCTCAGTTCGATATTGTTACCCTCAATTTTGTACTGGTCGTTTCTGAGAGGAATTATGAAGAGTTTTCCTCCATTCTCATCTTTGACGAATGATGGGGGTTGTGGTTTGAACCAGTCTGGCAGTTCGCCGCTCTTTTTCTTCTTGAGTAGAGAGAAGAAGCCACGCCAGGCTTCAGCGTTTTTCCTCGCTAATTGCTGGGCTGTTGAGCCGCCAACCCAGTCTTTGAACGTGTAATATGCTTCTTTCTCCGTTGTTCCAAAGTCTATCTTGCCGAATTTTCTGAACTGTTTGAGCCTCTCATAATTGAGTTTGTTCCAGATTACTGCGGTGGCTTGGGCTAACTCAAGAAGAGTTTTTTCTTGTTCTTTTGAGGGCTGGAGTTTGAGTGTTACTGTCCTTTTCATTGCCCCTCGTTATTAATTTACACTTTTGGGTTTAAAAACGTTCTCTTGCTTTCTCGCTAAAGGGCTTGTTTGTGGTTGACTGTACCCCGCCCTAAAGGGCGAGGCTTGGGAAAGAAAAAGGTCATGAGTGGCCAGCCAAAGTAGTACTTAAGAAAAGATGTCGTGTTCTCTGTAGATACAAGCTCTTCAAGGGGATACTCTTCAGTTACGTTTTCAAGAACTTTCTCTTCATCCAGTCTAAATCTATAACTGTGGTATTTTCCATCAAATACAGCAACTCTGTAAATCTCTCTTAACTCTCCGTTTAGGCTGTAGGTTTTCCACTCCTCAAAGCCTTCGTTCCTCTCTAAGCTCATGCCTCCGGTTATACTTTGGGTAAACATTAACTTGGAATCTTCAATCTCTGAGATATAAACTTGATATTGATATTCTCCAACTTTTTTAATCGCTTCGAGCATTTCATCTGTTGTGGGTGGACTTTCATAGAAAAGGCATCCGGAAAAGAAGAGAACAAGAAGCAAAGGGAAAATTAGTTTCTTCATTCAATCACCTTTTTGATCCATTCAGGTCTCTCGTAGGTGTATTCTATCTCAAACTTGGCTGAAAATCTTCTGGTAGAGGTTGCGTTTTCTATTAGGAGGTGGAACATCTCAATCCCCTCAACTTCGCCTTTTATAGGGAGGTTATCTTTAATCCACAGTCTGGCAGTGCCTTTTACCGTTCTCACGTACCTTATGGTTTCAAAATAATCCTGCAGCTGCTGGCTGACGTTCTCTGGCATTGGGGATTCATAGGTTTTGGAAAAGTTAAACACAACTAGGTAAACTCCATCTCCTTCTGCAATTTCAAAGTTAGTCGCATTCTGAAGCATGTCTCGGATTGAATAGAGGGGGTTTCTCGCAAGGTTTGGACCTTTTAATATCTCATATTTTAATTCTTCCGGACTTTTTATGTATGTCGGACCTTTTTTCAGCTTTTCAAAGTACTCTTGAATTGTCATGTTTGCTTCGCTACTTTGCACTATTTTATTGTTCCTTTCTATTGCAAAGGAAAAGTACATAAAATCTCCAAGAAGAGTCCAATTTAAGTAAGAAACTTCATTAT
>Ga0182239_1000252_pt1 | contig 20415 bp, 21 predicted proteins | sample hydfrate6_PW_210_FD_132456 | JGI IMG/M metagenome (GOLD analysis project Ga0182239, IMG submission 132456) | Subsurface microbial communities from deep shales in Texas, USA - hydraulic fracturing test 6_PW_210 | ecosystem: Environmental > Aquatic > Deep subsurface > Shale gas/oil reservoir >... | reverse complement strand
TGTTTATCATAAAGCTTCCAGATATCTAAAATATAACCAAGCATCTGGACCGGTGTCATTTTATCAAAATAGCTCTTGTGTTCAAATAACAGGTAAACAAATCCTTCTTTACCATCTATACTTGATTGCACTGCGAAAAGTCTAAAATAATTCAAAAAATAAAAATCTTAAAAATTAAATATTGGTATTAGGACATCTGTCCGGTGATATCTGAAAAGATATTATCCCGAAAGCATATATTTGACCCTGGAGTGCACCTTTTAGGTGCAGACTTCCGGTTTTGATTCCATTTTCAATGCCCTGACCAGCTGTTTTAAGTTGTAGCCGATCATTTTATACAGACTGCTGCATTTAGCTTTAACCAGTCCTGTCACTTTGAATTTATCAAGACCCTGTGATCTTTTCAGGGCAGAAAAGGTGCCCTCAACTGCAGCTCTTGAATTTTTGATTTCTTGATATTCTTCACCGGCCAGTTTAGCTCTGAGTTTATCTCTGTCATGTCTTGTTTGAGTAAAACGAACAGTCATTGATTTTTTCTGTTCATTAACAGGACACTCTGATCTAAATTCACAACCTTCACAGTCCTCTTTTTCAAACCAGGCTGCATAGGTATCGCTGTTTTCTAGATATTTATCTTTATCCGGTACTTTACCCATAGGACAGGAGATAACTCCCTGCTTTTCAGAAAGAGTAAATCCAGCAGTAGAATATTTGGGGTTACTACCGGTCAGTTCAGTTGGAATAATTTCAGTATCAGTTTTTGAAGCTGAATTAACAGTATCAGATCCGTAATAAGCTCCATCAACAACAAGTTTATTAACCGGAGCTTTAATATTAATTTCTTCCAGTCTATTATTTAAAAAATTAACATCACTGTTGATGTTGGGTTCTACAGATACATCGATAATCATTTGAACAGAATTATCAGGAGATGCTGTCTCACTAATATTACAGGAGTATCCCTGATGAGATTTCATACCCTTTTTACGAAATGTCGCATCTTCATCATTTGGATTTTGCAGACTTGAAGATTCTATATCAGCATCATCTTTTGCTTTAAGCTGAGAGGCAGTTTCTATTGACTGTTCTTCTACAACTCTGACGAGGTGGTGATAGACTTTAGTATCATTGATACTTTCATCATTTTTGAATAGATCTTTAACAGAATTTAATTTACCGAGAAGATTATTTAATATATCTTCTTTATCATGGTTACTTAAATACTCAGAAAAACTGTCATCAAGAATCTGAAGAATATTTTTATGAATTCTATTTTTTTGAGAATCAGATAATTTTCTAACAAAATTCTCAAAAACCTTACGCATTAACTGAATCCTGGAAAGATGCTTTATATTGGCCTTTACCATGGTGGAATCCATACGCTGAATATCAGTATCGAGATCTGCAGCTTCAATAAATTCAGCAAGCAGTTCATCAAAAATTTCATCCAGAGGATTTTCACCTGTTTCATTCATGTAGTCAATTAAATTTTCTCTAAAATCATAGAGAGTCCTTAGACCAAGTGTTAATTGTCCCGCTCTTTTTAAGCCAACCGCCTTCATAAAGCGGATATCACAGTGAAATGACTCTAAAAGTTCTTTATCACTGATATCAAAAAGATGTTTTAGTATTTCCAGTGAGACGATAATTTTAACAGGAAAGTTTGGCCTACCATTATCTTCAGAATACATGTCGGCAAATTTATATTCATCAATATTATCAAAAATATGTGTTTTAAATTTACCAGCCCAGCCCTGTTCAAGTTCTTCGACCAGACTCTGGGGCAAATTAAAGTCAAAATCACCAAAAGCAACATTTTCATCTTCTTTAAAGGGTTTAAACACGATTATCACTCCATAGCTTTATGATACTTTAATTATATCATATTTAAGCATGGATGCCCAGGTTTAAAGGCTTTATTTTAGTAATATTTTTGTAAATTAGGTTCGTTTTAAACTATTTTAGACTTTTCGCAGTGCAATCATACTTACATTATATAAAATATCAGAAAAACTTTCTTCCAGTTCTTCATCTACAAAACTATCTTTGGCTACCTTAATATCTGTTAGATCAATTTCTTTTAAAATATTATTGGGCAAATAATTTTCTAAAAAATCTACTGCCACTTCTTTATCACCAAGAGTCCTCTTAAAAAGAGAATCATGTGGGTTTTTAATAATATCCACTTTAATCCCCCCATCTCTTTTAACTTCCTGTGTAATTATTATATCATATTAATCATCATAGAAAAACAGTTCCTTAATAACTATTTCGTCAAAACTAAATTTTTTCCTACTATTAAATCTATTTTATCATCTACAAAATTCCTCATTTTGCTAAATTATGTATCTGAATCACAACAGCAAGATAATGTTGTTTAATAGATCCAGTCATAGACTCTTGGATCAGCAGAAAAAAAGAAAGCCCAATAATTTCAACGACTGGTGGTTAATTGACTCAGCTGCTGTCTCATGATCAGTAACCTCAACTATTTTTCTATCATCTTCTACAACCGGCAGTGCTTCTGAGATCATATCAGAAATCTTAAGTTTAAGAGTCTGGCCTTGATTAACTCTGATCTAAAAAACACCATTAAAACTACCATTCGCTCAGACTGTTAGAGGCCATTAATTTAAGCTTTCATCTTTTCACTAATAGCTAAACCAGCTGAATCATTTGTAGCACTATTAATTCTTTTACCTAATGAAAGCTCCCTAAAAGATTTAATCATTGAATTATGATTTTTCATGAGATTGTTATAAGCGTTAAAAGCTGCTATATTTGTATTAATAATCAATTCAACACCCTCTCCCTTTTGTTGCATTCTGTCAGCTTTGATTTAGCTATCTGTAACCCTTTCATTTTTGCTCTTACTGCTCTTATTAGGATGTTCGAGTTGGTTAATAATTACATTTTTAATTTGATAGCTAACAAATTAGTATATAATTAGTATTACCACAGCAGACACCATATTTGACTCTTTTTCCAGAAAGAAGTCACTCTAAAGTTTGTACATAAATCTTAGCTGAACTAGATCAATAAAAGTTTAGACCATTATATAATCCTTAATAATAGAATCTTTAGACTTTGATATCTCCTTAACACTGCCCTTTGCTATAACTTCACCGCCAGCTGAGCCACCTTCAGGTCCCAATTCAATTATATAATCAGAATTATTAACTATCTCTATATTATGTTCAGCAATTATAATGGTATTATTTTTAGCAATTTCTTTCAAAGTAGAAATTAAGTTTAATATATCATATTTATGCAATCCTTGACTGGGTTCATCCATTATTATTAGATTATTTTTATTTCTCATTTTTGATAAGTATCTTACCAGTTTAATTCTCTGCGCCTCACCACCTGAAAAAGAAATTGAAGATTCTCCAAGTGTCAGATACCCCAAACCAAATTTTTTTAATAATTTAAGAACTTTGATTTTTTTTGGATAATCACTAAAAAAATTAATCGCCTCTTCAACAGTTAATTCTAAAACCTCCAATATATCCTTATCTTTATACTTAACTTCAAAAATTTCTTCTTTATATTTCTTACCTTCACATTCTGGACAGGTCACATAAGTCTGCTGCAATGAATCAATTTCTAATTTAATAATCCCATTACCACTACATTTTTCACATCTTCCCTTACCAGTGTTCAAACTAAAATCTCTAGAATTATATCCATATTCTTTCCCAACTTTTCCAAAAATTTTCCTGATAAAACTACTTAATTTTATATACGTCATTAAAATTGATCTCGAACTTTTTGTCAATGGTTTTTGGTCTATTTTAATTACTTTTTTGAATTTTTCACATAAAGTATCATTACTTTTTATTTTTAAAGCAATTACATCTAAAAGAGAAGTTTTACCACTTCCAGAAACACCAACTAGAGAAGTTATACAATTTAATGGTACTTCTATATTTAAATTTTTTAAATTATTTTTTTTAATTTTATTAATTGAAATAAAATTATCTAGATTACTTTTATATTCATATTTTGTTTTTTCTGAACCAAATAGATACCGGCTAGTCATAGAATTATTAGCATCTATGAAATTAGAAATGGTATCATTAAAAACAATATCTCCCCCTTTATTTCCTGCAAAAGGTCCTAATTCAATTATATGATCAGAATTTTCTATTATTTTTTTATTATGCTCTATCAAAAAAATATAATTACCCTTATCTTTCAACAAATTAATGATTTTTAAAATCAAATCTATCTGGGCTGCATGTAAACCAGCACTTGGTTCATCAAATATAAATAAAATGCCCTCTAAATCATTAGAAAAATAATTTGCTATCTTCAACCGCTGTTTTTCACCACCAGACAATGTTGTAAAGCTTCTACTTAAAGATAGATATTCGATATTTAACATATTAAAATATTTCAATTTATTTTTTATAGTTTCTAAATCCATTTTGAATGCATCTTCACTTAATTTATTTAATTCATTTTGAATATTAATCATTTTTTCTTCAAGTAATGTTATTGAAAGATTTTGAATTTGACTAATATTATATCCTGCTATTTTTTTTTCTAATATCTCTTTTTTTAATTTTTCGCCTCCACATTTCGGACATTTCATGACAGAACCATAAGTTTTTAATAAACTTTTTTTGGAATCCTTTGGTAATGAATCAAAAAATATATTTAGTCCTAGATATTTAAATGATCTTGTTTGTCCTTTTCCATTTTTTCTGAAATAAATTCTATATTTATTATCACTTTTTTCATTCAACAAAAATTTTTTATTTTTTTGAGATAATTTATGGAATGGAACATCTACAGAAATATTATTTTCACTGCATATCTTTATGAGTAATTTTTTTCTATAATTATATCTTTTTTCTTCCCAAACTTTAAATGCACCATCATTCAATGATAATTTTTTATCTAAATACTTATTTTCTTGAAAATCTTCGTGAATTCCAGATCCCTGACACTTAGGACACATTCCTTTGCCGCTATTAAAAGAAAATTCGGATGAACTATAAATTTTATTTTCTTTAATAGAAAAAAACTTGGTATATATATTTCTGAAATTATATGCCAATTTAGAATAAGTTCCAACACTAGATCTAGGGTTATTATTATAAATATTCTGTTTAAAAGCTATAGTTGGAATAAGACCTTCTATCTTGTCGATATTTGTTTCTTGAAGCTGACTTCTAACATTAAAGTCATCTAAAAATAATTTAGACATTAATTGTTTTGCTTCTTGATAAATAGTTCCAAACACAATAGATGATTTACCTGAACCAGATACTCCAGTAAAACAGACTATTTTATCATAAGGTATTTCCAAAGAAATATTTTTTAAATTATTCTTTTTAGCACCATATAATTTTAACTTTTTATCTTTTTTCAATTATACTTCACCACAATCCTTACAATCTTTTCTTCTTGGTAGATTTATAAAATTAATTTCATTTGTCAAAAAATTATATTCTCCTCTTTTATTGATCATGTAAGGCTTTATTCTATTAGAAAGAATTCTAACTGATTCATTAACTACAAAAGAAGCCGAAATTCCTGCTAGAGGGGCTAAGTTCCCTAAATTTCGTTTCTTTCTTGATAACTTTTTAAGATTTTTAAAATTGAAATTATTTAGTTCTTCTAATGTTAATTTCATGCATTCATAACATGCACTTTCAAAAGGCAGAATTGTTGGTCCGATTAAACTTAAATGAAGATTATAACCTCCTGCAATAATATAGGGTGTTTTTGTCTTCATACATGCTTTATGTACTATTTCAGAAGTTATATCAACATTTGGATAATCAGCACAGTTGATCACTAAAATATTATCGTTGTCTATATTTTCCAAAATTAACTTTAACTGATCATCTTCCTCTAAAAAATCATAAATTTTTTCTATATTAGCGCTTGAATTAAATTTCTTGATATCAGCACTAATTGCATCTATTTTTTTCTCACCAAGATTATCTTCAAAAAATAATGATCTATTTAAATTTGAAATTTTTGCAATATCATTATCTAATAAAGTCAAATTAGTAATTCCATTTTGAGCTAATAATCTAGATATCCAACTCCCTAGCGCTCCAAGTCCTATAATAACAACATGCGAATTGCAAATTTCTTCAAAAGCCTCCAAAACTTCTTCAGTAGAAATATAGTCTCCCAAAAAATTAATTATCCTGCGATAATCATTTTTTTGTATTTTATAAGCAGTATCTATTTCTTCAATAATACAGTTATCAATTAAATAATTAATGAAATAAGATAATTTCTTGCTGTCAATATTATATTTTTTTTGTAAATATTTAAGACTTTTAGTTCCATCAATATTTTTGACAAAACTAACTAAATTGTCTTCTAATTTCAATGAAATATTCTGTCTGGTATTAGATATAAAAAAATCATATCTATTATTTTTTATATCTATTGGAATAAAACTTACAGAAGGACGCAGCCGATAAATAAATTCTTTCATTTTTATAAATCACCACACACTGAACAGTTTTTATCTTTCTTAACAAAAAACTTGTCTAAATAATAATCATCAAAAAGAAGTTCCCCACGACCATTTTCAACTTCCTGCTTAGAATCCATAAAATACTTTAAAATTTTCATACTAGCAGCTGAAGCAGAAAAAGCTGTTAATGAAGGTAGACCACCAAAAGAACTTCTTCTGTCTTTTACAGGATGTGAAAAAGGCTTCCAATCTTTTAATGCTTCAGTAAAATAGTTATTATAACAATCTGAGCATGGAGATTTTCCTGGAATAATAAGTTCGCCTATACATCCTAAATGTGCATCAAAACCTCCTGCAACCAATAACGGTTTATTTTTATCAACACAATATCTTGATAACTTTAAACTGCTATATCCGATATAAGGTTCATCAGCTGTATTAATTATAAAATCTGAATTACTTAAAATATCATTTACATTATCCTCTTTACTTAAATAATTTTCAAGACAATCAACTTTAATTTTAGAATTTAATCTCAAAAGTTCATCTTTAACTAACTCAACTTTTTTTTCACCAATATAGTTTCTGTTAAAAAAAGCATGCCTTGCTGCATCTGATTTTTCTACTACATCTCCATCTATTATCAAAAAATTCATAAACCCCATCATTACTAACTCTCTAATTATCCAACTACCTACACTTCCAATTCCTAGTACAGCTATTTGTGAATCATATATCTTTGATTGAACCTTTTCTACAAGATTAGTATCAAAAGTTACATCAAGTAAAAAATTAAACTGTTTTTCTAAACGATTTTTATAATTAGTTGGTAATTTTATTTTTTCAAGCCAATCACAATTAACAATAATTGATTTTTCAAAAAGATAGTTCACAAACTTATTAAAAGATTTATCGCTCAAATCACTTTCATTATCAAAAAAATACTTTAATTTTTTAAAGCTATTTTCTCCATTCATTTTTTCTAATAATTTTATATAAATTTCATTAGCTTTTAAACGTATTCGTTTCCTAGAAGATAGATAAACAAATATTAAAATATTATCATTTTCAATATATACATCAATACCATCTCTGATTTTAGGAAATGAAACATTATTTATCAATATTGAACTGCTCCTCCCTCTACATTTAAAAAAGCTTCCCACTCTTCTGCATTTCCAACAAAGTTTTCATCTTTACTGCATACCCGTGTACAGCAATCCGATCTACCCCCGGAACATTGAGCTGTATATGCAGCTCCATTGGTCATTCCCTCTTTAATATCTAATTCAACAAAGCCGTAATTCTCAAATTGTTTATCATTATTCATTTTAGTTTTCCCCCAAATTAAGATATTTGTTTTTAAAAAATTAGCATTCACAATAAGCTATATTTAAATTGTAATTCATATAAATCAACTATCTAGATACATGAATTAGCATCAGCCATTATATCCGTAGATTATATAGACTCTCTAATCGTGAACAGACTTTAATATTGTTAATGTAACAAATTAGATCAAATTCAATCGAAATATTTTATACTGCTTCAATTATTAATTTATTTTCTATTACTTCCAGCACAATATTTTTAACAGCTTGAGCAATACGTTTTGAACCTAATGGAGGAACAGAATTACCAATCTGCCGTCTAACATCAGATTTATTTCCTTCAAATAAAAAATTATCTGGAAAAGACTGCAGCCTTGCTCTTTCTCTATTAGTTAGATTCTGTCTTTCACATTCATAATGATATCCATAGGTCCCACCTCCACCATTAGCAATAATTGTCGGAGAAGGTACTAGCGGATGAACTCTGCGGTAAATATTGCTCATCATAGCCTTTATAGAATATTTAGTTTCTCTTACAAATTCATGATTTTCTCCAGGAGGAATCCTCCTCATTCGTGCTTTGGTTTTCGACTGTGTCGATGCTTTTTCATTAGAATTATCCTTAAAATTAATTTCAGCTATAGGATTTTTAAATGCTCCTATCTCTTTTAAAGCACTGTAAACTTTTGAGCGGCGGTCATTCATCTCATAATCTATATTATTAAGCTCTTTATAATCTTTAATACTGTCCATTAAATATTCTGACCAGGTTTTATTTTTAAAATCATCAGCATATTCATGATTCATTTCTGAAAGATATTCAGTAAAATCTTTCATAATTTCAATATATTTTTGGTTAAGATCATCTAATACTTCACCTTCAAAAACCTCGAGTGGAGTAACCGGTGCTGTATTTTCAGGAAGCAAAAAGTTTTTAAGTTTATTTTTGATTTTTTCCTCTTCACAGATATCAATTAAATCTGCTCTTACACCTATAAAAATCATTCTCTCTCTATTCTGAGAAACTCCAAAATCAGCAAAATTAACTACATCATCAAAAATAATTTTATAATTTTCTATCTGATCACAGTTATTTAAATCAATATCAATTTTTTCAGATAGCTCAATTAAGTTCTCATTTAAATGCTGAAAATCATTTTTTATCTGCCTAAAAGCAGCACCATCATTAGCAGATTTAATACCTTTAACATTCTCAGCGACAAAAAATAGCGGCTGTAGTTCTATTAGAGATCTAACAAACTGTAAATAAAGAGAACCTCTTTTAACTTTTATGCCCTGCCTTTTACTTCCTCCTAAAATAGAAAAGTCCTGACAGGGAAATCCCCCTAAAACAAAATCAATATCATTTTTAACTTTATTTTTGAAATCTATGTTTTTAACATCTCCCAAAAATATTTTCTTATTATTTTTATTAATTTCCTCTTCTGGATCTTCATAAATTTCGAATTTAAAGTTTTCAGCATATGTTTTTACTGCAGCTCTATTTATATCATTGGCCCAGATAGTCTCAAAAATACCCTGTCCGCTGTCATTTAAATAGTTATTTACTTTTTCAAAACCTAAATCTAATCCTCCGCATCCAGAAAACAGTGATATACCTTTATATGTCAATGTTTTCACCTCCATAGTTCATTGTTAATTACAAATATATTATATCATACATTAGTTTGTTTAAAAAGATGAAATCACAAATTGTTATGTGATTTTAAATGTTTTAAATATTAACCGGGTTAATACAAATAGTATTTACTACACAGCTGCTGCAGTCTGGAACCGCAGCTGTACAAATTAAAGCTGCAAAATCCAGCAGAGCATAATTAAAATCTCTACTTTTGTTTTTCGGGATAATATTATTTAATTCAGACTGAAGATTTTTATCATTTCGGGGTCGAGCTTTATTACTTTTTAGATCAAAAACTCTCGCCAGTATTCTTATTGTGTTTGTATCTAAAACTCCAGCATTTTTCCCATAAGCAAAAGAAATTAAAGCATTAGCTGTATAATCTCCAACCCCCGGTAGTTCTAATAATTTCTTTCTACTTTCAGGAATTACACCATCAAACTGGTTAATAACAACTCCAGCTATTTCTTTTAATCTATCTGCGCGTTTTAATAAACCTAAAGGCCTTATAAACTCTTTAAGAACAGTTCTATCTGATTCAGATAAAGCTTTGATATCTGGATACTCTGCTGTAATTTTATTATATACAGGAACGACTTTTTCTGCATTTGTCTGCTGCAGCAGTATTTCGGCACATAAAATTTTATAGGGATCATTTGTTTCTCGCCAAAGAAAATATCTTTTATTTTTACTCCACCAATTGAGTATATTATTTTGAAATATAGTAATCATTTAAATCACCTAATCATCTTTTTCAAATTAATATTATTTAAAAAGTTTATCTATATCCTGCCTGACAATTTCTCTATTCAGCTGAAAAAGTTCTTCTATTTTAGATAAACTAATTCTTTTTTGAAATTGTTTTTGCAAAAGATAAGTTAATAAAGCTGAATTAATTATACTTCCCTTAACCCCTGTGCTTTTATATATATTAATGAGATTAGTATCAGAAACAGAAGCAGTTTTGCCAGCAGAAAATAAAAAGAATTTGAGTTCATTTTCCTTATTATATTTTTTAATATAATCTATTACAGCTCTCTCATCACTTGAAGTAACTGCATATTCATTTGAAGTTGCTTTAGCATCAATTACAGCAGTCGTCCGACCTTCTTTTTTAACTAAGACATCTGGATTTCGACCGTAGGAACCTATATGTTCTGTTTCATAACCCAATTTTTTGAATAAAATGCTGTTTGCCTTTTCAAACTCTAAATTTTCAGCTCCGCTTCTACCTAAAGAAATAAAGTCATCTGCGAAATAATTTAAATCTGGTTCTGATTGGTTTTTAAGAACTTCATTAATGTCAGCTTCAGAATACTGTGTTTTTGATGTTATAATTTTAACTGCTTCTGCTATATCTGTTACAGCTTCTTTTTTTAATAGAATATTATATCTGCTTTTAATAACTTTCTGCTTTATTTTTTGTGGTGATACACCTTTTTGATTTAAATCAGAAGCGGTGATACCCATTGAGGAATTCCATGATTTAGAATATTTATTATAAAATTTTAAATCTAGAAGGTGTTTTTCATCAGGATCAGCTTTATCTGGATAACCCTCAAAAGGAATAAGCTCCTGTGAAAACCTTTGAGTATCAAGCAAGTTTTTAATCTTTTCTTTATCTTTTAATTTAAAATTAGTATCTTCATCTTCAATTATTTCAATATCTGTCAGCTGTGTTTTCATTGTACTGACAACATCAAATCTACTTTTATAGTTAGCAGTCCAGCGTGAATTAGGTCTATATTTTAATTCTACAGCTAATTCAGCTTTCAAAACATCTCTAACTTTATCTGCATTCATCTCAGTTCTTTGAGAAATCTGTTCTATTTCTTCTTCAATTAAATCCCCATCAAAGGTGTTAATACCTCTTGATGAGTAATAATCAAAATATTCATTTAAAATAATTTTACTATCAGAAGATCTATATTCTAAAATTGATTTTTTTATTTTTTCTTTTTGATTATGATTTTCAGCAAAAACAACAAATCTGGCAGCTTCTTCTAAATCTATAGACTCTAAATCTTCATCCAGCAGCAGTTCAATAATAAATCTAAAAGGTTTAATTTGAAAATCATCTATAATTTTTGCATAATGCCTCCTAAAATAAGGACTTGGATACTGCATATTTAATATCTGTTTTTTTAATAATAATGATTGGATTTTAGTTGGCGTTCTTTTATCAAGGAGTTCTTCTCCTACTTTGGTTAGACGAATTTTATCATTAAAATCAATATATATCAATCCAAATGCTTTAAAGCTTGTAAAGTTGCATCTTATATTGCCGGGATTTTCATCCAATTTAATTCTCTCCCGCTTCAGACTATAGTCAACTAATTTCTTATCTATTTTATCTTGAAGTTTTTTATTCCACTTTTTACCTATTAGATCACCTTTTATGTAATCCAGAACTGTTAAAATAACATCGATACTTCTCTTCCCTCGGGGGATACCCCAGAACTTCCTTGCCATTAAAATCACTCCCAGACAGTTATTTGAGTTAATAACATAAATTAAATTTCTTCTAATTTATCTTTTAATTGATAAATAATTTCTTCTAAATTTTTTTCAAAAAAATAATTTTTATTAAGCCAATTATAAAATTCATCATCATTTAGTCCTTCTTCATTTATTTGACAGAGATTATCATATAGATCATTGAGTAACTTAATCTGACTGTCTTTCATGATTTATTCCCCCATTTTTTTAATTCTCTAGAAATGTTTTGAGAAATTATAAAATTTATAGTTTTTTCATAACATTAATTATGCAGCCAGTTTAAAATGTTTAGCCTGCCTAAATATTTAAATTCTGTATTTCTACAACATTAACTAATCTAAGTATTTCATAAAAAATTAAAATAATTACCCCTGCTCATCCAAAACATGCTCTTCCTTCTTGTCTTCAGCATAGATAAAGCGATCTGAACCAGAGGCAGTCATTTTAAGTTGAACCTTACCGATTCCAAATTCTTCATTAACCTGATGCTGAATGGCAGACTGAATCTCTGTTAAATTATATTCTCCTGGATCAATTTTTACAGCTTTATTCCGATCATTGTGATTAATAAAAAAGATATTATTGCTTTTGTTGATCTTGATTGGTCTTTTAACCGCATCTTTAGCTGCAAGATCCTCTAAGTCATAGGTGACTTTTTCTGGCTGCTGTGATTTGGTAACCTGTCACCCCTTTCTGCTCGAACATCAGGTTTATGAGGCTGGATTATTTTCTGGAAAAGAAGATTTTTGATTTGGCTTAGGACAGAGTTGGTTTTTTCTATGGCAGACATTTTTGGTCACCTCTTTTTTTAATAACTAAACGTATAAATTTAATAATTATAACTATGGTAATTTAAATCTACTAGCGGTAGTCCTTTAGTATAATTTATTATTAAAGAACTTCTTGGAGTTTTAAATTGTATAAGAGAATGTCCAATATTTTTATCATTATTTATAAAAAAATCATCTTTATTTATGGTATAGTCAAAAAGATTTAAAAAGTCAGCTCCTAAACCATGTTTAGTAGAGTTAAATTTAAAATGATCAATATTTTTTTCAGTAACTTTATTGAGTTCAAAATTCTTAACTTTAGAAGATAATTTTTGTTTTTCTTTAAAAGAAACTAACGAGTCTTTTATACCATGAAATGATATTATTTTACTTTTATTTTTGAAATTACTATATAGATAATTTAAATTATATAAATCATGATCTAAATCTAAGTTTTTTGCCATATAATCAAATTCTATTTGTAATAAAGAATTCTTAATTTTTTGTGTTAAATATCTACTATTGTTTAAATATTCTGGTAAAATCCACGCTGAATTATCAATTATTAGAGAAATTAAGTTTGGGGCAAAAGCATTTACTAAATAAGCTAAGTATCCACCATGAGAATGCCCATACACCATTATTTTACCTTTATTAAATTTCAGATTATTATCCTTTAAAATGTTAATAACTGCCAAAACAGCACTAATGTTGTCAATCGCCTGCATTATACCCATGTCATTAAAATTACTATATTCCTCACTCAATACAGCTTTTGCTTTAATTTTATAGTTATTATTATTTAATAACATTTTTTCTATTTCTGAATAGGTATATATCTTTTCATCATTATTAATTTTTGCTTTTTGTGGTAATTGCATATACTTATTACCAAAATAATCACATTGTACTGTCACTAGATTATACTCGTCAGCAAAATTATTCCTCATTTTTTTGTAAACCTTAGATTTAGAATTAGCACCAAACCCTGGAATAAATAAAACTATACCAGTTTTTTTATTAATACCATTATTAGGCTCATTAAAATAAATTTTCAAATTTCGTTTAGTTCCATCATATATACTCGGGTGTCCAGAAACTTCTATTTCATATTCTTTTGCCATTAAATTACCCCTTAAATTTTATTTCTTTTATTGAAGTAATGATATGTATTAATTCATCCTGTTTTAAATTAACACTACTGGGTAAACAAATACCTTCTTCCCATAATTTTTGAGTGTTTTCTCCATTAAAGTTATTATTACTATACATAGGCATTTCATTAATAGGCTTGAAAAATGGCCTAACCATAATCCCTTCACTTCTAAGCCTTTTATATAATTTTTTAGAATCCACTCCAAATTTATTTTCATCCACCAACATAGTAGATAACCAGTAGTTACTATAAGAGTCATCTAATTCTCTGGTTACAGTTATTCCCTCAATTGAATTTAGGTTTTCATAATAAAAATCATTGATTTCTCTTTTCTTTACAATAAATGCGTCAATTTGTTCTAACTGTGCTACGCCCATAGCAGCCTGAATGTTGGTTAAACGGTAGTTATAACCAACTTCATGATGAATAAACTGTACTGCATCATCTTTAGCCTGAGTAGTTAGATATCTGGCTTTTTCAGCCCACTGATCATTATCAGTTACAAGCATTCCACCCCCACCGGTAGTAATAAGTTTATTACCATTAAAAGAAAAGCAGCCAATATCTCCAAAAGTACCGGTCATTTGATCCTTATATTTTGATCCAAGTGACTCAGTAGCATCTTCAATCAAATAAACATCATATTTATCACAGACTTCAGCTATTTCTTTTATTTTAGCTGGCTGTCCATAAAGATGAACTACAATTACAGCTTTTGGTTTTTGATCCTTATCAATTAATTTTACAATTTTTGCTTCGAGTTTTGCTGGATCCATATTATAAGTATCTAATTCAGAATCAACAAATACAGGCTTTGCTCCACAATAAGCAACAGGATTAACAGTAGCAATAAAAGTTAAGGCTGGTACTAACACTGTATCTCCAGCTTCTACACCTAATATTTTTAAGGCTGTATGAATAGCAGCAGTTCCATTAACTGTAGCTACATCATTTTTGCTGCCAATATATTCAGCTAAATTATTTTCGAATTTATCAACATATTTTCCGGCTGATGAAACCCAGTTGGTATCAAGGCATTCTTTGATATATTCCCATTCATTACCGTTTAAATGAGGTACTGATAAAGGTATCTCTTTCATAAAATCATCCTTAAATATTCATTAATTATTTAAAACAAATTTTTCTCTATACTCATCATTTGCTTTTTTAAAGTCTTCATGCTGCCCGATATCTGCCCAGTATTCTCTAATTGGAAAAGCTCCAACAGATTCATTTTCATCTATTAACTCATTTATTAAATCAGTCATATCATAAAATTCATTATGTGGAATTCTATCCAATAGTTCTGGTTCTAAAATATAGACACCAGCATTTACAAAAACACTGTGGCTTGGCTTTTCTACTAAATTATGAACTTCCTGATTATCTATTTTAACTACTCCATAAGGAATTTGATAATTATATTCTCTGGAACCAATTGTCATTAGGTAACCATCTTCATTATGATATTTAATCATGCTATCAAAGTTCAATCGGGTTAATAAATCACCATTCATTACAAAAAATGGCTTATCTATCTTTTTGCTGATTAAACTTAAAGCTCCAGCTGTTCCCAATCTTTTTTCTTCACTAACATAATCTATGTTAACATCTAATTTGGAACCATCTCCAAAGTATCTTTTGATCTGCATTTCTTTATAGTTTGTACATAAGATAAAGTTGACAAAACCATATGATTTAAATTGTTCGATTATTGTTTCTAAAATAGGCTTATCTCCTATTTCTAATAAAGGTTTTGGAGTCTTATCAGTCAAAGGCCGTAATCTAGTTCCAAGTCCACCGACCATTAAAACAACGGTATTCTCTTTTTTATTTTCTTTAATTATTTCATTTAATAAAGCAAGATCTTTAACTCTTCCTTCATCATCTAAAAGAGGTATTTGATGAAAAGCTTTTTGTTTAAACTTAGCTAAGATTTCTTCTTTAGGAGTATTAAAATGCAAATAATAAAAGTCTTTATTCATTATTTCTGTCACTGATTTTTCCAGGTCAAGCCCTTTAATAATTCCTCTTCTAATATCACCATCTGTAATTGTTCCCAAAAGCTTTTTATCTTCATCTACTACCAAAACTATCTGTTTTGCAGTTTGATCAATTACTTTAAGTGCCTCTCTTATGTTTGTATCTGGTGAAATTAATAACTTATTTATATTTTCATTCACTTAATTCACCTCTTTTGCGTATAATACGGCCGGGATTCTCAACAACTACAGAGTTATCAGGAACATCTTTAATTATTACTGCTCCAGCTCCAATAAGACAATTATTTCCTATTTTTATTCCCTCTATAATTCTAGCCCCCATACCTATATGAGATAAATCTCCAATCTCATCATTACCCAATACAAGAAAGCCTTTATATATTTGATCCTCTGAATTATCTGCATCAGTAAATCCTATTATTTCAATATCTTGATATTGCTTTAAAACTTCCAAAACAACTGAATCATGTCCTCCTGGACCTAACAACACTAATTTTTTCAATTTATATCACCTATCAATAAATTTCTTTTAAAATCATGAATGCTTTTGTATATTCAGCTCCAGCAATAGCTCCACGAAAAGTTGCTAAAGCATTTATATTCTTTTCACTCCGTGGAAAAGGATGTTCTCCCATTTCCAAACTATATATTCATTATTTCAACTTTTTCTTAATAAAATCACTTATATCTGAAAAACAATTTGGCTGGAATATATTAGAGTTAAGAAATAGGGCAAACTCAGTTTCTGAAACTTTTTCATATGCCATAACTTTTTTATATAAGGATATTGAAATGATTTATTACAACTTAGTACTGATTCAAATACCGGTCCCTTCCTAAATATGGAGAATATGTTTGTTAAGCTCACTCATTCTTAGTTTTTCATTTTTTATTTATACCAGTAAAAGTTCAGCAACTATCTTTTCTGTTTTAGATAGTTCATAAAATTTTGCTGATGATATGCCATTAAGACTACCATGACGGTATCTATTATTATAATAATTCATATATTCGCTGACTTTTTTGTAAGCATCTATAAAGCTGATGAATTCATTGATTGAATAACAATCTTTTTCTAGAACTGAATGAATTGATTCTATATGAGTATTCATATTAGGCGTTCTAACTGGAATTTTCTGGTGCTCTAGACTTGAATTTTCACAGGTGTCTCCAAATAATTTAGAGACAAATTGTGGTCCGTTATCTGTTCTAATCTTAGGCAAATTCATGCCGTTATACAGCTTTCTTTTGTTTAAAGCAGCTTTTAATACTCTGCAGCTATCCTTAGCTTTACAACTTAGTCCAAGGTGATACTCAATAACTGTCTTATCAAAGACATCAATTACTGACATTTGGAAGAAGAATTGATCAGTTCCATCTATGTATCCATATTTTAAGTCCATCTGCCATAGTTGATCTGGTTCTGTAATTTCTTCCTGTTTGGCAATCTTTTTAGTTCGAATCTTTTTGATTTTTCTTTGCGGTCTTAATATGTCTAATCCTTTGCATAATCTATATACTTTTTTCTTGTTGATTTTCAATCTATAGTCTTCCTTTAGAATTATTGGAATTGCTGCTATTAGTGCTTTCACTTTTGGTTTCTCTATTTATGTTAATGTAATAAGTGGAAGAATTAAGCCCCACAAAGTCTAAAATAGCAGAGGTTTTATATCTTTTATTTATCCACTTTGATGCAATCTGAACTTTGAGGGCTATCGGGGGTTTACTTTATCTCGTAACTCCCTTAATATCGCCAGTTCTAATTCTTTTTCTGCTACAATTTTTTTGAGCTTATCATTTTCATCGCTCATTTTATCAAATCTATTTTCAATCTCTTTCATCTTCTTTTTTCATCTTTAGGAAAAGATCTAAAAGAGCCATTTTCATTGGAATATTTTCTGTTTGCCATTGGTGTTCCCCCTTGTAATTAGAGTATATCACTTCCAAACTTTTTCTCCAATTCTGTTAGGGGCTATATAGATTTATCATAAAAACATTCTGCACAACTTAATTTAAGGAATTAAATTTGCTTCATAACTAATTAACTTCATAAGAAATCTTTGTTAAAAATCATATTAAAGATTGTCATAAATTAGAGGGGTTGGCTCATTATCATTTACTTACTATATTTTTAAATATATTACTATTTGTTACTCTCAATAACATTTATTTAGGCTCTTCCTTCAATATCCATTTTCCATTTTCGTTTTTTAAAACATCTTTATTTGCATGTGAATCAACAATATCCCAAAATTCTTTCTCACTTAAGTTAAAATAATCTAAATAAAAATCTAAATATTCCTCAGGGAAATCCCCATCATATTTTTTTATATATTCTAGTCCTTTATCTCTAGTCATCCTATCTGCTCTTATTTCAATATTAACATCAGAAGTTGCTCGGCCAAATCCGAATTTAACAAACATTAAATATGCATGCAAATCTTGTAACTTATCATCTAATTGAGCATAATCGGTAAATGTTCCAATAGAACTATCTCCAAGTGTCTGAAGACCACATTTATCCTTGGCTAATTCAGCATGCTTCTTTGGGTCCCAATTTTCAAAATTTGACCAGTGGGTAGCAAATAAATTATTGTTTTCAATTTCTTCTTCAGAAGGTAATAGCCACCACTTAAGTTCATGCTTATTAAATTCACTTAGAAACTCTTTTGGATCATGTCCACTATAGTAATATTTAACCAGATAATCTCTGTCAATCTCAGTTTTATATTGTGTTTTAGCACCTCCATATTCTACTTCACCATCTTCCCCATACATTATAAATGGAATATCAAAGTGATTTGCTAATCTAATTATTGCTGTAGATATCCCCATTACAAAAGGCATTTTAGGCCTTCCTTGCTCTTTAAAACCTTTTATAGCTAATTTATTATAAACTTTTGGATTAGGAGTAATCATTATATGATCAAACCCAGAATTTATAAAGTTATTTAAATTTTCTCTACCTAATTCAGTTTGAGCTTGGGGCTTAAAAGTTACTGTAAGCGGATGCATCCCTAGCTCATGTTTTAACTTCCAAGCAACATAAGAACCATCTTTCCCGCCACTACAAGGTACTATAACATCCCAATTATCCCCATTATTATCTCTATATTCATCACAAATATTTTCCAATCTGCTCCATCTTTCTTTCCAATTAATCTCATTCTTTTTTTTCTCAGCCCATTCACATGCATTGCAAACTCCATTTTCATTAAAATTAACTCTAGGACGAGTTTCAGGCGTAAGACATTTTTTGCAATATTTCATAAATAACCACTCCTATTTTATGTTTTTATATCCAAATTTTTTGTTATTCTCTACTAATTCATTTTTGATTTTCAAATTACAATTTTTAAGTAATTTTGATATATCATGCTTTCCTTTTACATAATTTATTTTCTCAATTTGCTCATCCGTTTTTTTTGTTAAATCTGCATTTAAAAATTGTGCCATTTCCAATACAATATCATTTGGGAAAGCTACTAAATCTTCATACTTTATTTCTTTTATTCTTGTTTTTTCATTTGATTTTTTAGTTTTACTAAAAAGATCTTGTCGAAAACTAAATAGTGAATTTAAAACCATAGCACTTCTAGTAATTTCATTAGCATTTTCCCATAACTTAATATATTCTTCTTTTAAAAAATAGGGAATATTATATTTAGTATTTGAATTCAAATACGGCCAGTTAGAAAAATACTCTGTTGAACTCAAATTTTTATCGCTAAACCATTCTTTTTTAACTATCGAACCCAACACTGAAAATAAATCCCTTTTAATATCAATTATTTTAAAATCCTTAATATTTTCCAATAAAATTTGGGGTAAAAAATAAACACTAGGACTTTTAAATACTAATTTGCTATCTAACTTATTAATTAAATTTATCGAATCATTCGTATCACAAATGTTCTCCCTACGCTCTTTTATAACTTCAGGTGATTTCATATTCAATATATAGCTATCATCTGATGGTTTCATATTATAATAGCGACCACTATGATAGTTTACCATTATATCTTCAGCTAAATATGTTCTAAGAATTTGAATAGCAATATCATTATTAATTTCAGATTTTTTTAATAATGCATCTAATGTAAAAACTATCGGTGGTTCAAATGAATATTCGACATTTTTAAATGAACCCAAAATATTTCCTGTTAGAGTAGTACCACTTCTAAATATTCCAGTTATCATAATTGTTTTATTCATAATATCATAATGATGCTTAGGATAAAACATATTACACCTCCTTCAATTGTGCTAATTAAAATATTATAATTTAACGCTAAACCTTTTAATTAATCTAGAACAAATTAATATATGATTATTTAACTAGTACAAATTTCAAATTAAATAAAAAAATTTGCTTCATTATAAAGTATTAATTTATGTTTTTTTCCATTAAATTAATATCTAATCGAATTTCATAAAAATAAACCTTGATATAACAAAGATTTTAATGATATAAAAAGGGCTTCACCCCATCTTGTCGAATTAAATAGTAGCACCCATAAAATACGAAAGAAGGTGAAGCCCTATTAATAATATTCGACAAGAGTG
>Ga0182239_1000251_pt1 | contig 20466 bp, 15 predicted proteins | sample hydfrate6_PW_210_FD_132456 | JGI IMG/M metagenome (GOLD analysis project Ga0182239, IMG submission 132456) | Subsurface microbial communities from deep shales in Texas, USA - hydraulic fracturing test 6_PW_210 | ecosystem: Environmental > Aquatic > Deep subsurface > Shale gas/oil reservoir >... | reverse complement strand
TTTCTTCTGTCATGGTCTTCCTCCTAGAGCATACCGATTGCCTTTTGTACCAGCCTGATTCCGGAAAATAGCATGACTGCGATGATCAGGTAACGAATAAAACCGGCCTTGACCTTGAGCATGATCCTGGCCCCGATCAGGGTGCCCACAATGAGTCCGATCATGCTGGGCACGGCAAAGAGGGGAAACATGCCTCCGCCCACGATATATGGCCAAACCGCGGCCGTATCACCCAGGGAGATCATGACCTTGCTGCAGGTGGCGGCCACTTTTAAAGGGGCCATCATGACCAGGTTGAAGACCGGGACCATGGCCCACCCGGCTCCCAGGCCGAACAGTCCGGAAATGAGCCCTACCCCGCAAAAAAGGCACAGCCCCAGGGCTGTTCGGGTCAGCTTGTAGTCCACCACTTTGCCCAGGGAGGCCTCGTAGTATGGCGTAGCCAGGCCGAGCTTGGCCGTCAGCTTGTCCACATGACTGACTTCCGGGTATTCCGATTTCCCGCCGAAAAAGATGAACAGCATTGCGATGCCGATAACGATAATACCCAGGGCACCGTTGATGAAGGCTTCTCCGCCCTTGCCCATATGGGCCTGGATGTATCCGGCCAGAAGGGCCCCGATAACCGCAAATACCGTGTAGGGAACGGCTCCGGTGAACAGCAGCCGGATATTGGCGATCCCCCGGCGCAGAAAAGGCCTGGCCGCCACCAGGGCCCCGGCCATGGCCACAAACAGGCCTGTAGAGCGGATGATATAGGAGTCAATGGGGGTAAATCCCATGAACAGCGGAGTGAAAATAACTCCACCTCCAACTCCGGCCAGAACGGCAAATATCCCAATCGCTGTGCACACTAAAAGTAAACCAATAAAAAACATCAGCGGGCTCATGCCCATGGGCTCAATCCCGTTCGCGGCATGGATGGTACCCACGCTGACCACCACAGCCAGAACAATGAACAAGGCCCATCCCAATCCCTTGAGAATGGCTTTTCTTTTGGCCAGAAACGCTTTCATGCACCTTCTCCTTGGTCATGCATTGATTTCCACTCCATAGGAATAGAACAACCACATTCGAGTGCCTTAGCTCTAAACATCGCAACCGCAAAAATGTTCATTTGATGTTTCGTGATTCCATTTTTCATAGCTCGTGCATATCCATTCCCCCTTTGTTTTTCCAATCCTCCCCAGTCCTTGTGAATTTTTACACAAATCAATTCATTTCATTTAAAGCTTTTCCCTTTTCTTGTCAAAAAGAATTTTCAAACCTTTTCATTTCATGTCAATTTGTGCCAAGCAAAGCTGTGCAAAGTTTATCACCATTTTTTTTCTTCATATGCAGAGTATTTCATCATACACAGAGAAAAGATTGTGGTCCTCTCTATTGGCCACCCGGCGGATGCCACAGTCTAGCCGCATTCTTCCAGATAAAGGCAGGGCACAACAAATTCCGGGCACCCAATTTGCATGAGAGATCTCACTCCGATTGGAGGCTGTACATACTTGCGAAAATTTTGGCCTGACAGTTCATACAGTGTATTTGCGCCAGAGATAATTCTTGCTATCAAACCAGGTGTGGCATGCGCCAGGGGCACAACGTGATCATGACAAAGACCCAGCTGGAGTGAGGAGTGATCAGGAACAAAAACAGCAGTCCACCCATAAACCACAATCTGTTGTGTGAATCCATCCATACCCATGGCTTGGCGTTGTTTCACCCGGATGGAGAGTTAGCTCAGGCCTGTCCGGATTTTATGCAGCTATGTCCCTGTGCAGATTCCGGGGCTCCTTCTCTCAATCTCTTTCAGAACTTTCGTTTGAGTGCAGAGACCAAAGAAAAAGTGAAGGCCAATCTTTTCGCCTCCTGCGTTGCCCTGTATATCCCAGGCTGTTTTCCGCCGGAGGCGGGGCAGAATTTTTATCGACTGGAAATGACTCTCATTCCCCTGCCTGTACTTGCCAGAATAGCTGTTCTGGTCCAGCCCTTAAGTGCACAGCAAGAGGGGATGATGGTTATGGAGGGCCTGGATACCTACAAATTCATCACTGATAAGCTGGACGACATTATTTTTTTGCAGGATCAAAATGGCTGCATATTGTATGTCAATGAAAGCGCCTTTCGCTTGTTGGGCTACACACAGAAGGAGCTTATGCACCAAGAGGCCCTGGATCTTTATCATCAAGAAGACAGAAAGAAAGTCGGGGATTCCTTGCAGGACCTCAAATCCCAGCACACAGAGGAGTCCATTATTGAGGTCAGGATGTGCCATCAGGATGGGCATTACATATGGGTCGAATCCCGGGCCAGGATTTTTCAGTCTGATACCATGCGGGTTATTCTCACTGTGAACCGGGATATCACCCAGCGCAAACAGACTGAAGAACAAATAAAGTTTATGACCTTTCATGATTCTTTGACCGGGCTGTTTAACCGCAATTATTTTGAACAGGAAATGAACCGGGTCGCTGAAGCCCGGTATGAAATGGTGGGTTTGATCATATGCGATGTGGACTGCTTGAAGATAATAAACGACACTCTAGGTCACGAAAAGGGGGATCAACTGATTAAGGCTGCCGCGGAAACCCTCCTGAGCTCATTTCGGATCAGCGATATGGTGGCCCGCATAGGTGGTGACGAGTTTGCCGTGTTATTGCCCAACGCCTCGCGCAAGGATTTGATCCATGCCATCAAGCGGATCAAAAAGAACATGAACCGCTATAACAGCTCTCACGCCGAGCTTCCTCTGCACTTGTCCATCGGCTATGCCATGCATGAGTCCCCTCCTTTTGATATGCAGGCCCTGTTCAAGCAAGCCGATGATTCGATGTACCGGAACAAAATGTACAATAAGCGGAGGCATAAGACGGATACCTATGGCATTTTGCTGTCCATGCTCAATCAGCGCGAACCAGGCAATGAACAGCGAAGGCGCACTTTGGAGGAGAAGATCCGCAAACTGGCCCACGTCCTGGAATTCTCTGCCCAGGAAACCGAGGACCTGCTTTTGTTTGCCAAGGTGCACAATGTTGGATTGCTCGGCGTACCAAAAGAGATTAGTGACAAGGATACACCCTTAAGCCGGGAAGAGCTGGCAGTGATCCGCAAACAGGCGGAAACAGGATATCGTATCGCTCGCTACACCAAAGAGCTGCAGCCCATTGCCGAGTGGATATACAGGCAGCATGAATGGTGGAACGGACAAGGGTATCCACTTGGATTGAGGGGAGAAAACATCCCCTTGCCTTCCCGGATCATGTCCATTCTCAAGGCCTATACAGCCATGACCATGCCCAGGCCCTACCATTCGCCCAAATCCCATGTCCAGGCCCTGTCAGAGTTGAGGAAAGGGGCTGGAACCCAATTCGATCCCCATTTGGTTCAAGTCTTTATCCACTGTGAAAATACCCAGTAATCCCGCCTGAAACCTGAAAATCCATGGTGCCGAATTTGTTGACCGGTATCGGCAGTGGTTTTTTGTTTTTCCCGGGCTTGCCCCACGACCGGTTCCAGGCTACATTTTGGGGCTACGGATGGCCTGCATATTTGATTTCGCAGGTGCACGACAGGTCCATGGAACAAGGGCAATAAAGACTTTCACAAAATTTATTGCAAGGGATAATTGCTGATCACCGCCTTGCAGGGAAAGGTCCCCTGAATTTTGCAAGGGTGGCTGAATGTCTTGCCCTTCTTGATGCGAGAAACTTTAGTACCCAGTGTGTTCCAACATCTTATGTCACATTTTTTTCCCAGGCGCACTTTTTCCAGGCGGGACATGCTCAGGGCCTTGACCGGCCGTCTTCGCCAGGACGCGACCCCCCAGGCCCCAACCGGCCGAGATCCCCAATCCAGGGCTATAGATCGTCTTATTGAACAGAATCAGCTGGAGGACGCAATAACCGGTCTGCAGACACTGCTGGAAAAAAGCCCGGACCATTTACAGGCCCAGCGGAAACTGGGGTATTGCCTGTTACAGGCTGGCCGCCTGTCAGAGGCCGGCCGGATGTTTGAGACCATATTGGCCCGGCATCCGCATGACGTGTTCACTCTCCTGCACTTCGGGTTGGTTCTGACCCGGCAGGATCGACTGCCTGAGGCTATATCGGTATGGAGAAGATACATGAATACCGACCAGCCGGTTATCCAGCGAGCTCTGAATTTACAGATAGCTCTTTATGAAACAGGCGGTCCTTCAAGTCCGGAGCAGGTGGCAGAGAACATCCAGCAAGCCATCGCCGAGCAACAAAAGCTGGATCAAACAGGGTGACTTTTGCCTTGAGTACCCTCTCCCCCTTGCCTCAGAAGGCAAAATGGATTAGATTCATGCGGCTTGAGACACCTTTGGTCCGGGCCAAAGAGGTATGGAAATGCAATCAAGGGAATTTTGCTCCATGCAGGCTTTTCTCTTGAGCATTCCGTAGCTCTTCAGAATGGAGGAATTATGACTTTTGCCAACTCATGGCTAAGGTAGGATTGTATGAAGGAAAGTTTTGACAAACTCAAGATTGTGGCCGAGCGTATTGTCGAACTGGATGACCGGGTGATCGAGGTTTTTGTCCACTCCGATGCACCCAGAGATCCCCTCCAGGGAGACGAGGTGGACCTGGTCTGTCATCTGGCCGATCCTGGCATTACGCAAGATCTGGAGGCATATAATGATCAGGGTTTTGCCTGGGGACTGGATGTGGCCGAGAAAATTCAGCCTGTCCTTGAAGAGCAGGGAATTGATATCGAGGTCATCATTTCCCCGTTTAACTTCCAGATGCACGATGCAGGCGAGTACGGAGAGTACTACCGTTCTTTATTTCTCAAACCGGGATTCGAACCGGTCCTGGATGCAGCTGACCAGCAAAAAAGGAACCGCGAGGAGCACATGATCGGGGATCTGGAGCAGGAGTAAACTTCCTTTTACTCCCAACAATTGCCAGGGATCAAAGCAGTGCGAATCGGCCCCGGGTCATCTGATTACGGTGCATGCGGAGAATAGATATAGGAAAAGACTGTCCGCTGCCCGGTCGCTGTCTGAGTACCCGGCCATTTTGCCGTCAGTCCCAATATCCAGGATAATACTGACGACGGTTCTTCCGGTCCTTCTATGTAGCTTATTGGCCCTTTGATTCCAGCCATGCCTTTGAGCTGGTTCTTTGCGTCGCTTAAGCTGCCCAGGGAATCGACAAGTCCCTCCTTCTGAGCCTGTCTGCCGGTAAAAGCTCGACCGTCGGCCAGATGTCGCACCTGGTCCAGGTTCAGACTCCTGCCCTGGGCTACAGCCAGGACAAACTGCTGGTGCAGGTCCTGAATCAGGTTCTCAAAGTATTCCCGTTCTGCTTCACTGAGTGACTGGGTAGGGGACCCGGCGTCCTTGAGCCGCCCGCTGCTTACCGTTTGATCCACAACCCCGATGCGGTGTAAAAGATCTTCAAAGGACAGCATCTGGGCCTTGACGCCAATGCTTCCGGTGATACTGCCCGGGTTGGCCATGATCCGATCCGCGGCACAGGCGATGTAGTATCCGCCGGATGCGGCCACAGCGCCCATGGAAGCCAGGACCGGTTTGCGCAGGGCCAATTTGCTCACTGCTTCGTAGATTTCCTGGGAGGGGGCCACCACCCCGCCAGGCGAGTCAATGCGCACCAGGACAGCCCGGACCGCATCATCCTGGGCCAGGTGCTCAATCCAGTCCGTTGTCCTGCGGGAGTCGACAATAGTTCCGCGAATATGGACTATGCCAACCTTGGTCGCAAACCAGGAGATATCACCGCTGCGCAGAGATGAAAAAAAGGCCATGGCCCCAAAAGTCAGGACCACGGCCGTAAAAACAAGAAGCAAACCAAACAGCAGCGGATGCCTTTGGCTAAATCTACTCCTCATCGTCGGAGGAATTCCCCTCGTCTTCCAGTTTTTGCCGGATGAGATCACCCAGGTTACTGCCGGTTGGAGCAGCTCCAGAGCCTCGCTGCTCTTGTGCCCGCTTGCGTTCTTCCTCTTCAAGGTGGGACTTGATGGACAGGCCCAGACGCCGCTCGTCTGCGCTGACCCTGATCACCTTGGCTGTGACCTCCTGACCCACTTCATAGAGTTCGCTGGGGGCCTTGATCTTTTTGGGACTGAGCTCTGAGAGATGGACCAGGCCTTCGATTCCCTCCTGCACTTCAACAAACAGGCCAAAATCGGTGATGTTGGTAATGGTCCCACTGACCGTGGTCCCTTCCGGGAAGAGTTGCGGGATCTGCAGCCAGGGATCGTCGGTTAATTGTTTGACCCCTAAGGTGAACTTTTCATTTTCCTTGTCCACAGTGAGCACCTTGGCCTGGATCATGTCTCCGACATTATACATTTCGCCGGGATGATGAATTTTTTTGGTCCAGGACAGGTCAGAGACATGGATGAGTCCGTCGATTCCGTCTTCAATGCCGATGAAGATGCCAAAATCAGTGATGTTTTTGATCGGCGCTTCCAGGATTGTCCCTTCCGGATATTTTTCATAGACCAGATCCCAGGGGTTGGGTCTGACCTGCTTCATGCCCAGGGAGATGCGTTTGCGTTCGGCGTCCACGCTTAAAATGACCACGTCGACTTCATCGCCAACATGAACCATTTGCGAGGGGTGACGAAGTTTGCGGGTCCAGGACATTTCAGAAATGTGAACCAGGCCCTCGACTCCGGGTTCCAGCTCCACAAAGGCCCCGTAGTCCACAATATTGGTCACCTTTCCAGTGAAGCGTTGTTCTGGCGGATATTTCTCAGCAATCCCGTCCCAAGGGTTGGGTACCAGTTGCTTCATGCCAAGTGAAACTTTCTGCCCGTCCCGGTCATAGTTCAGGACCTTCAGTTCCAGGCTGTCCCCCATTTGGACCATTTCTTTGGGATGCTTGATCCTCTTCCAGGACATATCTGTGATGTGCAGCAGACCGTCCAGACCGCCGAGATCGACAAAGACCCCGTATTCGGTGATGTTTTTGACCTTCCCGGTCAGAATCTGTCCTTCTTCCAAAGTTTCCAGGAGTTGATCACGCTGGTGTTCGCGCTCTTCTTCCAGGATGACCCGGCGAGATACGATCACATTGCTGCGTTTGCGGTTGATCTTCAAGATGCGGAAATCATACTCCTGATTGACCAGGGCATCCATATCCGGTACTGGCCGCAGGTCTACGTGCGAGCCGGGCAAAAAGGCTTCAATGCCCTGGATTTCCACGGTATACCCACCCTTGATTCGCTGGATGATGGTCCCTTTGACGTTCTTTTCCTGTTCTTGCAGGGCTTCAAGTTCATCAAGGACCTTCATCCGCTTGGCCCGGCGATGGGACAGGGAAATAGTTCCTTCCATGTCGTCTTTGTGAACCACAAAGACATCAACTTTGTCCCCCACCTGAACAGTGAGATTGCCGTCCCGGTCCTTGAATTCCTCTGCTGAAATCTGCCCTTCAGATTTGAAATTCACATCCACAAGGATATGCTCGTCTCCGAGCTTAACCACTGTTCCGGTGATGATACTCCCATCTTCGAGTTCACCAAAGTCGGAATGGAGATAATTCTCCAGGGCTGCTTCGAAGTCGGTTTCGTCCATGGACATTTCGTTTTCGGAATTCATGTCTTGGTTGCCTAAATACTCTGGTTGTGTTGTGTGCATCAAACTCATACCCCCTAGCACGGTAAATTTGGTGATACTTATCAGATCATGTTTTGCAATGCAACTGAAACAAGGCCAAAAAACAAAATTTCATTCCTGGGCTGGTTCGGACTCATTTTCCAGGGCCAGGGCAGACAGGTCGTAGGTCATGCTGTCCATCACTTCGGCCCGGATCATATCTCCCGGTCTGGCCCATCTTGAACTCAGATACGTCAATCCATCCACCTCCGGGGCCTGGAACCAGGCCCGGCCCTGGAACAGAGCAGGCCATTCCGGCTCTGACTGGTCCACCAGGACCTGCAGGGTTTCTCCAACGCAGCTGGCCAGAATCTCCTGGCTGATATCGGCCTGAACCCGCATGAGCTCCTGTTGTCTCTGTTCTTTGACCTCATCCGGCACCTGACCGGGAAGGCGAGCCGCAGCTGTGCCCTCCTCAGCTGAAAAAGGAAACACACCCACATGCCAAAAGCGCATTTCCTGAACAAAGGATACCAGAGATTGGAAATGGGCTTCTGTTTCACCCGGATATCCTACTATCAGACTGGTGCGCACACAGGCCCGGGGAATTATGGACTTGATGCGGTCCACAATCCGGCGGGGATCCTTGGAAAAAGGCCGTCCCATATGACTCAGGATGTCCGGATGGGAATGCTGCAATGGAACATCAAAATACGGGAGAAGAGGCAACCCGGTCCGGGAAATGAATTGCAGCAAATCGCTGCTCACTCCAGTGGGATACAGATACATGAGCCGGATCCAATCCAGACCGGAGATGTCAAGGAGTGACTCCAGGAGGTGGTAAAGCCTGGTTGATCCCGGTCCCCAATCCCGCCCGTAGGCGGTCAGATCCTGGGCTACAAGACATAACTCCCGAACACCCTGATCCCGAAGTCGCCTGGTCTCTTCCTGTAACAAATCCGCGGGCACAGATCGCAATGGTCCGCGTATCGAGGGTATAGTGCAAAATGCACACCGATGTTCACATCCTTCGCTGATTTTGAGGTAGGCATATCCCGGAGGCGTGGTCAGCAAACGGTGCGGAGCATCCTGTGGGATATCAAAATACGTGGAAAGTCGGCGGGCAAAGAAAACTTGATCCTGGACTGAGAGCCACAGATCGACCTCTGGCAGTTCCCGGGCCAGCTCCTGCTGCCCATACCGGCCGGGCAGACATCCGGCTACGGCCAATACCGGGCGGCGAGACTCACCCTCCAGTTGGAGGGCAATTTCCAGTATGGTCTGGACTGATTCCTCCACTGCCGGCCGGATGAAGGCACAGGTATTGATCAGCACCAGATCGGCTTCAGAGATATCCGCAGCCGGTTGATAGGCCTGGCCCAGTTGACCAAGCATGTTTTCTGTATCGACCCGGTTCTTGGGACAGCCAAGACTTATGGTATAGACGCGAAGAGTTGCAGGCATTTTTCAAGACCCTTGGACTGTTTCCCCGATTATTGATGTCTGGATCAAAAGAAGATAATCATGAAGACCGCATCAGCCTTTAGATCCAGGAGGAAATAACCATGCGTGCATTCTGCAACAGCTTGCACACAGGTATGCCTTTCTATGCACCTCACAGGCCCCAGGCCCGGGGCATGCAGTACCTTTTTGGGGTTCTGGTGTGTTCACTCGTCCTATTTTTTATGATGCCCGCCTCACTTGCTGCGCAAAGCTCAGACCAGGAAAGCAAGGCCCGCCCAGCATCAGAAGAGGCTGACAAGACGGGCCAGGAAGAAAGATCCCTGTCCACTCTGCTCCAAGCCCAGAAAGAGGCCTTAAAGGAACAGCAAAGCCAGGTGAAGAGCCTGGAGAAAAAGCTGCCCCAGGTTTTGAGCTCCCTGAGCAGCGAGATAGAAAGTATTTCCAGCCGGCTCAATGTCTTGATCCAGCTGAAGGGATTTATCAAACAGAACTTCAAAGAATTAGTTATCTTGAAGCGAAATGTCAGTCAATTGCAGCAAGGCCTGCAGCATGCCCTGCAGCCAGTGAATAAAGCCCATAGTGACCTTGATTCCCTGTACAAAAGAGTACAAGACAGGCAGGAAGATATCCGCAATCAGCTGGCCATTTCTCCTCAAGCCCTGGGTGAAGACAAGGCCAGACAGGAAATGGCCCAGATCAGATCCATGCTGAACAGGATTGAAGAGCTTCAACTCCAATTACAAAATGGCCGTGCGCCGGTCCTGGAGCTGGAAAACCGGATTCAGGAGTTTGAAAAACTGGTCAGCCAGGATCTGCAACAATCATGGAAAGAATACTTCCTGGAACCCAGCTTCACTCTATTTAAGCTGAGCAGCGGTGAGGTGAAAGCTCAGTTCAGTGAATGGAAGCAGAATCTTCCTGTTTATACCCATCTTTTCGTCCTGGGGAATTTTAATTGGACCTTCTTTCTCCTGCAAGTCCTGAGCCTGTTTTCCCTGTTCTGTCTCGCCTCTCTGGCCCTGGTGGCCATTATCAAACAGAAGAACCCGGACGGTATGCCCCTGAAGCGGATGCTGCCGCCGCCCTTGTTCATCTCCTTGGCCCTGGCCATTCTCGTGGCCAATACCTTTTTTCAAAGCAGCTTTCAATCCTTGATCTTTCAGACCCTGGGACAGATCATCCTGGGATGGGGGCTTATTCTGCTCTTGTGGCTGATCAGGTTCTCCATGGTCGATGAGTCTGAGTTCTATTCCAACCCCTTGCGCCTGCTGTGGTTTCCCTTTGCCTTTTCCCTGGTCCTGCAAAATGTCATTTTGCCGCCAGTACTCACCGGACTGGCCTGGATTCTTCTTTTGGCCATATTCATTGCTTTTTTCAAGCGGCACAAAACAAAGATTGAGGTCAAGCTGGAACGAATCCTGTACCGGATCACGATTGTTCTGTTTACTTTATTTATTATGGTGACTCTGGCTGGCTGGGTGCACATGAGTTTGCTGCTCACCTCCCTGTGGTTTATATTTTGCGTATGTCTCCAGGTAGGCAACTGCACCACCGGCCTGCTGAAGAATAAGACCAGGCAGTTCCCGGAGAACACCCTTGGCTTTTTGGGCCGCGGGCTGGTCCAGGGGGCGGGAGTCCCGGTTCTCTGGCTGTTTTCCTTTTCCTTTATAGTCCTCTGGCTGGGCATGACCCTGGGCGATTTCCAATTCCTCAGGGAGCTGTCCAGGCTCAAGCTGGGCTGGGGCTTTTTGTCTATCAACATCTTCCGCCTGTTCATTGTTCTTATCAGCTTCTATTTGGCCCGGTCCGGCTTGGTGGTCCTCAAGTCCCTGCTGCAAAGTGCTGCCGAACTGCACAGCTCTCTGGACAGCGGAACCGTGGGATCCTTGAACATCCTTTTGACCTACGGGGTATGGAGCCTGTATATCATCCTGGCCCTGGCCTTTCTCGGCCTGGATCTGACCAGTCTGAGCGTGGTTGCAGGCGGACTCAGTGTGGGGATTGGTTTTGGGCTGCAAAGCATAATCAATAATTTCATAAGTGGAATCATTCTCCTCTTTGGCCGCTCCATCCAGCCGGGGGACGTGATTCAGATCCGGGATTTGTGGGCGGAAGTCAAACAGATCAACATCCGGACGACAGAGGTCCAGACCTTTGACCGCTCCACCATTTTACTGCCCAATTCCAAACTGATCAGCGAGGAAATCACCAACTGGACCCATCGCCAGGACAAGACCCTGCGCCGCAAGGTGCGGGTGCACGTGGCCTACGGCACAGATATTGAGCTGGTTCGGCGCCTTTTACTCTATATTGCAGACACCCATCCACATATATTAAAAGTGCCCTCAGCCTTTGTCCGGTTTGCTGATTTTGGAGAAAGCGCCCTGGAGTTTACCCTGTATTTTTATGCTTCTATTGATTACGGCTGGATGGCGGAGTCTGATCTTCGCTATGACATCAATAAGATCTTTCAGGAATACGGCGTTGTTGTTTCCTTTCCTCAGCGCGATATTCACCTCCGGAGTCTGGACGGTTTGGATGCTTTGGCCTCCAGGCTGGGCCTGCCCGGGGAATCAAAGAATGAGGGCAAAGAACTCCCGGCAGAGGAATAGACCTGGAGCCTCGTGCGCTGGCACACTTAAGGGCAACAGTTTCTTTCTCGATCAAACCGGCCTGTACGGCCAGCGGTCCGGCCATGACGGAACTCGTATAAATAAAATACATAATGTTCCGCGCAGCCGCCGGCTATGCTCGTATGAAACAAGATCTTTCTTTGTCCGTCATTCCCGCGAAGGCGGGAATCCAGAACAGATAGAATGGCTTTCCCTAGATTGCCCGGCACTCACTTGCAGGATAATTTTCTTTGCTTACATGGGACATTCTCACTGCAAGTGAGTGCCGGGTCGGGCAATGACGGAGAAGGACATCCCAAAGTTTCATCACTGATCAATCCGGCAAACTTCTCCTTTTTTTGCCCGCTTTGGGGCAAAAAATATTTCAGATTTGCCGGAGGCAAAGCTGAACAGGAGACGCTATGCACGTTGTACTGGCCAGTTCGAATACGGGAAAGATTGCCGAGATCAAAGATCTCCTCCGGGAATTTGACGCGGGATTACAGGTCTCTGGTCTTGCAGATTTCCCGCATATCGGCCCGGTCCCTGAACCGGGAGAGACGTTTGAGGCCAATGCCTTGTACAAGGCCCAGTATGTCTGCCAACGAACCGGGCTTGTCTCTCTGGCTGATGATTCCGGTCTGGAAGTGGATGCCCTGAACGGCGCTCCAGGGGTATACTCGGCCCGCTACAGTGGTGAACAGGCCACAGATGAAGCAAACAATGCCAAACTTCTCAAGGCCCTGGCCGGGGTCAATGATGAAGACCGCCGGGCCAGATTCTGCTGTGTCCTGGCCGCAGTGGCCCCCAACGGCGAACAGCTCCTCCTGGACGGGACTTGGGAGGGCTGGATCGCAACCTCGCCCCGGGGGGGGCGGGGATTTGGCTACGATCCTATATTTATTGATAAGGAAAGCGGGCGGACGGCAGCAGAAATGAGCAGGGAGGCGAAGTCCAGCCGCAGTCACCGGGGGCAGGCCTTGCGCAAACTGATCCGTTTGTGGCCGGAGTTTGCATCCAGGGCTGCCAGATGACAGAGGACAGAAGACAGAGATCAGAGATCAGAGATCAGAGATCAGAAGACAGAGGACAGCGCCGCCTCTGGCTGTGACCGCCAGTTTGATCGAGAAAGAAACAGAGTATGAAAAGGGCTGGGCTTGGGGTCAAGCCCGCCCTACGCAAAAGCCGGCTCACCAGTAGGCCGCCCGGCACTCACTTTGAGAATGGGCGTCTGTTTTTGGTAGTAACTTTTGAAATCAAAGGGAGTGCCGGGCAGGCCATCTGGGGTGTAAAATCTCGTTTTATACGAGGTTTCTGGAAAATCAAGACATTATGCAAGTTCCTGCTGCTCTGCCTGAAACCTGATCCCGCCACTGGCGGGTGAGAAGCAGGGGCGAATAATCATTTAGTTTATCAAGAAAATACACAACATCAGCGTTCAGCGCCGCCAGTGGCGGCGCTGAACGCTCAAAAAACATGGAGAGCATCCAATGTGCGGTATAATCGGATACAGCGGACACCGACCGGCGATTCCGGTCATTATGGACGGCCTGCGCCGGCTGGAATACCGGGGATACGACTCGGCTGGCGTGGCCTATATCCAGAACAAGCAGCTGGGCACCATCAGAGCTCAAGGCAAACTGGACCAGCTCGCAGCCAGGATTGAGACCTGCGATGTGGTCCACGCCACCACCGGACTGGGTCATACGCGCTGGGCCACGCATGGCCTGCCCACAGAGCACAACGCCCATCCTCACCGGGATTCTGAGTCTCATCTGGCCCTGGTGCACAACGGGATCATTGAGAACTTTTACAGCTTAAAGCAAGAGCTGCAGGCCGAGGGTGTAGAGTTTAGCTCAGAAACCGACACTGAAGTCCTGGTTCATCTCATCAGCAGATATGTGGATCAGGGACAAAGCGTTCCCCAGGCCATCAAGGCCACCCTGGACCGGGTTGAGGGATCATACGCCCTGGCGGTGATCAATGTCCAGGCTCCGGAGGAAATCTGGGCCGCCCGGCACTCAAGCCCGCTTATTCTGGGACTGGGGACCGGAGAAAACTTCGTGGCTTCGGACATTCCGGCCTTTTTGCCTTATACCCGGGAAGTGGTTTTTCTGGAAGACTGGGAACTGGTTCAGGTCAGTCCGGCGTCCTGGAAGGTTTTTGACTTAAGGACTATGCAGGAGGTGCAAAAGGAGGCGCAGCATATTTCCTGGGATGTCCAGGCGGCCCAGAAAACGGGGTATAAGCACTTCATGCTCAAGGAAATCATGGAACAGCCCCAGGTTATCCGGGACTGTACAGCTGGAAGGATCGATCCTGAGCAAGGCCAGGTTATCCTGAGTGAGATCCAGGACCTGCCAGTGCCCGAAGTCTTGCACATTGTTGCCTGCGGCACATCCTATCATGCCGGATTGTGGGCCAAATATCTTCTGGAAAAATGGGCCCAGATCCCGGTCCAGATCGACATAGCCTCGGAATTTCGTTACCGCAGTCCCATCCTCAGGGAAAAGGACCTGGTTTTGACTATCAGCCAGTCCGGTGAAACCGCTGATACCCTGGCCGGACTGCGCATTGCTGCTCAACAGGGAGTGAAGGTGCTGGGCCTGTGCAACGTCTTAGGTTCCAGCGTGGCCCGGGAGTCGGATGCTGTTATCTACACTCAGGCCGGACCGGAGATCAGTGTAGCCTCGACCAAGGCCATGTGCAGCCAGATGGTGGCCTTGTTCCTTATGGCCCTGTATTGGGGGCAAAAGCGAGCCATCCTGGGCCGGGAAGAGGTTCGCCAGGCAGTGAACGGCCTGCGCGATCTGCCCCAGATCATGCAGACCGCCCTGCCCGGGATGCAGGAGCGGGCGGCAAAGCTGGCCCAGGATTTCAGCCGGGCCCGCAGCTTCTTTTATCTCGGCCGGGGGATGTACATGCCCCTGGCCCTGGAGGGGGCCCTGAAGCTCAAAGAGATATCCTATATCCATGCCGAGGGGTATGCTGCCGGGGAGATGAAGCACGGTCCAATTGCCCTTATTGATCCGGAGTTCCCGACTTTTGCCCTGGCCCCGGCCGATGAACTACTTCCCAAGCTGCAGGCCAATTTGCAGGAAGTTCAAGCCAGGGGCGGCCCCATCGTGGCCTTGACCCATCCGGGGGCGGCCCTGGGGTTGGAAACCACCTGGGAAGTGCCCCAGGTCTTGGGGGCGCTGAACAGTTTCCTCTTTTTGCCGGCCCTGCAGCTCTTTGCTTACGAAATGGCAGTTTATCTGGGCAAGGATGTGGATCAGCCCCGCAATCTGGCCAAGAGCGTGACAGTGGAGTAGCCGCTCGGCCGCTCGCACTTGCCACATTGACCTGTGGCTGATATGTGATTGGGGTATAAAAGAAAATACAGAACTTATTGATATGCCTATGCCTCTTCTCAGGATCCTTATTCTTGCCCAGATTGTAATGGCCCTGTGCCTCCTGTCGTGCACCCTGGCCCTGGGGGCCGATCCGGCGCATGAATTCCAGGCCGGCTGGCAGGCATTTCATAACCTGTGCAAGAACCCGGAAAAGGCCAAATACAGATCTTCCTGGATGGAGGTCAAAGCTCACTTTGAACAGGCCGTAGCAGCCAAACCCCAAGGGGCATACGCGCCCAAATCCATATACTATCTCGGCCGTACCTATCAGGAGTTGGGTAAACGCTCCTATGCCCGCAGGGATTTTGAACGGGCAGTAGATTATTTTCAGCGGTTGGGCCAAGAATTTCCATCCCACAGCTGGACTGACGATGCCAAGCTTTTTCAGGCCGAGGTCCTGCGCAAACATCTTGCTAAGCCCAAGGATGCCTATCTGGTCCTGCTGGACATCCGCTCCAATCATCCGGACGGGGACAAGGCTCCCCAAGCTGAGGCCATGCTTGCTGAAATGGAGCAAAAATACAGCTCCAGGATCGATTCCTGGAAGGCTGAGTGCAAGCGCGGGGTTCATGAGCAGGAAGGAGCAAAGAAAAACACCTCTTCCAGCGGCCCGGTCTCTCTCCAGGAGATCCGTCACTGGAGCAGCGATGAATATTCCCGGGTGGTCCTGGATCTTGATTCCCAGGCAGCTTACGAAGATATGCTGCTCAAACCCGATCCGTCCATTGACAAGCCTTTTTACCGGGTGGTTGTGGATGTGCACAATACCCGGGTTGGAAGTGATACAAAGGACAGACTGTCCATCAATGACGGCATCTTGCGCCAGGTACGGACCGGACAATACAACCACAATAAGGCCAGAGTTGTTCTGGACGTCAATGCCCTGGACACCTACCGAACATTTACCCTTGAGAACCCTGATCGCCTGGTTGTGGATGTCTACGCCCCGGGAAAGGCGGCCCAAAATAAAGAGAAGAGAAAAGCAATAATTGAGACGGCCAAAAGAGACGGGAAGACCATTTCCGGGAGCCTGGTCGAACAACTCGGGCTGGATATCCAGACCATTATGATTGATCCGGGGCACGGGGGCAAAGATCCGGGAGCGGTTTGTTCCGGAATCCTGGAAAAAGATATCAACCTGCGGTTGGCAAAGATCCTGGGGGAAATACTCAAAGAAAAAGGGTATAATGTTCTGTATACCCGGACCACAGATAAGTTTATTCCCCTGGAGGAACGAACGGCCATGGCCAATGCCAAGTCCACGGACCTCTTTTTATCCCTGCATGTCAATGCGCAACGCAACACCAAGGTCCACGGCCTGGAGGTCTACTACCTGAATCTGGCCAATTCAGAGGAGGCGGTGCGGGTTGCTGCCCGGGAAAACGCGGTTTCGGAAAAAAAAATAAGTGACTTGCAGCTCATTCTTTCCGATCTCATGCTCAACTCCAAGATCGAGGAGTCGGAAAAGCTGGCCCGCAGGGTACTGGACTCCACTTTGGACTATAGCCGACGTTTTTATAAGGTCAATGATCACGGGGTGCGCAGAGCGCCGTTTTACGTGCTTATGGGGGCTCAAATGCCGGCTATTTTAGTCGAACTCGGCTATCTGACCAATCCGACCGAGCGAAAGCGTCTCCAGGACTATGCCTATCTCAAGCGGATGGCCTGGGGCATATGCCAGGGCATTAACGCCTATCGCGAGGATATTACCAATTTTGCCAAACGTTAATTTTCAGCCCCAGGGGCTGAAAATTAAAGGAGAGCACGAATGACCCAATCGTATCCCCAGGAAATGAAAGATTTTTTGGACCAGTGGCCGAACGAGGACATGAAGAGCGCCTTTGTCCGCCTGGCCGAGCAGTTGACCAGCTATGCAGACCTGGAGCTGGACTTCAAGCCCCGGCCTGGAGTGAGTTATTCCTTGCGCGGCAAGCGGCAGGGCCAAAGCCGGGAACTGATGGTCATGGTTGATGTTATCGACGATGATCCGGAAGCCCGCTGGCTTTCGGTCTGCTTTTTTGCCGACATGGTTTCGGATCCTGAAGAGGCTGGCGACATAGTTCCCGGTGGATTGCTGGGGCATGATGGATATTGTTTTGATGTCATTTCAGCGGATTCAGAGGATCTGAATTATGTTTGTCAGCGGGTGCAGGAGGCCTACGAGCAGGCTATTTCTTAAACATGTATACCGCCAGGGCAATCAGAATACAGGCAAAGATTCTTTTAAAGCCCTGGGTGGAGATGTGTTCGATTAATCGGGCTCCGATCTGGGCCCCGATGATTCCGCCCATTCCCAGCAAGATTCCGGCCCTGTAGTCCACATTGGCCAGTTTGTTGTGGGCGATTAAGGCGGACAGAGAGATGACCAGGATGGCTGCAAAGGAAGTCCCAACTGCTTCCTGGGCTGAATAGCCCAGGAACAACAAAAGCGGGACCATTAGAAAGCCACCACCCAATCCGGTAAAGGAAGCAGCCACCCCGACCCCTACCCCGAGCAAAGCCAGCAGAAAATTATGCATCACAGTGTCCTCGTTCTTAGCAGGGTTGTGAATTCCTCCCCAGGCAGGCCTTACCGGACCTTGTTGTAATCAAGATCTCAGCCCCGAGTCCGGGGATGTCTGTAATTTTCACACAGTTCGTGCAATATTTCAAGCCCTTGAAATATGCTTCTGACTTGTTTTTTGGGGAAATTTCTGCTATTTTTGTTTTGATGTGTTTTTGATTCTTTTTCTTTCGTCTCAAGGAGTTTTCTATGGCTTCTGAACTGGACAATGCCAAGCTGAAAGAAGCTGCATCCATTCTCCAGAAAGCCAAAGCAGCAGTTGCTTTTACTGGGGCAGGAATATCAGTGGCCAGCGGGATACCGGACTTTCGAAGTCCTGGTGGCCTGTGGACCAAGTACGACCCCTTTGAAGTTGCCTCCGCCCACGCTTTGGAGCATAATCCGCGCAAGGTGTGGGAGTTTTTGCTGGATACCGTGGATCTTTTGGAGCGCAGCCAGCCGAATCCCGCCCATTTCGCCCTGGCTGATTTGGAGAAAGGGGGTCAACTGGCCGGAGTTATTACTCAGAATATAGATAACCTCCACCAGCGGGCGGGGTCCAGCCTGGTCATTGAATATCACGGAAATTTTCAGCGCTTTTATTGTCAGAACTGCTTCATGAATCTTCCGGAACAGGAAGTCCTGACTCAGTGCTCGCAGTCCATCCCGGTCTGGTGTCCATCCTGCGGGGGGTTGGTCCGCCCGGATGTGGTTTTTTTCGGGGAAGCCATACCGACCCGGGCTCAACAAGAGAGCATACAGCTTCTCAAGGCCGCGGATGTGCTCATTATAACTGGAACTTCCGGGGAAGTTGCCCCGGCCAATGTCTTACCCCGCCAAGTCAAGCTGAGCGGGGGAAAAATCATAGAAGTCAACCTGGGGAACACTTACTATGCGGACATTACCGATGTTCGATTCGACGCTCCAGCTGAACAGGTGCTGCCCCGGCTGGCGGACATGGTTTGTGATCAATGATGGATTGGTTTGGCCGCTTGAGTTCGGGTATTCCCATGGTTGATTGGAATCAGCATACATTGCGCAATTTTATACAGGCCCACTTTCAACCAAGGCAAACACAAGCCAGCCCCTCCTGGGTGAACTCAGTTTCTTTCCAGCCCCGAGCAGATGGGACTCTTCTCATTCAGTTCCCCCATACCTATTTTCGGGATTGGTTCGGACAGTACCTGCAAAAAGACTTTGAGGCCTTTATCCAGAACAACTTTCCAGGGATATCGGGGTTTGTTTATCAGGACCAGATATTTCATCACCAGCACAAAGAGTCGATATTTCAACCATTTCAAGGCGATGATCGGCATACATTCAAGCGTTTCTTGTGCAACGAAAAGAACAGTCAGCAGATGATGGCCGCCCTGTCCATCATCAACCAATCACCGTGGCCCTCACAATCCCTGCTCATCTGCGGTCCGCCGGGCTGCGGAAAGTCCCATTTCCTTCTGGCAATGGCCAATGCCTTGCTGGCTGCCGAAACGTCCGGACCAGTCCTGGCAATTACCTGTGAGGATCTGTTAAGCCTTGACAGGCTGCCGGCCGAGGACAAAGAACGAGCCAAAAATGAGATTCGCACGGCCCAGGCCTTTTTTCTTGACGATGTCCACAGGATTGATAAGTCCCCTGCCCTGCAAGATGAGTTGCTTGCACTGTATGATGCTTTGGAGGAGCAAGGGGTACCCATGGTCTTTACCTGCTTGCGAAAACTTTCGGAAAATGGGGAAGTAAAACCCAATCTCCGTTCCCGCCTGGAAGGAGGGGGCATCCTGCATTTGAAAAGGCCTGATCTGGACATCCGGCTGCAGTTTGTACAGCAGGAAACTCAGGCTCACGGGCTGCATCTCCCGGAGAGCGACCAGTTGAATCTGGCCAGGCAATGTCAGGATTTCCAATCCATAAGTCACGTGCTGTTCAAACTTCTGGCCCAGAAAGATCTGCGGTCCTCAGCCCGGAAAAAGGATATTTCCGAGTATATTGCCCGGTCCAGTGCAGACGAACCTCAGCCTATGACCTGTGAGGAAATCATGACCCGGGTAGCCGAGCACTTTTCCTTGCCGGTTCAGGAGTTGACTTCCCATCGAAGGCATCAGAAATCCGTTCTGGCCAGACAAATGGCTATTTATATTTGTCGAAATCTGCACCACATCTCTTTTACTCAACTCGGATCCCTGTTCGGGGGGCGCAATCACAGTTCGATTATTTATGCCTTTAAGAAGATCCAGTCCCTGCAAAAGGAACGGCCGGAGGTTAAATCCCAAGTGCAAAACCTTTTGAAACAATGCGATGAAAACTCGTGCAAAACCAGAAGTTAACTTTACATTGGATTCCCATGTACCGCTCTTCAAGAACGACACTCATGACAAATAATTCCGGCATAGTTTCTTTTTTGCCCTTTTGGGGGCAAAAAATTTTTCAGATTTGCCGGAGGCAAAGCTGAAAGGAGATCCTTTTCCATGAATGTAACAGTAACCAAAGACAATATCCTGGATGGGGTGCAAAAGGCGGCAAGCATTATTCCGGCCAGGACCGGGGCCGCTTTTTTACGCACCATCTGGTTGGAGAATACGGATTCCAGTCTGCATATCATGTCCACGGATTCCAAGCTGGAGTTTTCCGGGAAGTATCCGGTCCAAAGCCAGGAGCAGGGACTGGTTGGAGTGCAGGGCCGCAGCTTTTACGAGCTGCTCCGCAGGCTTCCGCCAGGTGAAATCACCTTTCGTTCGGATGAAGACACCCTTCTTCTGGAACAGGGCCGGCGCAAATACAAACTGCCCACCTTTGACTCCACTTGGTTTCAGCCTTTTTCCCCTTTTCCGGCTGAAAACGCCGCCAGCTGGTCCGGGGCAGAGCTTCGAGGTC